>Ga0187771_10001466_pt1 | contig 15756 bp, 11 predicted proteins | sample 0116_SJ02_MP15_1_FD_133139 | JGI IMG/M metagenome (GOLD analysis project Ga0187771, IMG submission 133139) | Tropical peat soil microbial communities from peatlands in Department of Meta, Colombia - 0116_SJ02_MP15_10_MG | ecosystem: Environmental > Terrestrial > Soil > Wetlands > Peat | place...
ATCCTGGTTGACCGGATGAACTATAACCATGCCGACTGGGTTTACAGGAAATACAGATTGCAGGACAGCCTTTCGGACGACTTCTTCTCCCGGACAAGCCGCCGGCTTGCCGATGCATGTATGGAATCCGGAATCGACTGCCGTTTGGTGTTTTAATCGGATCTGCCCCGATGTCCGCGCTTGCGTTAGTTGCCGGCACCCATATATGCTGCGGCCTTGTCCTTAAGCTCCCTGAATTTGGCGGAAGCCGCTTCGATTCTGCTTTCCCATTGAGGATTTGGGACCTGCCCTTTAATGGCTTCATTGAACGTGATGATCATGGAAGTTTGGAAGAAGGGCTTGAATATTGCCAGCTTAACACCATAGGTCAATGCCAGGGCTGTGGCGAACCAGAAGAATTTGAGCGTTCCGCTGTGAGTCATGGCGGCAAGGAGCCCGAAGGGAATGAGAAGCACCAGGAATACGGCGATGAAAGCTATAAAATTGACTGCCGTGCACCCCGCTGCGGTAATGAGGATCGGTTTCCAGTTCTGGGCGTACAGGACCACTCCCCGCTTTGCGCTTTCCCAGATGTTTTCATCCTTTCGGGACAGGTTGTAGCTAAATATGGTTTCAACCACAAACGTAAGAGAGAAGTCGATTACGGTGTTGGCAATCCTTGCTGCGCCCTCTATGCCCGGCAGTGGGATGATGTCGGTGATTGCCGCCACGGTGCGGTTGACGGCCCGGATGATTCCTTTCACCAGTCCATCTAAGACAAACAGGACGGAAACTTCCTTAAACATGCGGACGACCAGTTCTTTTCCGTATTGAAATTGATTGACGCCTTCGGGAAGCGAACCGGCGTTGATGAGTTCGGTGATCACGGCTATGTGGCCGGCGTCCACCAGGTAGAGGACATATTGTTTGGCCATGCGCAAAATGCCGATCAAAAGGGCAAGCCCGATGAGAACGATGATTGCCCCTCCGCCGCCAAATACTTTACCGATGAGCAGGGCCAGCCCGATGTAAAGTGAAATAGCCACCCCGAGCGCACCATAGATTACGCAGCGCACAATCAAATAAGGCATGGTTTTGATTAAAATACCCGACGCCTGGCCAAAATGAAAAGTCATCGCTTCCTCCTCGATTTCTACTTGAAAGCTCACGGGCGAGATCCGCGCCTGTAAAATGCGGCATGGTCATATCAGTTCAGCCTTTAATTTAGCTTGAAAACTTTCTCTATGGACAAAGAGGATTGCCGCTGAGCGGGGAATCATCACGCCTTTTGCCGGCAAACCCGGTTTGTGCGCGCGCTAAAAACCACCCCTGCCGATGAGACCCGGACTTGATCCAGGTCGAGTTCCAAGCCCCTTTTTCCACGACAACACCTGCTCGTAGACTTCGATGTATTGCCTGGCGGACCTGTCCCAGGAAAAATCCTGAGCCATGGCTCTTTTCTGGATCTGGGCCCATTCGATGGGGTTTTTGATCAGGTCCAGCGCCGACTTGATTGCCTCCAGGAACGCGGCAGGTTCGTAATTGTAGAATTTGAAGCCGGTGCCCGAATCAGGGTGCAAGAGAACGTCGGTCACCGAATTATCGAGTCCTCCCGTCGCATGGACCACGGGGATTGTGCCGTAGCGCAGACTATACATTTGGTTAAGGCCGCAGGGCTCGTACCGAGAGGGCATCAGGAAAATGTCGGCCCCGGCTTCGATAAGGTGCGCCAGCTCTTCGTCATAGCGACTGAAGAGTTTGAGGCCGTTCGAGTAGAGCCTTTCCATATTGTGGATATTTTTCTCGATAGCTGCGTCCCCTGTGCCGAGGATAACCAGGTTGACAGGCAGTTTCATCAAATCCGGCAGGATTTGCTCGAAGAGATCGAAGCCCTTTTGAGCGGCAAGCCGGCCTATCATTGCAAGCAAGGGGAGGTCACATCTGTTTTCCACCACCCGCATCCTTTTGCACAGAACTTCTTTGCAGGCATTTTTGCCGGCAAGAGCTTCGGCGCTGAAATTGCGGGGCAGAAACTGGTCCGTTTGCGGGTCCCATGTGTTTGTATCGATTCCATTGAGTATTCCTCGCAGGCTGCCTTTTCGCTCCTTGAGTATCCCTTCGAGCCCGAAGCCGAACTGTTTCGTGGTGATTTCCTCAGCGTAGCGGGGACTTACCGTGGTAATGAAGTCGCTGTAGGCCAGCCCTGCCTTCATGAAATTGCATTGGCCCCAGAATTCAATCCCGTGGAGCGACCATGCGCCGGGCGGAAGGTTTGTCAAGCTGAAATAGCCGGCAGGAAAGACCCCCTGGTAGGCAATATTGTGAACAGTAAAAACAGTTCCCGAACGGCCTAATTTAGGGTCGTAGCGCCAGTTTGTCCGGAAATAGGCTGCTACGAGCCCCGTTTCCCAATCGTGCAGATGAAAAATCGATGGATGCCACCCTATGGCGTCGCACAGTGGGCGTACTGCCTGGCAGAGAGCGATGAACCTTTCAGCGTTGTCCTGATAGTCGCCTCGAGTGGGGCTGCGATAAAGATAAGACCTGTCGAAGAACTCGTCCTTTTCCAAAAAATAGATTGGAATGCCTGATTCGGTGGAGCTTTTCCATAAATGAATGTGGTAATCGTGTACACCGATCGGGACAATTATGCCCTGGGCCACAGGATCGAGCGCCGGCCGCTTTTTGAATACCGAGCGATAAAGGGGCATAAAGATCCGCACATCGCAGCCAAGTTTGAAAAGTGATTCGGGCAGCGAACCGGCCACGTCGGCAAGACCGCCGGTTTTAGCGAACGGCGCCACTTCCGATGCGCAAAAAAGAACTCGCATTCCTGTCATGTAGAGTACTTTATATGGTTAAGGGCGGTTTCCCGGCGTCGGTGCGCCACAGCTCTTTTCAAACGACACAATTTTATATAATCTCATTATATGTATAAGATGTAAAGCCTGTCGAAAACACATTCGGCACGGCGGCGCCGAAGATTGGAAATTAGTTGCAAGTTCATTAAAATTAGGCATAGATACGCAATTTCGAAATCAGGGGTCAACTTTTGGAAAACAAACCACGGATAAGCAGGCAAATCCATATCGGGAGCCTTCCTGTTGGAGGAGGCGCTCCCGTTTCGGTCCAGTCGATGACCAACACCGATACGCGCGACTGGCGCTCTACGGTTGCGCAGATAAAGAGGCTGGAGGAGGCGGGATGTGAAATTATAAGGGTCGCCGTCCCTGATGTTGAGGCAGCCGATGCTTTACCGATGATAAAGAAGTCGATTAGAATTCCGATAATTGCCGACATTCATTTTGACTACCGCCTGGCGATCAGGGCCATGCGAGCCGGGGCAGACGCTGTGCGCATCAATCCGGGGAACATCGGCGGACCCGAAAATGTTAGAAAAGTCATAGAGTTGGCCAGGGAACGGAAGGCGCCCGTGCGCATCGGCGTAAACAGCGGGTCCGTGGAAAAAGATCTGTTGGCCAAATACGGTCATCCCACTCCGGAAGCCATGGTAGAGAGCGCTCTGAGGCACATCCGATTCTTTGAGGAAAATGATTTTGAGCTGATGAAAATATCGCTCAAATCAAGCGACGTAATCACGACGATCCAGTCGTACAGACTTCTGGCGGAAAAGACGGACTACCCCCTTCACCTCGGGGTGACAGAGGCGGGGACTGTGGTGAGCGGCGCCATAAAATCCGCCCTCGGGATAGGGGTTTTGCTGCTTGAGGGAATAGGCGATACTTTGAGGGTCTCTCTTACCGCTGCCCCGGAAGAGGAAATGTTTGTCGCCTGGTCGATTTTACGGGCCTTGAAGTTGCGGCAGAGGGGCGTAGATCTCGTGAGCTGTCCTACATGCGGGCGCACGGAAATAGACGTTATTGCCATTGTGGAAAGGGCCGAAGCCTTGCTCAAGCATCTGAGGACCCCGCTCAAGGTCGCAATCATGGGATGCGTGGTAAACGGCCCCGGCGAAGCCAGGGAGGCTGACGTGGGCATCGCCGGGGGTAGGGGCAGCGGCATACTGTTCAAGAAAGGCGAAAGGGTGGAAAAGGTCCTGGAATCTGATTTGCTCGAACGGCTGTTGTCCGAGGTTGAGCGGATGACCGGCGAGACAATAACGGCGAAAGGCAATAGGCAAAGGGCAAAAACTTAACTCAGCCGAATCAGATCATTTCACCTTTTTACTTTTGACTTTTTACTTTTACCTTTTTCAGGAGGCGTTGATTGCGCTTCTTCGAATTGCTGGACCTCATACTGGATTACCTTCCGGGGGCAAACGTCGAGCTCCTGGAAAAAGCCTATGTTTTTGTCTCAAGAGCTTACAGGGGTGTCGGCTCTGCGGCCGGTGAACCCTATCTGAATCACCCCCTTTCAGTTGGGGCTATACTTGCCCGGATGCGCCTCGATGAGGAAAGCATCGCCGCCGGCCTGCTGCACGATTCGCTGGAAAAAGAATACGTTACCCCGGAACAACTGGCGGAGATGTTCGGACGGGATGTTGCCCTGATTATACACGGCGTTACGAAGTTGACTCAAATCGCTTACAGCAGCCGAAAAGAGCGTCAAGCAGAGTATATCCGCAAAATGATCATGGCGATTTCCCCCGACGTCAGAGTGGTCCTCGTCAAGCTTGCCGACCGCCTTGACGGCATTGGAGGAACATCCTGCCGGGTGGATCGATCCGGCGTGCAATTTGCCCAGGAAACCCTCGATATCTATGCGCCGCTTGCGGGCAGGCTGGGAATCGACTGGATGAAGCAGAAACTGGAAGACCTCTCCTTCAAGTGCCTGGATCCCAGGACCTATGAGGAGATAGAGTCGGGACTTGCCAAGACCGAGGAGGACCGGCTTCGCTATATCAGAGAAGTCGAGGGCATTGTTGGGGAGCGAATGGCCGAATTTGGGATTAAGGTCAGCAGCATTCGCGGCCGTCCCAAGCACATCTTCAGCATTTACCAGAAAATGGAGCGTCAGGGTCTTGATCTGAGGCGTATCTACGATCTGATAGCATTCCGGATCAAGGTGGATTCGGTCAAGTCGTGCTATGAAGCCCTTGCTGTTGTCCAGGCGCTGTGGGAGCCGGTGGAAGGCAGGTATAAGGACTATATTGTCAAGCCAAAATCCAACATGTACCAGTCGCTCCACACGACTGTAATCGGCCCTTACGCAGAGCGGGTGGAAGTACAGGTACGGACTGATGAGATGGACCGGATCGCAAATGAGGGTATTGCGGCTCACTGGCTTTACAAGGAAGGAAAACCTGTCGCCGAAATCGACCTCCAGGAAAGGGAGCGCTTTTCGTGGTTCCGCAAAATTATGGAATTGAGCAGCGAATTGGCCGGTGGACGTGCTGATTCAAAGTCTCTTATGGAGTCGTTGAAAGTCGATTTCTACCCGGATGAAGTTTACGTTTTTACGCCCAATGGGGACGTCAAGGCATTTCCTAAGGGGTCCACACCGGTCGATTTCGCCTACGAGGTCCATACGGAAGTCGGCAACAGGTGTGTGGGCGCAAGAGTAAACGGGAAATTGGTGCCCCTCAGGTATGAACTCCAGAACGGCGATACCGTTGAAGTGCTCACTTCCGCCAATCATCGGCCCAGTAAAGACTGGCTAAAGCAAGTCAAGTCCGCCAAGGCCATAAGCCGGATCAAGCACTGGTTCAAGACCGAGGAAAGGGAGCGTTCGATCACTCAGGGCAGAGAAATATGCGAAAGGGAATTCAGAAAGAAGGGTTTGAATTTCAACAATTATCTGAATTCACCCGAACTTGCCGAAGCTGCGAGGGCCTTTTCCCTGAAAAGTGTCGATGACCTTCTGGCCAGTATCGGCTATTACAAGGTTACCGCCAACCAGGTCATAGGGAAACTGGCGGTGCTCCCGCTCGAAGAGGAACATCCCAGGGAAGAAATCCTGGTCGAGAAGCGCAAGCCTGTTTCTTCCAAAGAGGGCATCAAGGTGGAGGGACTGGGAGACATTTTGATCCGAATCGCTCAATGCTGTAACCCGGTCCCCGGAGAGCCGGTCATGGGATACATTACCAGGGGCCGTGGAATTACAGTGCACCGGCTCTCCTGCAAAAATCTCGAAAGAGGAAGCGACGAATGCAGGAAAGTAAACGTAGAATGGGACACCGGGAAAGAACAGCTTTTTCCAGTAGATATACGGATTGTCCACTCTGGGGAAAGGGGCACCCTTGCGGCCCTCAACGGTGTTCTAGGCCAAATGGATGTTAATGTAGTAAGTCTGAAAGTCGAAAATCAGGCGGATGCCTCAAACGTCTGCCGCCTGCGAATAGAGGTGAAGGACTCGGCGCACCTCCAGCGGGTAATGTCTGCCCTGAGGAACGAAAGAGGAGTCTACAAGGTGCAAAGATCCATGGAATGAACACAGACCGGAAAAAAAGCGGTTAGTGCAACGAAATCGGTGTCCGTCGTTAATATTTCACTTGCGCTTTTGGTTGTATGGCCATATTGTTCTCAGTGAGTGCTGAGGCCATTTTTTCCGGTTTGCGATGTCGATTTTTATGGACAAAGCTATCAATCTGGATATAAGAACCAAGCTTAATCAAAACTCGAACAGGAGCGGATGGCCCGGCTTTTTCCGGGTGAGCTGAATAAACTGAGACGGCGGGGAGTCTTTACTTAGACTTTTGTTCGAGGGGGGGTGTAAAGAACACAGAGTTTGAGACGACGCGGGAGGAGGTATTTTTCATCACCTTATATTTGGAGGAGGAAAGAAAATGACAAAAGCGGAATTGGTGGGCAAAATTGCAAGTGAAGGCGGAATTACCAAATCACAGGCGGAAAAAGCAGTGGATGGATTTGTTTCCGCTGTTTCCGCCGCCTTGGCGGGCGGTGACAAGATTACGCTTGTGGGATTTGGCACTTTTAGTGTCGGTTCCAGATCTCAGCGCGAGGGGCGTAATCCCAGGACCGGCGAAAAGATTAAGATTCCCGCATCAAAAGTTGTCAAGTTCAAAGCCGGCAAAACCCTAAGCGAAAAAGTCAAATAGTCCCTAAGGCATCACTTTCAATAGGAAATTTGAAGGGATTGCATGTCTTGGATGAGTGCAATCCTTTTTGCTTTCCTAGTTATTCGCGTCGAAAACGGTGCTTACTCATCGCTTCGGCGTCGCGAAACCCCTCTTAACGTCTCAAACCTCAAAGCGCCGAATATGTGGGCGGCTTTCCTGCGATTGACAATACCTGACCATAATCTTAGGTTCTTTTTGTCTTAAAGCAGACCATAGAGGACCGATCCCGCATCTTGCGGGACTGAGGACCGATCCCGCGAACACGGGACCGCGATTGGGGGGACCTGCGCGTACTCATGTGCTCCCCCGCATGCAAACCATACAGGAGAAGCCAGTGGCGAAGAATCTGACTCATAAAATACTCGAAGCCCACCTGGTAGAGGGGAAGCTGGTCCCCGGAGAGGAAATCGGCATCAAAATCGACCAGATTCTTCTTCAGGACGCCACAGGGACCATGGCCATGCTTGGATTCGAGGCTCTGGGACTGGAAAGCATAAAGGCCGAACTGGCCGTTCAATATGTAGATCATAACATCATCCAGACAGACAACAAAAATGCAGACGATCATTTATACCTCCAGAGCGCTTCGGCCAGATATGGGATTCATTTCAGCCCTGCGGGCAACGGCGTTTCCCATCAGGTTCATATGGAAAGGTTCGGGGTGCCCGGCAAGACACTGCTGGGCTCCGACAGCCATACTCCAGGGGCAGCCGGCGTCACGGTGCTTGGGATTGGCGCAGGGGGACTCGACGTTGCTCTTGCCATGGCCGGACACCCTTATCACTTCCCCTGTCCAAAGGTCCTTGGAGTTAAGCTCACTGGAAAACTGCCCGAATGGGTAAGCGCCAAGGACGTTATCCTTGAGATGCTCCGGCGCTATGACGTAAAAGGTTGTATCGGGAAGATCGTCGAATATTACGGCCCCGGGGTCGGAAGCCTTTCGGCAACCGACCGCGAGACGATTGGCAATATGGGCACGGAGCTGGGAGCGACAACTTCGATCTTTCCATCCGATGAAAACACACGAGGATATCTCGAGGCCCAGGGGAGAGGGGGAGCATGGGTCGAACTTAGCGCAGACCCCTCGGCCGAATACGACGAATATGATGAAATTGACCTCTCCACAATCGAGCCGCTCATAGCCAAACCGAGTTCGCCCGGCAATGTGGCGCCTGTGCGGGAAGTCGCCGGGCTGAAGGTGGACCAGGTCATTGTCGGGAGCAGCGTGAATTCTTCCTTCAGGGATTTGATGGTTGTCGCCCGGATACTTGAGGGCAGACACGCATCTCCACGGACCTCTCTTAATGTGAACCCCGGCAGCAGGCAGGTAATCGAAAATATTGCGGCCAGGGGAGGGGTCGTTGCACTTCTGCGGGCGGGAGCTCGAATACACGAGCCGGGGTGTCTGGGCTGCATCGGGATGGGGCAGGCGCCCGGAACCGGCCAGATCAGCCTTCGCACTATGCCGCGCAACTTCCCGGGACGCTCCGGAACCAAGGATGACAGCGTCTATCTGTGCTCGCCGGAGACGGGGGCCGCCGCTGCGCTCAAGGGGGTCATAACGGACCCCAGGGATTTGGGCGGTGAAATGCAATACCCGGCAATAGAGGAGCCGAAAGCGTACCTCGTAGATGAGTTCTCGATCATCAGGCCAAGCGAGGAGCTGCGCAAAACTCAAGTTATCCGGGGGCCCGACATCGCTCCATTGCCCACGTTCACCCCGCTTCCCGAGTCGCTGGAAACCAAAGTGGCGCTGGTGGTCGGCGATAATATTTCGACCGACACGATCATGCCGGCGGGCAGCAAAATCCTGCCCCTCAGATCGAATATCCCGGCGATTAGCCAGTTCGTATTTTCGATACTTGATACGGAATTTGCGCAGAAATGCAGAGAGGCCGGCGCGGTGACGGTCATAGGCGGAGAAAACTACGGGCAGGGATCGAGTCGTGAGCATGCGGCTCTTGCGCCGCGCTATCTGGGCGTCCGGGTGGTACTGGCCAAGAGCTTCGCCAGGATACACATGGCCAATCTGTGTAATTACGGAATTGTCCCGCTGGTGTTTGCCAATCCCGATGACTACAATCTTATAGGTACAGGTGCGACTGTACTATATCCGAAGATTCGAAGCAGTCTTGCCAACGGAGATGCAGAGTTGGCGGTAGAAATTGACGGGCGGAAAATACGCGTATTTCTGCACGTATCGGAAAGAATGCGCCGCATGTTGCTTGAAGGCGGCGCATTGAATCTGGTCAAAACAGCGAAGCGTTGAGTCATGCGCCATAATCGGGAGGTGAAGATGGCCGGTGAAAACGTTCGTGTAAAAAACGTCGGCCTGAGAGGCATTACCGTTGCCGATACCAAGATCAGCTTCATCGACGGCGAGAACGGGATACTGATCTATCGAGGCTACAGGATCGAAGAACTGGCCGAGCGCTCGACTTTCATGGAAACGGCTTTTCTGCTCCTGAACGGCTACCTGCCCATGGAAAGCGAGCTTGAGCGGTTCGAAAGGCAGATTGGCCAGGCGCGGGAGCTGCCGGGGTTCGTTGTGGAGGCTCTTGAAAAATTCCCCAGGGATGCCGATCCGATGGATGTGCTCCAGGCATGCGTCCCGGTACTAGGCATCGCTGACCCTGAACTGTATGAGGACTCCAAGGAGGCCAATTACAGAAAGGCTGTCCGGCTCACGGCGCGCATGCCCGCTGTGATCGCTGCCTGGCACCGGATAAGAAATGGGGAGAAGCCGCTTCCGCCTGACAATTCCCTCTGCCATGCCGGCAATTTCCTTTGGCAGCTCACAGGCACAAAACCCGGCCTGGAGATCGCACGCGATCTTGACGTCTGCATGATCCTGCACGCCGACCATACCTTTAACGCCTCGACATTCGCCTGCCGGGAGGTCGTATCGACAAGGGCCCATATCTATGCGGGAGTCTCCGCGGGCGTGGGAGCCCTTTCGGGAAGTCTTCATGGAGGCGCCAATGCGCGGGTGATGAAGATGCTGCTTGAGGTCGTTTCCGAACTCAAATCGGCGGAGGAGATCGGCGACTGGGTCCGGAACATGATCGAAAGCGGCAGCAAGATAATGGGGATGGGACATGCTGTTTACAAGACCGTCGATCCCCGGTCCAAAATACTCAAAGAAATGTCGCGCCGTTTGGCCGAAAAAACCGGCCATGAGAAATGGTACGAGTATCTTGTCCGTATCGAAGAGGAAGGTCACAAGGAATTCATGGCTCGCGGCAAACCCGCCATCCGGACCAATGTCGATTTCTACAGCGGGTCTGTCTATTCCATGATGGGAATACCCATTGACATTATGCCGCCTGTTTTTGCCATCTCACGAATCACGGGGTGGTGCGCGCACATCATCGAGGAAAAGTTCGCCGAAGCCCAGGAAAAGCCTGCGCTTTACCGACCGGAAGCCGAATATGTCGGCCATTATTGCGGGGTCGTAGGGTGCAGCTATGAGCCTGTTGCGGCAAGGGGTTGATTCGTATGCTGTTCAAGCACGATGTCCTGATTGTAGGGGCTGGACTTGCCGGATTGAGGGCGGCGACCGAAGTGGCCGGTAAGGCCGATGTGGCGCTTTTTAGCAAAGTATATCCCACAAGGTCACATTCAGGAGCGGCGCAGGGAGGAATAGCCGCAGCACTGGGAAATGAGGAACCCGACTCCTGGGAATGGCATATGTACGATACGGTCAAGGGCGGAGATTACCTGACCGATCAGGACGCGGCTGAAATCCTGGCTCAAGACGCCATAAGGGCGGTCTATGAGCTGGAACATATGGGCGTTCCGTTCAACCGCACTCCGGAAGGCAAGATTGCCCAGCGCTGCTTTGGCGGGCATACCAGCAACTACGGCCAGGCTCCCGTTAAGCGCGTATGCTATGCCGCCGACCGGTCCGGACGGGTTATTATGGATACTCTCTATTTTGAAGCGGTAAGAAAGGGCATAAAGATATATCCGGAATTTCACGTGCTCGACCTCATTATACATGGCGGGCAGGTTGCCGGGCTGGTTGCCTGCGAGCTTGCTACGGGTCAGGTGCACTTCTTCCATGCCAGGGCGGTCCTCATAGCGACCGGCGGGTATGGAAAAGTATATAAAGTAACCTCCAACGCCTTCGCGAGCACGGGAGACGGTCTTGCTCTGACCTACAGGCGCGGTCTGCCGCTGGAGGACATGGAGTTTGTTCAGTTCCATCCCACCGGAATATGGGGGCTGGGGGTCCTCATAACCGAAGCGGCAAGAGGGGAGGGGGGGATTCTCAGAAACAGCGAGGGCGAGAGGTTCATGGAAAGGTACGCCCCCACTATCAAGGATCTGGCGCCAAGGGATATGGTCTCCCGCGCTATCTATACCGAGATCCGGGAGGGCAGGGGAATAGACGGACAGGACTATGTCTATCTTGACCTCACTCATCTTGGTGAAAAGAAGCTGGCTGAAAGGCTTTCGGAAATCTGTTCTTTCGTAAAAATTTATCTTGGCCTGGACCCGGCAACAGACCCGATCCCGGTTCATCCTACATGCCACTACATGATGGGAGGCATTGCGGTAAGTCCTGACAGCAATGTCACCGATGTGAAAAACGATCCCGTGCCGGGGCTTTATGCGGCAGGCGAGTGTTCATGCATCTCGCTTCACGGGGCAAATCGGCTCGGCTGCAATTCGCTGCTCGATCTTGTCGTTTTTGGCAGGAGGGCCGGGCGGCACATTATGGAAAATCTGGGCCGCCTTTTCTGGGTGGAGCCGCCCCCGGAACCTGAGCGGGACGCGATGGACCGGATGAGGCAGATCAAGGAAAACAGGAAAGGTGAAAAGCCCGCCGGTATTCGGCGGTCTCTACAGGAAGTCATGATGGAGGGATGCTCGGTTTTCCGGCAAGAACGGGGTTTGCAAAAGACCCTTGAAGCCGTCAGGCAACTCGAACAAAGATCCCTGAACCTCTCCATCGACAACCTGGGAAATTGCTATAACACTGATCTGATGGATGCCCTCGAACTCCAAAATATGCTGCTGCTGGCTGAAGCAATAGCAGCTTCGGCGCTTAAGAGGACCGAGAGCCGCGGTGCTCACTCGCGGCAGGATCACCCCGATAGGGATGATGAACACTGGCTCAAACACACTCTTGTCCGAAGAACGGACTCTGCGACCGCCGCGCCGCTATCGATTACGGCCAGGCCGGTTAGGATCACGCGGTTTCAACCCAAGCCGAGGGTATATTAAGTAAAAGGGCAAAAGTAAAAAGGCAAAAGGGAAAAGGCAAAAGGGAAAAGGCAGATGGAACTTCGATTCAGAATCTATCGGTTCGATCCTCAGTCCGGCAAAGGGGCTTACTATCGGGGATATAGAGTTGAGGCCAGGTCTGAGGAGCGCATTCTTGACTGTCTCAACAGGATTAAATGGGAACAGGACGGAACGCTTGCCTACCGGATGTCCTGCGCCCACGGCGTGTGCGGCTCGGACGGCATGAGAATTAACGGTGTCTGTGCGCTTGCGTGCCAGAAGCTGGTCAAGGATTATTCGGCATCAGAGGAAATCACACTGGAACCACTGCCTTTCTTTCGGGTGCTAAAGGATCTCATCGTAGATATGGATGACTTCCTGGCCGGAATCGATTCCATGCGCCCTTTTCTGATCCAGGACAAGACCCCGCCCGACAGGGAATGGCTGCAAAGTCCCGAAGACCACAAGAAAATGGAGGAGGTGATCCGCTGTATTCTATGCGCCTGCTGCACGGGCTCATGCCCGGTCATGCGGGAAAACCCCCGCTATGTAGGCCCTGCCGCCCTTGTGTGGGCATACAGGCATCTCTATGATTCGCGAGACGGCTGGTTTACCGGCAGGCTCGAAAAGCTTAACGAACCGAACGGCGTATGGCCCTGTCAAAATTATTTCGAATGCACCCGCGTGTGTCCCAAAAGCATACCGGTTACCAGGTCCATCAACTTCATGAAACGGGAAATAAAAAAACAGCTTCCGGGAAAGGGCGATTAATAGGTTGTGTTGTACATCGGCCCCGTTTCCATGTAAATTTCTGCCTGCGAGGGAAATACATGAAGCTCAAGTCGATAAATCCATTTACGGGGGGCCTGAACGCAGAGTTCGATCCGCTGCCTGATGAGGCCTGTAGTGAAGCGGTCCTCAAAGGGAAAGAAGCGTTTGAAGCGTGGAGGAGGCTTCCCGTTTCAGACCGGGTAAAACCTCTGGCCAAACTTGCTTTTATCCTGAGGCAAAACAAAAGGGAACTTTCGCGGGTAGTTACCGTTGAAATGGGCAAGCCGATACGGGAGGCGGTTGCTGAAATCGAGAAATGCGCTCTTGCTTGTGACTATTATCACCAGAACGCAGAAAAGCTCCTTCAGGGCGAAACGGTCGAAAGCGTGGCTGCGAAAAGTTATGTAGTTTTTGAACCTCTTGGCGTCATTCTTGGAATAATGCCCTGGAATTTTCCTTTCTGGCAGGTGGCGCGCTGGGCTGTGCCGACCCTTGCGGCGGGCAATGTGTGCCTTCTAAAACACGCCTCCAATGTTCCCATAACGGCGATCGAGATAGAGAAGGTTTTCCGCGAAGCGGGTTTCCCGGAGCATGTTTTCCAGACGCTGCTGACAGGCCCGCAAGGCGCCGAACGGCTCATAGAGCAGGGCCAAATTGACGGGGTTTCGCTTACCGGAAGCGTTTCCGCCGGGGCCAGCGTCGGTTCGCTCGCGGGAAAAAACCTGAAGAAAGTCGTGCTCGAACTAGGCGGCTCCGACCCGTTTATTGTCCTGGATGACGCGCACCTGGAGAAAGCCGCTCATGCAGCGGTGAAATCCAGAATGGGGAATGCCGGTCAAAGCTGCATCGCCGCCAAACGGCTGATAGTGAAAGAGTCTGTTTCCCGGGCCTTCAGGGAAAAATTCATCGAGGTGATTAACAGCCTGAGGATTGGCGACCCGATGGATGAGTCTACCGATATGGGACCGGTTGCCAGGGAAGAATTTCTGGAAACTCTTGGCGAACAGCTCGACGATGCTTTGAAAAAGGGCGCCCTGATACACCGGGGGCCCAAGCCGCCGGAACAGGGTTTTTTCTTCCAGCCGGTCATTTTGTCACAGCTTACTGAGGATATGAGAGTGTTAAGGGAGGAGGTCTTTGGACCGATTGCCGCCATGGTCACGGCGCCAGGCGAAGAAGAGATGATCCGGATTGCCAACGAAACTGAGTTTGGTCTCGGCGCTGCGATCTGGACCAGGGACATCTCGAAGGCGGAAAGACTCGCCGGAGAAATCTCATCGGGGTTTATCGCAATTAATGATATTGTAAAGTCAGACCCAAGGCTTCCCTTCGGGGGGATCAAGAAGTCCGGGTTCGGCAGAGAGCTTTCTCATTTCGGTCTGAAGGAGTTCGTAAATATAAAGACCGTCGTTGTAGGTAGCTAAGAAACATGGAATTCAGCGTCCCGACAATTGCTTCCCAGCCCCGGATAAAGCTCTTTTTGGCATTGTCGCGCACGCCGCACGGATTGCTCGACATGGCTGCCCCGGCCCTTGCCGCCCTTCTCTGGCTCGGGGCGATTCCGCCGCTCCATGTGATCGTCATAGGCTTTGTGACGGCCTTTTCCGGCTATACAACCGTGTACGCCCTAAACGATGTCGTAGATTTCCGAACCGATCGGCGCAAAATCCGCGAGTGCGGACTCAAGTGCGCCGCTGGGGACCTGGACGCCGTCTATGCCAGCCACCCAATGGCGCAGGGTCTGCTGAGCCTGAGGGATGGAATCCTGTGGACAGCGGCATGGGGTACGATTACTCTGATCGGGGCATGGCTTCTTAACACGGCCTGCGCAGTCATATTTATACTTGGATGCGTTGCCGAAGCCGTTTACTGCCTGATGTTGAGGCTTAGCTGGACGAGGGCTTTTATAAGCGGCGCGGTCAAGAGCGCAGGCGGGCTGGCCGCTATTTACGCCGTTGCGCCCGGGTGTTCGGCCTCTTTTGTTATAGGGTTTTTCCTGTGGTTCTTTTTTTGGGAAATCGGGGGGCAAAACGTCCCCAACGACTGGAGCGACATGGAGGAAGACAGGCGAATGGGGGCTGCAACCATTCCGGTCAGGTTCGGTCCGCAGCGATGCGGCCGGATAGTCCTGGTCTGTGTGACGACAGCCGTTGCAATGAGTATTGCCCTGTTCTGGCTGACGCCCGCCAGGCTGAGTCCCCTCTATTTTGTGACGGCCGTTCCGGCAGGAATATTTCTACTGCTCCTGCCCGCGTGGCGGCTCTACACGGAGGGGACCGCCGCCCTCGCCTCAGCCCTGTTCAACCGGGCCAGTTATTATCCCGTGACGATGCTCGCAGTTATATTTCTTAGCGCCGTGTTTTAGGGTCACAGGCTTGCTCCTCTTTCCATGCCCGGCCTTTACTGGGAATGCCCCATTTTATTTTGTGCTCCTCCAACTTTCTCCTTGTATTCCGTTACTTTCACAATCGAGAGATCTCTGTCCTGGAAGAGGCGTAATTTTAACTTTGCCGTTGCAACGTCAAAGTTTGCCGTCCGGGCTGATGGGCACTCGCTGTGAGAAAAGGCCGGGATTGACCGGTACTTGCTTGCATAAATTAGCGCAACGTCTCAGAGGTACTCGAAACTCGTCATTCCGGCATGCTTTACCGTGAAAATCCTTGAGCGTGCGGGATGCTCAATGGGCAAAAGTTTCCCCTCCTTTATCGAAAAGCCGATAGAGGTGTCGGGTGATA
>Ga0187771_10001467_pt1 | contig 15755 bp, 15 predicted proteins | sample 0116_SJ02_MP15_1_FD_133139 | JGI IMG/M metagenome (GOLD analysis project Ga0187771, IMG submission 133139) | Tropical peat soil microbial communities from peatlands in Department of Meta, Colombia - 0116_SJ02_MP15_10_MG | ecosystem: Environmental > Terrestrial > Soil > Wetlands > Peat | place...
ATAATTCAGTTGAGCAGAGTCTCGATTCAGAAAAGATTCTGGAACGTCTTCACATAAGCAGAGCTTTCACTCTTCACCAGCTTGCAAGCATCATAATTGATAAGCTTCCGCACGCCATAGAGAAATTCAAAGCGAAACTCGTCGTCGTCTCCGACATAACCCAACTGTATTGTGATTCAGATGTGCGAGGCGATGATAAGGATGATTCGTTGCGAATCTTCAGCAAGACCACCCACACGCTTAGAATGCTTGCCAGACAACACCAATGCTTAATCATCGCCACAAACCCTGAACGAAGAAACCCGCAGATGCAGCTCAGCCTCGAAAATGCCACGCATGTCTCGGTGAAAACCGAACAAAAATCCAGCCTCATTCGATTCGTGCTGGTGAAACACCCGCTCCTCCAGCCTCGCACTGCAATTGCAGCTGTGCCCGGCGTTAAGGTTCTGGAGAGTTATCTGTAGTGGGACGCACAATTCCGTCATGGCGAATGGTTGTTGAGGCTGAAGTTGAAAAACTGAAAAACTTCCAAGAATTTCTCAGAGAAGAAGACAAAACAATATTTGAAGAGATGCTGGATCAGTGTAAACTGCTCGCTTCTGCAGCCAGCGTCATGGCGTCACCGGTAAAGCAAATACCGCTTATAATTTCAATGCTGTTTGCACACCAGAAGAAACTAGCAGAGTTAGAGAAACGCCTAGAAGCACATGGCCTTTGACATATCAAGGTTGGATACTGGACATTTACCCTAGGCCAGGCCAAATGGTCGTCTGGCTTAAACAACTTGAGGGGTCATGCGTCCCGCTCGTTGACATGTGGAAGCCACGCTTTCACATTGGGGGGGCGCTTGACGACCTTCTAAACCTCCAACCGTTCATTCCAGGCTGCAGGTTCATCAACAAATTCGAGAAGGCGGGCGACAAGGAACGAAGCAATGTTCTCGAAGTCGAGGTTGAAAGCCAATCAGAAGCTCAAACTCTCGCTAGGCAGATCTTTCGCCGCGGTGGATACGCGAAATATCGACTTTACGACGTTGATATTCCATCAACTCAAATGTACCTATACCACAGAGATATTTTCCCGCTAGCATTCGTTGAAGCCGAGAATATGCACGGGCATATTGAATGGACTGCTAGGGACTCACGTGAACAAATCGACTACCAACTTCCTTCGCTCCGAACTATACGGCTTGGCATCCGCACTAGGGAAAGCTGCAGAATCCAAACCTTCGAAGATGGGTTAAATGCCATCACACTTCAAACTGGCAATGAAACCATAATTCTCGACTCAGGCAGTGAATCAGACAAAATGATGCAACTAGTGGACATTTTCCGCAAAATAGATCCAGACATCGTTTTGACAGAGGGTGGAGACTCATTCATCTTCCCATACCTCGCACGAAGAGCCCAGCATCATGGTATTCTCCACGAGATGGTTCTAGGTCGAGATGAGGCTCCACTTCGCATTTATGAGGTACAGGGGCATAGCTACTTTTCGTATGGGAAAATACTGTTCAAACAAACCGCGGCGCGATTATTGGGGCGATTACACGTAGATGAGGCCAACGATTTCATCAGCAGTGACTGCGGTCTCGAAGGACTCTTTGAGGTGGCACGTACATGCATCATACCACTACAACGGGCTTCGCGCACGACTATTGGTACAAGCATGACTTCCCTCCAACTCTACCACGCGGTGAAAGCCGATGTGCTCATCCCGTGGAACAAGACTGAGCCAGAGGAATGGAAGAATGGAAATGAGCTCATCGCTGCTGACCGCGGCGGTTTCATCTATGAACCACAATTCGGCCTACACGAGTCGGTCGGAGAATTAGATTTCTCTTCCTTATACTCAACCATAATGCGTGACATGAACCTCAGCGGGGAAACAGTACGCTGCAGATGCTGCTTAAGCTCTACCAATCGAGTCCCCGAACTCGGATGGAATATCTGCGAACGACGGGATGGAATAGTTCCACGTTCACTCGATATCTTGCTCCGCAAACGGCTCCAATACAAGAAACTCAAAAAAGAAAGCGTCAACCCTGACGCGAGACGATGCTATGATCAACGACAAGCCGCTCTCAAATGGATCCTAGTCTGCTCGTTCGGTTACCTTGGGTTCAAAAACGCGAGGTTTGGGCGAATAGACGCTCACATTGCAACCTGCGCCTTCTCCCGCCAAATGCTCAGAAAGGCCGTTGCGGTAGCTGAATCGAGAGGCTTCGAACTCGTGCATGGGATTGTGGATTCGCTGTGGCTTAGGAAAGCCGACGCAACTCCCACAAACTACGAGGATCTTTGCCGCGAAATCGAAACGAAATTGCATTTCCCGATCGCATTTGAAGGGCTTTACAATTGGATTGTTTTCTTAAACTCCCACACCAACCCACGGCTTCCAGTCCTCAACAGATACTACGGTGCACTCCGAAACGGAAAACTCAAACTACGTGGAATTGACCTTCGGAAGCATGACACACCCGGCATCATCAGGCGTTGTCAATCCGACATGTTAGCTCTATTCGCGCACGCAGAAAACTCTCAGAGCTTCATGGAGCTTATACCTGCAGCACTAAACATACTCAAATCCTACGTCAATCTGATTCGGTATGGTACTGTGCCCATTGATGAATTGACAATTGAGAAACGCTTAAGCAAAAACCTTAGCGAGTATCGAAACATGGTTCCACAAGCCATCGCCGCCCAACACCTTAATCGTGAGGGCAGAGCAGTTCATGCTGGTCAAGCATTAAACTACATTGTGTCCTGCAACAGGTCACGGATAACTCAGAATCGCGCACTTCCAGTTGAGTTAGTTGGTGAAAGTTACCTAGTTGACTCTGGGTGGTATATCGACTTACTCTTTACTTCAGCAGCGAACATGCTCCTCCCATTCGGATACACATCCGAAGCATTGAAAGAATACATGGAATCAGGCGAGAATAATCCAAGCCCAATCAGCGCAGTAGCTTAGCGTCATATCTAACCCACCGAGGCATGAACTGCTAATTTCCTTCGACTAACGCGCGTGCTGCCGTATATGGGTCCATGCATTGCGCCTCGACCTCAGCCACTACCCTCTTGAACCTTTTCGAAGATTCTATCTCTTGAAGTTTGATGTCATCAAAGTAACGTCGCGCGGCGCCTAGAACTTCTCTCCTCACTTTTTCCATGTTGGAGTGAGCCAGTGTCGAGTTTCGGACGTGCTTGATATGCTCGCTGATTACGTCGGAGAGTGCGATGATACCCTCGCCCGTTGTTGCGGTCGTCTTAATGACGCGTGGGCGCCATCCGTCAATTGGATCACCCATGGTAATCATTGAATATATCTCCTGGACAGTTTGGTCTGCGTTTTCCTTATCCGACTTGTTCACGACGAAGATGTCCCCGATCTCCATAATTCCTGCCTTCAATGCTTGGATCTCGTCTCCGAGACCCGGAGAAGTTACGACGACAGTTGTGTCGGCAAGAGCTTTCACGTCCACGTCTGATTGGCCCGCCCCGGCCGTTTCAATTACTACGCGGTCGGTAGATGTTGCCGCGAGAATACGCACTGCATCCTCAGTGGCGCGCGCAATTCCACCGAAGTGTCCACGCGTTGCCATGCTACGTATGAATACTTTCGGATCTGCGGCTAGATCACTCATTCTAATCCGATCTCCTAGGAGAGCCCCACCAGTAATCTGGCTTGAGGGATCAACCGCGACTACTCCCACCGAATATCCTCCGGCGCGGTAAACTTTCGCGAGTTGCGCAATCAATGTGCTCTTCCCGCAACCGGGAGGCCCGGTGATTCCTATGACATCGCTGCGTTTCCCCCGCCAGTAAAGCTTCGCGAGAATTTCAAGTCGCGAATGTGGGTCGTTCTCGGCCAGTGACATCAGCTGAGAAATGGTTCTCCTGTCGTGTCTGATGGCTCTGCGTATGAGCTTATCGAGCTCGGTTCCTAGATGTTTCCTGTTCCCGCTCCGCCTGTTCCTTAAAGGGTGGATTCTATATGATGGTTTTCGGGTGGAATTCACCGTAAGTCTCCCTCACTACGTCGCTTATCTCTCCGGTTGTAGCTTTCGCTCTCACAGCTTCAATAATCAGCGGAACCAAGTTAGTCTTGCTAGTCAGCGCGCTACTGAGTTTCGTAAGGCTTCGCTCGGTTGCAGTCTTGCTTCGCCTTCTCTTGAAGGACCGCACTCTTGCGATTTGCTTTCTAACGGCGCGTGAGTCAATTTTGTGGATTGATATTTTTTTTGGTTCGGCGTCTTTGAGTATATTGACGCCCACGATTTTCCGTGTACCCGACTCGACTTCCATCTGTTGCTTGAATGCGCTCTCGCGAATTCGTGACTGTATGTACCCTTTCTCGATGGCCTTGACTGAGCCACCTAGCTCGTCCACTTTTTCTATCTCAGCCAGAGCAGCCTTCTCTATCTCGTCTGTGAGGTTTTCTAAGTAGTAGCTGCCTCCCATTGGATCAGCGGTCCGAGCGACACCGCTTTCAAAAGCAATGATTTGTTGGGTGCGAAGGGCGAGTTTTACTGCCTCTTCGGTCGGAAGGGCGAGCGCCTCATCAAGCGAGTTTGTGTGTAACGATTGTGTCCCTCCCAGAACCGCCGCTAGCGCCTGAAGTGTAACGCGTACAACGTTATTGTGCGGTTGTTGAGCGGTTAAAGTTTCACCACTGGTTTGGGTGTGAAATCGAAGCTTCAAGGATTCAGGGTTGCGCGCGTTAAACTCTTCTTTCATTATCCGCGCCCATACACGCCGGGCGGCTCTGAACTTGGCAATTTCCTCGAAGACGTCGTTATGTGATGCGAAGAAGAATGACAGATGGGGGGAGAACACATCTACGGCTAACCCCCGTCGGATGCAGGCTCTAACGTATTCTTTTGCATTGGCGAAAGCGTAGGCTAACTCTTGGATGGCCGTAGATCCGGATTCTCGTATGTGATACCCGCTTATGCTAATCGGATGCCACTCCGGCATCTTCTGGGCACAAAACTCGATAATGTCGGTAGTGAGGCGAAGCGATTGTTCCGGCGGGAAGATGTAGGTGTTTCTGGCTATGTACTCTTTCAAAATATCGTTCTGGGTCGTTCCCCGCAGCCTATCAAGCGGCACGCCCTGTGCCTCACCTACGGAGACGTACATGGCAAGCATGATCGCGGCGGTTGCATTGATCGTCATTGACGTACTAACTTTGTCGAGATCAACGCCGTTAAGAAGCGTTGCCATATCCTCTACGGTGCTAATTGGGACGCCCACTCGCCCCACCTCACCCTGGGATCGCTGACTGTCCGAGTCGTAGCCAAGCTGTGTGGGAAGATCGAAGGCCACGCTGAGGCCTGTCTGTCCCTGGCTGATTAGAAATTTGAAACGTTCATTCGTGGCATGTGGGCTACCGAAACCGGAGTACTGCCGCATCGTCCAGAGTTTCTTCCGGTACATTGATGCGTAAATGCCGCGCGTGAAGGGAAAGACACCCGGCTCCTCACTAGATCGAGTGATGTCCGCCGCGTGATAAACGTCCTTCACAGGAATTCCCGAAGGCGTGAAAACGTTATCAGCGCTCAAGCGTAATACTCCTATCTGTTAAGAAGGTCATATCCTGAGCCGGCAAAAAACTATTCACAAGCAACTGCGTTAATAACCGTGGGCGAGTCTGCCTCGTTAGGTTCTTGGTTGAGATTGAGCGCATGCATGTCGTTCCTTAAGCTTGACGGAGGAACGATACTAATTATGAGTGGTCCATTCTCTTAACGAAGCCCAACGTGGTAGAGAGGGAGATTTCGGTGCTCATTCTTTTGCCTATCAAAGAAGGTCAGTCTCAATTGCACTTTTGGCGGATGAAGGTACGGTTTGGTTTGTTTCAGCCCTTTCGACATTTCGCGTCTTAGCTACCAAACATATAACTCAAAGGAATGTTCACCGAAGTTGTCCCTTGCATACCATCGAGGACACTTGCGATGAGTAAGCTCGAAGCTCACTTGCGCATAATGAGACCTGTAAACTGCTTGATGATGGGCTTCGCGGTGGAAATAGGCGCTGAAATCGCCAGGTCAGGCGCGCCTACGGGCTTTCCACCATTAAATCTGGTCTACGCATTCATCACTGCCTTTGCGCTTACGGCTGGGTCAATGGCCGTTAACGATTATTACGACAGAGAAATCGATGCGACAAATGAACCGAACCGACCGATTCCGAGCGGATTGGTGAGACCAAAGGAAGCTTTAGGTTTAGCCATGATTCTGGCGGTAGTCGGCTTTGCAGCCGCATACGCAACTGGTATGCGCCCTTTGGCGGTTGCAGTAATCTCCTGGATATTATTCACGGCTTACACGACGGTTGGTAAGAGGAGCGGGCTACCCGGCAATTTTCTTGTCAGTACATGCGTGGCGATCCCGTTCGTCTATGGAAGCGTTGTACTGACGGGGGGGATTAACACGAATGTTCTGATTTTTGTCTCCATGGTCTTCCTTGCAAACACAGGACGAGAAATAACCAAAGGCATCATTGACGTCGAAGGAGACATGAGACAGAATGTAAAGACGTTAGCGGTAAGATTTGGCAGTGCGACTGCCTCTATTGCCGCTTCGCTTTTCTATCTGTCTGCGACTCTACTGAGTCCGATACCGCTGCTTCTCGGGTTAGTGTCTCTGTGGTATGTCCCGTTCGTGTTCCTTACCGATATTGGGCTTGTGGCATCCTCGATTGGGCTACTAATGAATCATTCTCGGGAAAGGGCCAGGAGAACTAAGAAGGTTGTTCTCGTTTGCTTCATGGTCGGCTTGCTGGCTTTCTTGGTAGGCGCGGTGAAGTAGGCTGATTCTCAACAGAGAGATCTATTGGAGTCTACTGCTGATGATCCTCTGCTATGGCTATGTAATCCTCATCGTATTCCTTTCAGGGAAATTGGCCACGGTCTTAAACGTCTCACAAAAGAGTTCCAGAAAATTCTTGCACGCCATGATTGGTAATCTTCCGTTCGTCATTCCATTTTTCACGTCAAACATCTATCCAGCTCTAGTGGCGGCGCCATTCATTCTCGTGACCTTTCTTGCATCGCCTTATTCCCCATTCAAGAATAGCAAGTTTCAAGGGCTTACGAACATAACTGAGGAAGGTCATTCTTTGGGGTTGGTCTTGTACGCAATTTCCTACACACTCTTAGCTTTCTTCTTCGCCTCTGCCCCCTACATTGTCGCGGGCGGGATATTACCGATGGCGTATGGCGATTCGGCGGGATCACTAGTGGGTGAAAAGTACGGAAAGAGAGCGTACAATCTTGCCGCACGGAAGAGCCTAGAAGGTTCGATTGCCATGTTCTTGGGAAGTCTCCTTAGTTTGACGATTGGCATGCTCTTCTTCTCCAGATTATACTCACTTCAGACTTCCAATGTAATTCTCGCAGTACTAACGGCTGCGACTGTCACGACTCTAGCTGAAAGCATTTCTCCCAGAGGAGCCGACAACATCACAGTTCCTATACTCGGCGCTCTAACCTTCCTGCTGCTGGTCTGAGGCGTCTAAGGGATTGGTCTTCGTAGTGATCGATGGATTAGATGCATCTGGCAAAAGCACACAGGCATTAGAGCTCTACGAGTTCGTCAGAGACCAAGGGAAAACGGCCCTCCTACGCTTTCATCCATCAGCCGACAACATATTCGGTGCTAGAGCTAAACAGTTCTTGTACTCGAAAGGCAAGTCCGCTCATTTTGCCGCAGCTCTCTTCTATATGCTGGATGTCATTCGTTCGATCTTGCTGTACTCGTGGCGAAGATATGAGTACGTTATCTTCGTGCGGTATCTCATGGGGGCAGCCTATCTCCCTACTCCGCTGGACAAGATCGCCTACGACTTCTTTGTCACTGTCGTGCCGACATCACAGCACATGTTCTTCTTAGATGTCCCTCCCACAGTAGCGGAAAGAAGGCTTCGAGAAAACCGTGAAAAACTCGAGATGTTCGAAAACATAAGCGAACTGGAACGAACCAGACTCAAGGCACTCTCGCTGGCGTCAGCAGACAAATGGACTATCGTTAATGCAAATGAACCGATCAGACGTGTGCAAGAGGTCATAAGAAAGTCGCTTTCATTGATCGCGAACTAGTTGAAAGCAAGACAAGACTGTTATGGAAGACACGCAGAATTCACCCGGTTAAACACATAGACAGCGTTGATTTTTACTCAGGAAATCAGCGCCTGCGTCACTATCGAGAGAATCGTTTGCTGTACGTTGGGAGCACTATTCTATTTGACCCAAACAGTGATTAGTTCCGTTTTCTTCAAGCGTTCACGCGTGACGCAAATGCGGAAGTCACGAAAGAACTACTGGAGAAGAAAAGCAGAGAGTCTCGTAAAGCACAGGTCTACACCTGGAAGACTTTTTGATAAGAAGACCCTGCGCGAACTTTCCGCGCTTCAAAGGCAGTGGGAGAGAAGCACCGTCAGGAGATGGGTAACGAGGTCGCCGGAGCGTAAAGATAGGTTCGAGAACCCTTCAGGCATTCCACTAAAGGCGTTGTACACACCACCTGACGTTGCGTATCATGAATTTCGTACTGAGTCAGGCTTTCCAGGTCAGTTTCCATTTACTCGCGGTATTTATCCGACTATGTACCGCGGGCGCCTTTGGACCATGCGGATGTTCTCCGGTTATGGGACGCCTGAGGAAACGAACGCTCGCCTCAAGTATCTACTAAAAGAAGGCGAGACCGGCCTAAGTATAGCGTTTGACATGCCAACGCTGTATGGGGTGGATGCGGATAACCCGAGAGCTGAGGGCGAGGTGGGCAAGTGTGGCGTCTCGGTCTCGTCCTTAAGGGACATGGAAGTAATCTTCGACGGGATCCCGCTTGACGAAGTCAGCACTTCGATGACGATAAACGCGCCGGCATCGGTCCTAACCTGCATGTACGTGGCTATAGCTGAGAAACGCGGCCTTTCGCCCTCCAAGCTTCGCGGAACTGTTCAGACTGACATACTCAAGGAATATGCAGCGCAGAAGGAATGGGTCTATCCTCCGGAGGCGCACCTCCGGATCATTCGGGACATGATGTTATACGCCACCAAGCACTTACCCCAGTGGAACTACGTCAGCGTTAGCGGCTATCATATTCGTGAAGCTGGCTCAAGTGCGCTACAGGAACTTGCCTTCACGTTGGCGGATGGATTCGCTTACGTTGACCTCGGCCTAGAGGCAGGGTTGAAGGTCGACGACTTTGCCCCTCGCCTATCGTTCTTCTTCAACTGCGGAATGGACTTCTTCGAAGAGGTCGCCAAATTTCGAGCGGCACGAAGGATCTGGGCTAGCGTCATGAAGGAACGGTATCACGCAAGGAACCTTCGATCTTTGCTCATGCGTTTTCACACTCAGACATCAGGCGTCTCTCTAACTTGGCAGCAGCCATTGAATAACGTAGTGAGGACGGCTGTGGAGGCTTTGGCCGCCGTTCTAGGCGGAACCCAATCACTGCACACAAACGCTTACGACGAAGCTTGGGCTCTTCCGACGGAGCGAGCGGCTTTGATAGCTTTGCGAACGCAACAAATCATCGCGGAGGAAACCGGTGCTGCAGACGTCACCGACCCTCTCGGCGGCTCATACTACGTGGAATGGTTGACGGATGAGATGGAGCAAAGAACCTACGATTACTTGGCCAAAATAGAGGATGTGGGAGGCATCCTTACCGCCATTAAGAAAGGGTTCATACAGAGAGAAATTGCTGACACATCATACAAGTACCAGAAGCAGATGGAGGAAAGGAAACGGGTGATCGTAGGCGTCAACGCTTACGCTATGAACGAAGCTTCGCCGATCGCGACGCTCAAGATCGACGAAGGTGCTCGTAAATGGCAGATGGAACGGCTCAGACAGGTAAAAGCAATGAGAGATTCCGCTGCAGTGCAACGTTCGTTGGATGAGCTCCGCAAAACTTTCGCGGCTCCAGACTCGAATTGCATATATCCAATGCTGAAGGCGGTCAAGTCTTATGCCACATTAGGCGAGATGGTAGATGTGGGCAGGTGGGTCTTCGGCGATTGGAAGGAACCTTCAATATTTTAGGTCTGGAGGTGAAGAAAATCCCTATGTCTGAGATGATGGGCAGAGCGCAGCGCAAGATTAGGATCCTCGTCGCTAAGCCCGGGCTTGAGTGAACCTTACAGCCAAACGGGCATGACCGCGGAGCCCTAGTACTCTGCAGGGCCCTGAGAGACGCTGGGATGGAGGTTATTTACGCCGGTCTTTTAACTAGCCCGGGACAGGTCGCTCAAATGGCAATAGACGAGGACGTAGACGTTGTCGCTCTGAGTCTGTTGAACGGCGCACACATGACAGCATTCCCCAAAGTCGCCCAAGCACTAAGGAGGAAGCATGCGAGTGACATTCTCCTAGTCGGGGGAGGGATAATACCCGACGAGGATAAGCCCAAGCTTGAGAAGCTTGGCATTACCGGCAACTTCGGCCCAGGCACATCTCTCAAGGAGATTGTGGACCACATCATGAGCCGGGTACGTAAAGAACGTTGGAAGTAATCGGATAAAATGTCAGGGTACTTTCTCAAAGTACTCGATGTCAAGGATTGAACCGGTTCGGCTCAATTTAGGCTTGAAGACAGTTCTAACTTTGTCTCCCACGCAAACTTCCCCGTTCGTTCTGTGGATTAACCCGCCGTGTGCGGATGGAAATCGAACGAACGCGATGTTGACTGGTTCGGGCAGCTGCTTCCCTTCGCTGTCCTGAGTGCAGATCGTGTAAAATTGAACTATCCCTGCATTCTCTATTTGGACGTATTCTTCGAGTTTTGACATGCAACGTTCGCAGTAGATACGTGGCGGAAGGTAATTCAGTTGGCAACTATCGCACCTCGCAGCCACCAGTCTCCCGTTGTCTTTGATCTCTCGCAGGAATTTTTCGCCAGCGATGCCGGCGGTATACCTGAAGTGTACTGGGAAGTCGCCTTCGATTTTCGCGGAATCCGACATCATTCACGTCACTCGATGGGTTTGAAATACTTGATGTCCGTGATCGAGCCTTTTCTTTTCTCAGGTTCAACCCACACAGCTTTCACGTGCATCCCTATCTTTACTTCCTCGGGCTTCGCTTCGCCTATGATATGTAGAAAGCCTGCGTTTCCTGCCGAATCTATTTGTATGACGGCGGGAATCGTAGGTGTCTTCAGTCTTGTAGTGTCCGTCGCGATGTATGAGACTGAGAAGGTATTTACAGTTCCAGTGTCTGGTAACCTTATCCATGTTCCTGACCTCTTAAAGCACCACTCACAGAACACTCGGGGCGGGACTGCGATTCGCCCGCACTGCGTGCATTTGGTTCCAAGTACTTCGCCTGCTTTGAGGCCCTCTAAGAATCGGCTGATGGCAACACCAGTCGCCCAAGCGTACTTCGCCATCGGTCGGTAGCTAACGGTGAGCACATTATGTTGTTCGATGTCCTCCTCTTTCAATCCCCTGCCTTGCGGTTCGATTGGCTTGCTTTTGTTCAAGGCCATCAATCCTATGCGTGCATTACGACTACCGTTCCGATTTGCATGAGATCTCCCCAAGCTTGTGCAACTGCCGTTCTTGGGTCGCCGGCTACTTGACGCTTTCCCGCTTCGCCACGCAGTTGCCAAAACAGTTCGCAGATTTTCATCAGCCCCGCCGCTGCGATCGGATTTCCAACACCTAGAAGACCTCCAGAGGGACATATCGGCAGTCTTCCGTCCCTCTCGGTTACTCCCTCGGCGGTTAGCTTGGGAGCCTCACCCTTTCGGCAAAGCAGCAGCCCTTCCATGTGATGCAACTCCTTGTAATCGAACGGGTCGTACGGTTCTGCGAAGTCTATCTGCCTACGTGGGTCGCTAATCCCTGCCATCTCGTAAGCCATACGTGCGGCATTAGCTACATATCTGGGGAAATACAGGTCCCGGTTCGTCCAGTAGGTTGTGTCAAGGTTCCAACCGACACCGTTAATCCAGACTGGTGAATCAGTTATCTTTCTAGCGACGTCTTCAGACGCGAGAAGCACTGCGCAGGCTCCGTCGCTTACAGGACTTATGTCCAATCTTTGGACGGGCCAGGCCAACACTTCCGAGCTCATGATGTCTTTGAGGGTGACGGCGCTTGCTATTTGAGCGGACGGATGATCTAACGCGTTTCGCTTATTCTTAACGGCTACCTGCGCGATTTGCTCCTTCGGAATCTTGTGCTTTTGCATATACCGCTGCATTTCTAATGCAAATATCCAGATTAAATTAGGTCCGAGAGGCCGCTCGATCATATTGTCGAATATCGTGAGAAAAGCAGTTTGCGGGTGTGGTAAACAACTTGACATCTTTTCCTCTGCCACAACCAAGCAGGTATCGAACAGGCCTGACGCCACGTGCCACCACCCATGAATCGCGCTGAATACGCCCGTTCCTCCTCCCACAAAGTTTCTTGAGTAGGGTTTTTGCCAGGCACCTGCTCCGTCGAGAAGGTATTCGCCTTTCATGTGAACGCCATCGAAGGCATCCGGAGCCGTGCCAAGCGCCACTGAGTCTACGTCCTCTACGCGCATCTCCGCGGAGTCCAAGGCCTGTTTAGCAGCCTCGAACGCAAGCTCCTTCCCAGTCTCCTGCGCTCGACGCATGAATTTGGTCATTCCGGCGCCCACAACGGCAACACGTTTCTTGACGAGCACGAATTTCACCTGCTAAGCACAACAACGCCGCCGCTTGCTGTTGGGACGCCTCTCCAAGCCTGAGCAATACCTGTCCCTACATCCCCTGCAACCTGGTGCTTACCAGCCGTCCCGCGAAGCTGTTGAATGACCTCGATTACCCTTACCAAACCACTCATTTCCAACGTATGACCCATGCCAATGCTCCCGCCAGACGGGTTGATCGGCAAGTCACCACATAAATCGTATACGCCCTGCTCAAGCATCTCGTGCGCTCTACCGCGAGTCGCAAACCCTAACGCTTCCGCGTGCTGTAACTCCTTAAACGAATACGTGTCGTCGATCTCGGCTACCTGAACTTCTTCGGCTGGATTGTTGATCTTCGCTTGTCGATAAGCCTGTTTGGCCGCGAGCGCCGCATAAGTAGCCTTCCCCCAATCGCGTGTCTCAAGATTAGCACTGTCTGATGCCCACCCGGCTCCCTTTATCCAAACCGGATCATCCCGTAGACTCGTTGCTGCATCTTCAGCCGCAAGCACCACAACTGCGGCCCCGTCCGCCAGCGGTGCTACATCGTCCTTCGTCAATGGATACGATAACACCTCAGCCCGGCTGGGCGCAGTATATGTGGAGTTCATTGCGATGGGGTTTGATAGCGCATTCCTTCTGTTTTTGTCGATAACCTCGTTACAGTGTGTTAGACTGGCCCTGCTTGAACGAAGAAACGCATTCATCTCAAGGCCTGCAATAAAGTGAGCATTCAACCCCAATGGACGTACGTATATTGGATCTAATGCCAGGTCGTATATGGGGGACATGTTAACTATGTCAGAGGCTTTACTATGAGCCTCAACAGCCACCACGTCGAAGAGCCCTGTTAGAATCTGCATGTAAGCAGTGGCTAAACTGTAAATGCCGTCGGCCGCGATTGTGCAAACGGGCTTCAGCACTCCACCAAGTTGGTCAGGTACATATTCATCGAATATGCTTGTGCCCTCGTAGAAGTCCTCGGAGGAGCAGACGAAGCTTTCTACGTCACGGCGGGGGTCGACCCCCGCGTCGGCATAGGCTTTGAGCGCGGCGTCAAAAATCAGTTCCTTGTACGACAGTTCAGGCGTCGCAGGCTTTAGTGCCGTGACCCCGACCCCGACAACTGCGACTCGTCTCAGGGAACGACATCTCCATTAGGATACCGACACGACTCAACTGGAATTTAAGCTGATTCAAGCTTATGTGCCTGACTGAAAAATTGATGCCAGAGCTCCAATATCTTCAATTACCTGCGGCATCCATGCAACACCTCATTCATGTAAACGATCGTGATTGGGATAATGCCAGCTTTAGGTAAACCAATCGCCTCTATCGTGTCGGCCGGTGTATCGAAGTTCGGAGTTCGAGAAGGCCTGTACACGCGTGAATTGTTTGCGGAGGCCGCAAAGGAGGCTTTCGAGCGATGCCCGAATCTCAGCCCAAGACGTGACATTCAGGCGCTATTCGTGGGGATGATGAGTGACTCTTATGAACATCAGGCACACGTAGCACCTTTGTTCTTGGATTGGATTGGTCTCACTCCTAACCCTGCATTTAGGACCGAAGCGGCATGCGCTTCCTCCAGCGTGGCCATGCGTACTGCACTTTTCGCGATTGCCTCGAGGGCATATGATGCTGTAATAGTTGGGGGCGCGGAAAAGATGACGCATGTAAGCACTACAGGCGTCACCGAGATCCTCGCAATGGCTTCAGATTTTCCCTTCGAGCAGTGGCATGGAATCTCGTTTCCAGGGATCTTTGCGATGATGGCGGTAGATCACATGCATCGCTACGGAACAACGGAGGAGCAGATGGCCAAAGTCGCCGTCAAGAACCATGAACATGGATCACTGAACCCAAAAGCGCACTTCCAGAAGCGGATAACGGTAGGCGAAGTGTTGGCCTCGAGACCCGTCGCGTGGCCCCTGAAACTGTACGACTGTTGCCCAAGAACCGATGGTGCAAGCTGCCTAATCCTAACGGCACCCGATGTGGCGAGAAAGTTCACGGACACCCCCGTGAATGTCATCGGATCCGGTCAAGCGCAAGACAGTTTGAGCCTGTTCGACCGCGAGGATTTCAGCCGCATGAAAGTAACAGAGCTCGCAGCAGAACAGGCCTACAAGCAGGCCGGGGTGGGGCCAAGAGACATAGATGTTGCGGAGTTGCATGACTGTTTCACAATCGCCGAAATAATGGCCTATGAAGACCTGGGATTATGCGAGAGAGGGAAAGGCGGATGGCTAATTGATGAAGGCGCGACTTATCTTGGCGGCAAGATTCCGACAAACACAAGCGGTGGTCTCAAAGCTAAGGGCCACCCGGTCGGCGCCACAGGCGCTGCGCAAGCCTGCGAGATATACCTACAGTTGACAAACCAGGCAGGCCGACGCCAGGTCAACGGAGCGGAGATCGGATTGACAGAGAATGTCGGAGGAGCCGCCTCGACAGGTGTAGTGCAAATCTATGGTAGAGGAGATTGAGATGGCTGATTCAAACTCTGATAAAGATGGTTTCGTGCGGAGTCAAGACGGCCAAATCCTACCCGTCATAGAGAACTTTTACCGTTTTTGTGGCCAGAAGAAGCTAATGGCCGTAAGATGCAATAGTTGCAACGCTATCGTCTGGCCTCCTAGAGAAATTTGCCCCAAATGTTTCCATGACAAATTTGAGTGGGAACAACTGCAAGGGAAAGGCCAGTTGCTGACTTACACGGTAATCCATTTTCCGCCCGCACAATTTCAGGCCATAGCGCCCTACGCGGTAGGCGTCGTGAAATTGCTCGAAGGGCCGCAATTGCCAGGCATGATTAGAAACGCCAAGTTTGACGACCTGAGGATCGGATTGAGTCTCCAAGCTCACTTCGAGAACGGAGTTTTGAGGGAGTGGCCCCGTTGGCCCCGCTACTTCTTCACCCCCGCGGACTGAGAACGCCAATGTATAGAAGATGTGATATTCCTATTAGAATTAGCCGGGCCCCAGAATACTAATATTGGAAAGTCGCGTCAATTCACAAGGTTGCGCGAGTGGTGGAGGCACATCTAACAGGGGTCTACCCTAGATCAGAGAAA
>Ga0187771_10001468_pt1 | contig 15755 bp, 15 predicted proteins | sample 0116_SJ02_MP15_1_FD_133139 | JGI IMG/M metagenome (GOLD analysis project Ga0187771, IMG submission 133139) | Tropical peat soil microbial communities from peatlands in Department of Meta, Colombia - 0116_SJ02_MP15_10_MG | ecosystem: Environmental > Terrestrial > Soil > Wetlands > Peat | place...
GGATGAACGAAGAGTATGCCAAGCACTTCACCCCTCCCTTCCCTGCCAGGTCCACCGTCCAGGCGGCGGGACTCCCCAAGGGAGCGAGGGTCGAAATCGACGCCACGGCTGTCCGTTAGCGCCAGGCGCCCCCTCTGCCCGGAAGACGACGCCCTGAGAGACGGACCACTAGAATTGGGACTTCACAATTCTTTTTAGCTCAAACGGGTCGAAAAACCCCGTGGCGCTTCAGCGAATAGAATCCCTTTCGTGGGAAGAAAAGGTGTTCGTCGACGGCTGCCTGATAGCAGCGGCGGCCCTGGGACTCACCCTGCTGTTCTTCTTCCCGTTCGTCGGGATCTACTGATGACGCCTGTCTCGGCCTTCTGGTACATCATCCTCCTGCTCTGGGCGACATACCTTCCCTACGGGGGCCAGTTCGTGTACAACTACCTGCGCCATAGGAAGGAGTTCACGTTCAAGGCGAAAGGGGAGGCACCCGCGGTGGCCGACCAGGTCGTCTTCCAGGTCACCACGACCTCCGTGACCGAGAACTCCGCCATGGTAGCCGGAACGATCGAACGGGTCAGGGAGGCCTGCGCGGCCCACGGATTCAGGAACTACACAATCAGGACCCTCTCAGACGACCCCAGGGATGCCGCCAACCCATTCCACGTCGACGTGGCCATGGTCACCCCCGCCGAATACGAGACGAACGCCGTGAAGAAGGGCCGGTCGATGCAGTACGCCGTGGAGCTCTATCGCGCCGAACAGGGCGACAAGTCGAAGACCTGGATCTTCCACCTGGACGAAGAGTCGGTGATGCTACCTCAGACGCTGGAGGCGGTTCTGGAGTTCATAGCGTCGGGGAAGGGAGTGCTGGCAGAAGGGCCGATCTTCTACCCGTCGGTCTTCTCCGGGAACCCGATAACGCGCATCGCTGACGCGATCCGCTCGGCCACCTGCTACTTCTGCGTCGCCGCCATGTCGAGCGGCAGGGCTCCCTCCCACATCCACGGGAGCAACCTGCTCGTCAGAATGGACGTCGAATGCGAAGTGGGCTGGGCGCTTGGGAAGACCATCGCGGAAGACCAGCTTTTCGGCCTCAAGGTCTTCGAGAAGTATCCCAAGATAGGGTGGCACGGGGGCATTGTGCTCGAGTCCTCCCCCCGAACCGTCAAGGGGATGGTAGCCCAGCGGAAGCGATGGGTGGTGGGGACACTCCAGAACTGGAAGGAGATGCCTGCAAGCGTCAAGAGGAGCGTGGCGTTCAGGCTGGGGACCTGGGGGATAGGGTTCGTCGCCGCCCTGATCGCGATCCCGCTCTGGCTGTTGACTGCCACATACTTCCCGTTCAAGGTCACCGGCAACCGCTCTGACTGGGTAGCCCTGACCGCCCCATTCTTCCGCATGTTCCCCTTCGCGGCCCAGGTCGCGAATCCCCCGTTCCTCACACCCACCCAGGTGTTCTACGACCTCTTCGATGGCAGGCTCCTCTTCCACTACGTTCCCATGCATCCCCTTGAGACCGCGCTTGGGCTCATGGCGCTCCCCAGCCTCTTGATCTGGATGGGAAGCTACTGCATCGGGTTCCTGTACAATCACTCCTTCCAGTTCGGCGACACGAAGCTCTGGAGCCATTTGAAGGACGTTGTCGTGCTGATGCTGTCTCTCCCTATAATCGGTGTCCTCGAGAACTACCCGCTCGTCAAGGGGATCCTAGAGTATCGTCAGGGTCGTGCCGACTGGGTGGTCACGCCGAAATAGCGCCTGACTCCTGACCGTTCTCGGACCGAAGATGACCTTCGAAGGGGGCAGCTCCAGCATCTTCGCTCACTTCTTCATTCTGGAGAAAGCAACGATGGAAAGCAGTCCGGCGACCCTGAAAGCGACCTCCTTGAAGACCGCCGCCTCTTGCGAATCGGGCCTCGCGGCGACGACGGGCTCCCCGAGATCGGACTGTTCCCTCACCGCCACCGCCAAGGGAATCTCGCCCAGAAAGTCGGTGTTCAGCTGGGCGGCAATCCTCCTTCCTCCTCCCGACGAGAAGATGTAGGACTTGCTCCCGCAGTCGGGGCATACGAAGTAGCTCATGTTCTCCACCACCCCCAAGACGGAAACGTTCAGCCTCCTGAACATGGCCAGCGCCTTGGACGCGATGTTCAGGGCCGCCTCCTGGGGGGTCGTGACTATCACCACTCCGCCGATGGGCACGGTCTGGGCCAAGGTGAGAGAAGCATCGCCGGTACCCGGAGGAAGGTCGCAGATCAGATAATCGAGCTCCCCCCAGTCGACCTGGGTGAGAAGCTGGCGCACGGCCCCGGCTACCAACGGCCCCCTCCAGATGAGCGGAGTCTCGTCTTTGTAGAAGAAACCCAGGGAGGCCACCTTCACCCCGTAGGCTTCGGGCGGGACGATGAGACCCCCCCTCAACTCGGCATCTCCCTTGACGCCCATCATGTGTGGGATGTTAGGACCGTAGATGTCCGCGTCCACTATCCCGACCTTGGCGCCAGACATCGCCAGAGCGACCGCGAGATTTGCTGAAATGGTCGACTTCCCCACGCCCCCCTTTCCGCTGGCGATTGCGATGATGTTCTTCACCCCCTTCAGCAACTCGCTGTCTGCGTAGTCCCTGGTCGCGAAGACGTTGGACGTGGTCTTGATTCTGACCTCTTTCACCCCCGGAAGCCCTCCCGCCGCCTCCTTCGCCCCTTCCTCTATACGCGACCTCAGCGGGCACGCCGGTGTAGTCAGGTTCAGCGTGAAGCTTACGACGCCCCCCGCGACTGCGACGTCCCCGACCATGTTCAGCGAGACGATGTCGCGGCCGAGCTCCGGGTCAGTCACCCTTGAAAGAGCCTTCAGCACGTCCTCGGGGGTCGCCAATCTGTGGCCGGGCACCTGAGTCCGATGTATAAGATGTTCGTCGGGATAAGGGCCGTCCGCCGAGCCGACGGGGGGCGCACCAGCGAGGCTGCGAACCAGGGCGCCCAGACCCTACGCTCCGAAGAGCCTGAACCAGATGCGTTCTGCACCCTCCCGGGTCGGAACGAGCTCGAACTCGACGTCCTCGCCGGACAGGGTGACCCTCACCTCGGCGACCGCGGAGAGGAAAAGGTCCTGCCGCTTCCCTTCGTCCGTGATCTCGATGGACTTCACGAAGACGAGACCTGCGTCCTTCAGGACCGCGAGCTTGCGGTAGGCGGAGCTCAGCGGAATCCCGGACTCACGCGATATGTCCTGCGCGTTCTTGGGGGTTGTCCTGAGCGAGTGGAGAATCCTTAGGGAGTCTGGGTCACCCAGCGCCTCGGTGATGCTTCGCCTGAGCCCCTCCTCCGTTATCCTCAAGGCATTCCCAGTTCAGGAGCCGATGAGGAGACTGATTCATTAGGGTTGTTGAGTCCAGCGAGAAAGACAGACTGTCAGGCGGGGACGCCCGAGTCGCTAGTCTCCCAGCACAGTGAGAACGAACTCGCAGCTCTCGTCGCCTCTGAGCCTGCACCTGACCTCGTCGGATTTCATCTCCTTCCTCAGCACTGCCCCGAACGACCCTGCCGCCAGGCCGCGCATGAAGGCGCAGCTCGTCATGCCCTTGACCGGACCGGAGCACTCGAAGCAGTCCTTCTGGATCAGCCTGACGACCCTGCCCGAGTGTTCGAGCGTGATCGAGGAGGAGCCGTATCCCAGCGCCTCGTAGATGTGAGAGGCCTCTTCGACCCTGGTGACGGGTTCCGGACCGAGCATCCGCCTGTAGGTCTCGAACCTGGTAGCGGCAAGGTTCACCCCCTCGAGGTAGAGAATGGTCTCCCCTCCGCTCCCCAGGGTCTGGACGACCTTGGCGAATGTCTGGGCGAGCGCCGCGGCCGGTAGGAGTATGTACGACTCGCCGTTTCCCGACTGGATGCCCGTATGAAACCGGTCGACAAGGAGGCCCTGCCTGCTCTCCCAGGCGTCGCACGCGGCGACCCCGTCGACGGCTGCCACTGCCTCCTTGACTGACCGGGCCGTCTCCCCCTCGGAAACCAGCTCGGCGAACCCACTGAATATAGCATGGCCGTCCTTCAGCCTGTAACTTGTCGTGCCGATCAGGTCCACGAGACCCCCCAGCGCTTCCAGGACCCGCGCCAGACCTCCAGGAGTGTCCCGGAGCTTCACGACGACGTGGACGAGATTCCTGCCAGGCGAGTAGTAGAGGGGATACTCTACCTTCCTGTGTCTCTGTATGCTCCCCTTGCTCCCCTCGCTCCCTTGCATTCCGAGGGCGCGGCCCAGATGAGGGTAATAAGCGGGGCTGTGATTCTTGAAACTTGATTATCAGCGGCTGAGAATCAGGGCTCTCCTTAAGCGGCCAGTCACCCCTCATGGGCCCCACCGCGGCGAAACCACCTGCCTTGACCGACCTCCTCCTTCCTGCTCTTCTGGTCGCGGAGACCGTCCTGATTGCTGTGGGCACAGGCATAGCCTGCAGGGTGGCGTTCCTGGCCGACCACCCCCCCACCGGGTGGGTGCTGCTTACCGTTTCCTTCGGAATCGCCTTCGTGAGGGCGCTGCTCTTCCTTTACTCCTACATTGGACCCCCGGGGGCCGCCGGCGACTTCACGTACGCTGGCCAGGTTCTTGGATTCCCCATCGTCTTCTTCATCTTCATCGGCGTCCTGTACCTCTACAGGGACTTCAAGAGACAGCTGAGAGACAGGCAGAAGACCATCCTCACCTGACGGACACGGGCCGTGACGCAACCCCCCTCGGCCGCAAGAGCATTTATCGTGGCGCCCTGATGCTCCGGGCCGCATCCGTTGAACAAGCTGGAGATATTCCCCGTAGGCGGGTTCCCGGAGGTGCAGAAAGGGGCGGACATCGCCGCCCTCTTCGTCGCCGCCTCGAAGCAGTCAGACGTCAAGCTCAGGGACGGCGACGTCGTCGTCATCAAGCAGAAGATCGTCTCGAAGGCCGAAGGAAGGCTCGTCCGTCTGTCGGACGTGCGTCCGGGCGCACGGGCCAGGAGGATCGCGGCCGAGCAGGGGAAGGACCCGAAGCTGGTCGAGCTCGTAATCCGCGAGGCCGTTCGCGTGGTCCGGACGGGGCACGGCGTGATAATCACCGAGACCAGGCACGGCCTGGTCTGCGCGAACTCGGGAGTGGACAGGTCGAACGTCAGTCCAGGCTTCGCGGCGCTGCTCCCCGTCAACCCCGACGCCAGCGCACGCAGGATAAGGAAGGGAATCGAAGGGCGAACCGGGAGGAAGGTGGCGGTCATAGTGAGCGACACTTTCGGGAGGCCCTGGCGCAGGGGCCAGACAGACGTCGCCATCGGCTGCTCCGGGATCGCTCCGCTCCTGTCGTACCTCGGGAAGAAAGACAGGTACGGCTACGAGCTTAGGGTCACCGAGCCCGCCGTGGTGGACGAGCTCGCCGGGGCGGCAGAACTCGCCACGGGGAAGCTCTCCCGCATCCCTGCCGCTGTGGTGAGAGGGGTCCGGTTCAGCAGGCGGGAGTCGGGGGTGAGGTCCATCGCCATCGAGAAGAGAAAGGACCTCTTCAGGTGAGCCGTTGAGAGTCGTTGCCCTCGCAGGGGGGACGGGGTCTGCGAAGTTCCTGAGGGGGCTCGCCTCGGTCAGGTGCGACCTGACGGTGGTGTCGAACGTGGGCGACAACGTGTGGATGCACGGGCTCTACGTCTGCCCCGACATCGACATAGCCATGTACACCCTTGCGGGGGTCGCGGACGGGAAGAGAGGATGGGGAGTCGAGGGCGATACCTTCACCACCCTGAGCCAGCTTGGTTCGCTGGGGCGAGAAACCTGGTTCGCCCTCGGGGACAAGGACCTGGCCACCCACATCCTGAGGACGGCAGCCTTGAGAGACGGGAAGACCCTGACAGAGGCGACCGAAGAACTCGCCCGACGCTACGGGGTGAGGGCGAGGATCCTCCCGGCTACAGACTCGCCCGTGGAAACGAAGGTTTTCACCAAGGACGGGGAGATGGGCCTTCAGGAGTTCTGGGTCAGGCGTGGTGGGAGGCCAGCGGTCACGGGAGTGAGATACGAAGGGGCAGAGTCCTCCTCGGTCACTCCCCAGGTCAGGGAGGCGATACTCGGAGCCGACGCCGTAGTCCTGTGCCCTGCCAACCCCGTCACCAGCATCGGCCCGATGCTCGCGGTCCGGGGGCTCGAGGACAGCCTGGCCCGCGCAAGGGCGAAGGTGGCGGCACTGTCACCGATGTCCGGGCGACTCCCATTCAGCGGCCCTGCCGCCAAGCTGTTGAAGGCGTGCGGGGTCAGGCCCGACTCCCTCGGAGTCGCTACCCTATACCTCGGGTTCATCGACGCCATGATCATAGATCGGAAGGACGAAAGAATGGCGCCCAAGATCGACGCGCTAGGGGTCCGCTGCCGCCGGTCGGATACGGCCCTGGCTACCCCGGCCGCTGAGAGGAGGCTCGCGAGGGAGCTGCTCGCCTCATGAAGACGTTGGCGGTGATAGTCCCGTTCAAGGCGGCGATGCAGAAGTCGAGGCTCTCGGGGGTGCTCGACCCGACCCAGAGGAGGCGTCTCTCACTGCTGATGCTCGAAAACGTCCTAGGGGCCGTGGCCAGGGCAGGGCTGATGAGCGCCTGCCATGTCGTTTCTTCGGACAAGGAAGCTCTTGGCCTTGCTGACCGGGCAGGAGGGGTTCCCGTCATCGAGGCGAGGGACAGGGGGGTCAACGCCGCTGTCCAGCTGGGCATGCGACGCGCACGGGCTCGGAGATACCTCGTCATGCCGGCGGACCTTCCGGTGCTCACCGATTCGGACCTGAGACAGGCAATGACGCTGAATTCGCAGGGCGCCGACGTCGTCATATCGCCTTCACACCAATTCGACGGAACCAACCTTCTGCTCTTCTCAGCCGAAAAGAGATTCCATCTGAGCTACGACAAGAACAGCTTCTGGAACCATCTCGGGACGTCCGCCCAGCTGGGTTGCTCGGTCGCAGTGTACACCGGACTGGGAGCCGTCTTGGACATCGACACAGTCGAAGACCTCGCGGCATTGGCGAGGTTGCCCTCCGCCAAGCGGGCTGTCAGGTTCGCGATGGAGGCGGCGGCCTAGTGGGGGTACTGATCGAGAACTGCAGGCTCCAGGGCGGAGGGGTCGGCTCGGTCTACGTAAACGGTGGGGTTATCGAACGCGTTTACGACGGGCCCGGCCAAAACGTTCCGCCTGAGACTACCAGGTTGGACGGACGCGGGGGGTCCATCTTCCAGGGGTTCGCAGACACGCATTGCCATCCGTTCGAGTTGGGCGCGCTCAAAGGGGCCATCGACCTCAGAGGCACAGCCAACGTCACAGGGATTCGGATGAGGCTGCAGGCGGCCATGGCGAGGGTGGGCGAGGGGCAATGGGTGGTCGGGAGGGGTTGGGACCACGAGGCGTTCCCCGCGAAGCGGCTGCCGACGAGGGACGACATCGACGATGTCAGCGGAAGGAACCCGGTGATCCTGACCAGGGTTTGCGGACACATCTCACTCCTCAACACCCGGGCAATCCGCTCCCTGGGACTTGAGGGCCGGAGGGGCCAGGGGTACGACACCGACTCGTCCGGACGGCTCACGGGGATAGTGAGGGAGACCGCCCAGGACGACGCCTTTGCCAGGATGCCGGCCAGGACCTCCCAGCAGTGCCTCGACGACCTCCTGTCGATCGAGCTCGAAGCGAGCCGGGGAGGGCTGACGACGCTGCACTGCATCCTCTCCGAGGACGGGTTCAAGCAGGAGCTCGAGGCCCTCGCGATGCTAGCCAGCCAGGAGGACCACCTGCTGAGGTACAGGGTCTACATCCCCTCCCGCGCGGTGCAGTGGGCCGAGGAATCCGGCCTGCGCACAAAGCTTGCGGGAGAGAAGATACGACTGAACGGCGTGAAGATCTACGCGGACGGGTCGCTGGGGGCGAGCACTGCGGCCTTGAGGGAGCCCTACGCCGACGACCCCTCGAACGTCGGGATTCTGAGGCACACGGACGAGGAGCTAGCTGGCCTGGTCGAAAAGGCGCATTCGGCCGGGCACCAGGTGATAGTGCACGCCATCGGGGACAGGGCGGTGGAGCAGGCCATCTCCGCTCTCTCGGCAGTCTCCGGAGGAGGGAACCCCCGAAGGCATAGGGTGGAACACGCGAGCCTCCTCCCAAGGGATTTGAGGTCCAAGATGAGGAAGCACGGGCTGAGGGCGACCGTGCAGCCGTGCTTCATTACCTCCGATACCTGGGCCGCAGCCCGTCTCGGCGAGGAGCGGGTAAAGGACCTTTACCCCCTGAAGTCGATGCTGGAGGAGGGCATCGTCGCTTCGGGGAGCTCAGACGCCCCGGTGGAGAAGATATCGCCTGTAATCGGGATGTGGGCGGCAATGACACGCGGGGGGGTCACCCCCGGAGAGAGGCTGCCCCTGCGCCAGGCGCTTGGCCTGTACACAGAGAACGCGGCGTCGAACGGCTTCGACGAGGAGTTGGTCGGCGTCAAGGAAGGAAGAAGGGGCGACCTCACCCTCCTCGATTCGGACGTCGAGGGGATGCATTCCGCGCTGCTGAGGAAGGTAGGGGCGGCAGCGGTTCTCGTCGATGGAAGAATCGTCTACGCCTACGAAGGGGCCTAGCCGGGCCTCCGGAACTTTCCGTCCCTGCCGTCGTAGGCCAGGATTCCCGACCTGATCCCCCAGTGGAGCAGCAGCGCCTGCACGAGTGACTCGTTCAGGTCGGGCTGGTGGTGAAGCTTGATCCCCTCGATGGCCAGCTCGTCGGCGACCTCCCGGGCGGTGATCTCCCCCCTCTTGGTCACGAACTCCAGGGCGGTCCTGAATGGCTCGACCTTGGAGAGCCTGTCCTTCAGCATCGTGACTTTGTCCTTAACCTCCTTCTGGAACTCCGCGCCGAAGTCGGTCAGGTGCACTTCGCCCCCGACGTTTGTGACCAACCCCAGCACCTCCGCGGCGTCGAGGATGGGCAGCAGGACGGCTATGTCGGCCCCCAGCTCGTCAGCGAGGGTGCTAACATCGACTCTGGCCCCGAGCCCCCCCGTGACCTCGACCAGGCCGATTACCTGGCCTGGGCGGACGTTGGGGGGCATGACCGGGTTGTGGCTGAACCGGTCTATGGAGAAGGGGTCGTCTTCAGCCAATGTGTTGCCTCTCTCCTGGTCTATGCAAGCAGCGCGTACACCCTGTCGACCCAGTCGAAAAACTCTTTCGACTTTTTGTCCCGTGGCCGAGGCAGGTCGACTTCCAGCTCTCCGACCACCCTCCCCGGCCTGGATGAGAGCACGATCGCCCTGTCGGCCAGCTCGATGATTTCCTCGACGTTGTGGCTCACCATGATCACGGACTGGACCGGCGACGAGGGGTTTATGAGAAGTGAGTAGATTTCACGCCTCAGGTGTTCGGCGGTGAGGTCGTCCAGGGAGCTGAACGGCTCGTCCATCAACAGGACCTCTGGCTCCAGTGCCAGCGCCCGCGCCACCCCCACACGCTGCTTCATCCCTCCGGAGAGCTCCCCGGGATAGACGTTTTCGAACCCCTTCAGGCCGGCATCGTCCAGCGCCTTCATGACCTTCTGCTTCTTCTCCTCCTCTGAGAGGTCGGACCTCGAGGAAAGGCCGAACATCACGTTCTCCATGGAGGTCTTCCATGGAAGCAGGACGAAGTTCTGGAAGACCATGCCGATCTCGTTTCGGGGGGCGAGGATGGGCTGGTTGCGGAACTTGACCACCCCCGTGGTGGGCTTGACGAGGCCCCCTATCACCCTCAGGACCGTCGACTTCCCGCATCCGGACGGGCCGGTGATCATGACGAACTCGTTCTTGTGGGTCTCGAAGGAGATGTCTATCAGAACGGGCATGAACTCCTTCTCCTTCCGGTAGTCGAGCCCCACGTGTTCCAGCGAGATTATGGTCTCAAGCTTGCCTGCCGCCAGGCCGCCGCCGGTCCCCATGGTCAGCCCCGTAGGTCCGTCGACATCGGAGAAAGGAGAGCCGCCCAATCTATCGCCCCTGCGCCAGTTCGCAAGCGCCGCATCCCTAGCCGTTATATGCGTATCGAGCGAAAAACTCGCCAGGCAAAGTCTTATCGCACACCGAATGCGTCGTGGACAGCATGTCCGGCCTCGACAGGCTCGACTTCCTCGTCGGGAAGTGGAGGGGAGCTTCGACCGACCAGTTCGGGGAGAAGGGCGTGATCGTTTCCTCGTTGGAGTGCGTCAGGGACCTTGACGGCAGGTTCCTCCGGTTGCTCGGCGAGAGCACCAAGGACGGGGCACTCCTCAACTCCGCGGTCACCTTCATCACCTACTCCTCGAGAGAGCAGAGATACATCTCCAAGAGAATGTGGTCCTATGGCTTCATAGAGAACGGTGAGGGGACATGGGAAGACGACCAGACCCTGATGTTCCGAATCCGATTCGACAACCCGCCCCCGGACTTTTCGGGAACCCTCTGGAAGAGCTTCATACGAAGGTACGGCCCGGACGAGATTGGCCACGGACTTTACACGGCGAAGGAAGGGGACCAATACAAGCTCTATGGCGAGACCCGCCAGAGGCGCGTAGGGACGTAGACTCCCAATAGAGTCTTCCAGATCCGTCGCAAAATGTGGAAGCCTGGCGCCTCGTCGAGCGCCAAGCCGAATCTATGGTGAAAGGTTGGCGTTGTCGTTGTTGATGGAGTCGAAGGTAGATGCGGCTACGGAGTATGTGGCCTTCGTGGGGCCGATGAACTGGTTCGTGAAGGCAAGGAGCTGGAACACCGACAGCGATGAGTTTCCACCGAAGGTGGACGACACCGACCCCGTCCCGGGGATGTTGGTCAGGTCGACGTTGGTGTTGCCGAGGAACGCAGTAACTCCTCCGTTGTATGCCGAGATCTTGTCTCCGCCAGCGCAGTACGGGGCGCCGCTTCCAGCCGAGTAGGTACCCGGCGACGTGATGGAGGCGCCAGACCAGACGCCTATGTTGCAGCTCGTCGAGCCGTAGGAGCCCGAGGCGCTGAAGTAGACATCAAGGGCCGTGGCCAGCATCTGGGCGTCCGCCATGGCAACACAGGTGCCTGAGCACTTCGCAGCACCGAGGACGGTGGAGACGAAGGTGGCGACCTTGGAGCAGGAGGCTGTGGCACTGAGCGTGTAGGTGCCCTTTCCGTTGAAGTCCTGGAACTGTCGGATGTACGGGACTGAGTTGCAGACGCCCCCGGTGGAGGCGTCGTTCGAGATCAGGCGCTGGCCGTTGGGTCCCTTCCAGAAGCCCATGGTCAGGAATCCGCTCACAGACTGGCACTCCTGGGCCGTTGAGACAGCAACGCCGAGGACGATGCCGTTGTCACCTACGACCTTTGCGGTGTCCGTGGCCGTCAGGCACTGGTCGGGGGTGAGGTTGTAGGTCTGGGAGAAGGCGAATGTGCAGGGACTTGCCAAGACCGTGCAGGTTCCGAGTGTGGTCGACGAACCGCCGTTGAAGGTGTCCGTCACGGTCACGCTCGAGTTTGCAGTGGTCGTCGGCGCGCCGAAGGAGAAGTTCGCGCTTCCCGAGGCGGAGCCGTCAGGCGTGTGGTAGGTCGACGCTGACCAGGTCGCGGTGGCGGTGTTGGTTCCACCTGCTCCCGACGGGAATTTGCAGGAGAAGGCGAAGGTGGCCGAGCTGCTTGCCGCAACAGTATACGGTCCCGTTCCGCCCGAGATGGTGCAGCTCCCAGCGCTGATGCTGTCGGAGAGCATGAACGTGACTGCCTCCCAGTCGTTGGGGTTGGTCACCATTATGGTGCCGGTGGCCGACCAGGCGACTGTCGCACCGGTGTTCGTGGCGACCACATCGTAATAGACGGTCACGGGGCTGCCGTTGGCGTTTGTTGGGCCGCAGTTGCCGCTGAAGTGGACGTCGTCGAAGGAGCACTGTTTGGTTATCCCCCAGCTGTAGGTCGCGCTAGAGGCGGGGGTTATCGTCTTGGTCACCGTGAGGTCGGCTCCCTGGCAGTCGGTCACAGAGGCAGTAGCCGTCTGCCCCGTCTCGACTATGGTCGCCGTGTTGGGATGGGTCGTGCAGGTCCCGGCCGGGTCGGTGAAGGTGTACGGATAGTTGTATGTGCACCCCGCTGGGTTGGCCAGGGCGTCGCATGTGCCCAGGCTCCCGCCAAGGGTGTCAGTCACAGTCACGGTCTGGTGGACCGGAGTGATGGCGGCGGCGTTGAAGTCGTAGGTGGCGGTGTAAGTGGCCGAACCTGCAGACAGGCCTCCCTGGCCTGGGTACGCAACAGTTGCCGTGTCGCCGCCGGTGCCTGGGTTAGACGAGAAGGCGCAGGCGAATCCGAAGGTCTCCGTCTGGCCTCCGGAAAGGGAGAACGGACCAGCGGGAGAGTCGCCGAGGGATCCCGTTGCGACCGAGCAGGGCCCGACCGTGGAATCCGAGTCGGTCACGGAGGAAATCAGGAGGCTCCCCCCGTTCGGATTGGTCACCGTTATCGTGCCAGTCGTCTGGAAGCCGCTGTCAGCTGAGCCAGCTGGCAAGGCTGTCACTGTGTAGTGCTCGGTGATTGGGGCACCACCTGCCGTAAATGCCGAAGGGTTGTCAACAGATTTGGTGATGGTCCAGGAGTAGGTGCGAGTGAGAGAGGGGGTCACCGTCTTGCTGACTGTCGGCGGCGAGAGGCTGGAGGTCTGAAGGATGAAGCCGATGTCGAAGTGGAAGTTTACCGGCCCGGAGCCGCAGGAGATGTAGCCTTCGAAGTCGGCGAAGTAGATCCCCGACAAGCCCGTGGGACTTGGGGACGGATAGGAGATTATGTTCTGGTTCGGATAGACCGGGTTGCCGTTGAGGCTGATCCTCCACCATTGGTACGTGTTGCTGCCTATCACCGGGCTCTGGCCGGGACCGAACGGGAGATTCTGGGTCCCGCTGGTCACGGTTATCAGAGAACCAGAGATGCCTGGCCCGCTGGCGGTTCCGAGCATGTAAACGTCGGACGCGCTCGGGTCACCGGGCGTGTAGACCAGTACCTGGGTGAAAACGACCCCCTGGAAGGCGTAGGCTGGGTTGGAGTCATCGCAGGCTGGGCCAGGAGGCACCAGGGGAAGGCCAGAACATGACCCGCCGCTTATGCCGGTCCCGTCCACCTTCGTGTTCCATTGGCCGCCCACGCAGAACCAGTTCACGGCCCCGGAGGGGATGTTGGAGTTTGCCTGGGTCGTCAGCAGGAGTGTCGCGACCCCGTTGACCGCGAGCGTACAGCCAGTCCCGTTGTTGGGGCTGCAGCTGAATGCGGGGTAGGTGTAGTTGTCTGCCAGCGCTAGCGTTGGCAGCGCGAAGAGAAGAGCCAAAATGATTGGAATGAATAGAATTCTAGTTTTCATAAATCGGCGAACCAATCCTAGCGATAATAAGGGTTCGGGGATTCCACTTTCACTGGAATGGATTTGGAATCCACCCCGTTTCGACTCATCCGGAGCGGCAAGAGACTCGAACGTTTGGTGGGAAGCTTGCGGGAACGTCACCTGTTGTAGGCGTATCTCTTAGTGACGTGGTGGTAGACGCGCCGCCACACGGTCAGGTTGAAGGCGACGATGAGGATCGTCATCGAGACTACCGCCAGGGTGATGGTCAGACCCTGCTGGGCGTACCCCGCGTTCGTCGCTTGGGTGATGATCTTCCCGATGCCTGTCCCGACCTGAGTCAAGAGGATCGGGGGGCCGTTGGGGTTCGGGTTGGGCTTGGTGAAGTACTCTGCCACGATCAACGTGTTCCAGGCACCGCCGACGGCCGTGATCGAACCGGTGACGAGAGCGGTCATGGCCCCCGGGATGTACACGTTCCTCCATGCCGACCGCTTCGAGACGTGGAAGGTCTTGGGCAGGCTCTTCAGGTCGTCGGGGAGGGTCCTGACTCCGGCCATGACGTTGAAGACTATGTACCAGAATATCCCAAGGATGATGACAATCGCCGCTATGGCCTCCCCAGACTGGCCGATGAAGGGGATGAGGACCAGGGCCGGCAGCAGAATGGGTGCGGGGATGGAAGACACCACCTCCAGGATTGGGGAGACGGTGTCGTAGAGCTTGAAGTTCAGCGAGACGACTATCCCCATGGGGAGGCCGATGGCCACGCAGATGGCGTAGACGTACCAGACCCTAACGAAGGAAGCGGCGAGGCCGACCAGCACGTAGAGCTCGGTGGACACGAACACCGCGCCAGACGGAAGCGCGAAGCTGAATCCGCCTCTGCTCATGGCAGCTATTTCGAGAAGTAGGAAGAACCCGATGGCGATTGCAACGGCGTACTCTATCCCCCTTCTGAACCTGAAGATAGAGGAAGTGAACCTGTTGACTCCTCTGTCGTGGGCCAGCAGGAAGAGCTTCGAGATGCTCCTGTGGTTTACCCATGAGTAGAACCGCATGATAGGGTCTCTGTGGACCTCTCTGGGCTCCTCCATCATCTTGTAGCGCTCGGACCAGAGGGCGAATTCCCTGAGGAAGACAAACCTCCATATGACTACGGCTATGATCAGCCCAACTATACTCAGAGTGTAGTCCACATAATCCCCTTGAGCTGCGAAGGTCATCGCCCCGATGCCGATTCCGTAGGCGACGGGAACCGTTGTTGCACCTTGGGAGACACTTACCCCCTGGGAGATGATCTCGCTGGAGACGAGGTAAAAGAGACCGACGGCCCAGGATATCTGGGTGTTGTAGGCGATTCGGCTGAGGGAAGCGGGGATGTAGAGGGTCCTGATCCTCTGCCAGGCGCTCGCGCGTGATACATCCAGCAGGTCCGCGTAGTCCTGGGGAATCGCCTTGACTGCCTCGTAGACCCCGAACGCGATGTTCCACGACATGCTCGTGAAGATGAGAACGATGATCGCAAGGCTCGCCCCCACCTCGTTCGGAATCACGCCATAGATGCCGAAGATGATTAGGGGGAAGAATCCCAGAATCGGTATCGATTGGAACACGTCCAAGAGGGGAATGACAATGCCTTCCGCACGCTTGTTCCTTGCGGCCGCGATGCCGACCGCCAGGGCGAAGACGATACTAAGACCGAGAGCCAGCAGCATCCTAATCCAGGACGCCGCTATGTCCAGGACGATTTCCTCGACGCCGAGCAATGCCGTGGGGATTCAATCGGCCGCGCGACTGCGAACGCTATTTACACTTTCCGCGGTCCGCCGCTAGGCGATGTATGGAGTGCTGGACGAGTCGAAGCGATGGACGGTCTCGAACTCGCCTTTGTCCCTGAAAGCGGCGTACCTACTTAGCTCCGGGAAAAAGGCGTCGAGGGGTTTCACGGCCATTTCCCCCGCCATGTGGTCGTTCCCCAGGAACTCTGCAGAGATTTCCCTCCCTAACTTGCGGACCTGTCCGTCGTCTGCGAACCCCAGGCTGTGAAGGTACTCGTGGAGGAGTATCATGAAGACGTAGGAGTTCCTGCTCTCCTTCGACCGCGAAAGCCTCTCGACTATCCGAAGGAGGTTCCTGTTCATGACGATGGCGTTGGAACCCATCTCGTGATAGGCCCCCACGTTGTTGGGGATGTCGCCCAGGACAAGGGTCAGCCCTGCCCTGTGCCTGCCGAGGCTCTTCTCGGTCGCCTCCTTTACCATCTCGAAGATCTGGTCGAATCCGTCTGCCGAGTCGAGTAGCTGCCGGTTAAGAACTGGGTTCATCACCATAACCTCTTCTCGAGTCTGCTGACGCCGGGGGTGGGCCTCGGAGTGAAGGGGAGCGGGTCCCTGTTCGGGGGCTCCACAATTGGTCGCCATGGGTTTGGGGCTGA
>Ga0187771_10001472_pt1 | contig 15731 bp, 16 predicted proteins | sample 0116_SJ02_MP15_1_FD_133139 | JGI IMG/M metagenome (GOLD analysis project Ga0187771, IMG submission 133139) | Tropical peat soil microbial communities from peatlands in Department of Meta, Colombia - 0116_SJ02_MP15_10_MG | ecosystem: Environmental > Terrestrial > Soil > Wetlands > Peat | place...
TCAGAAAATCGCCATTGATGAGGACAAGGCCGGGTCCACTGAGGTACTGCTTTAAAAGGACGTATATGCCGTGGTCTATTTCTATAGAGTAAGTATTAAATTTTTCGGCAATAAGATGGGTCAGCGCGCCGAGGCCGCTTCCCGCCTCGAAGACGATAGAAGAACCAGGGATAAAAGATACTATTTTTTCAGCTATATTTTTATCAATGAGGTAATTCTGCCCTCTCGAGGTTGAAAGCCATAATCTGTTATAATGCAATACAGACTTTAAAAATTGGACTGAAAAAGGATTGTATGTCATAATTGATTATAAAGTGGAGTAATTAAAGTATAAAGTAATGCAGTAGAAATGCCTTCCGGCTGTTTAACGGGCGTGATGGAGAGTCGTTTGAATATTGAGATTGATAACATTAAAATTGGCAAAAGGGTCAGAAAAGATGCAGGTGATCTGACTAATCTAAAGGCCAGTTTACAAAAATACGGTCTTATTAATCCGGTTGTGATCACGCCCGTTTATGAGCTGATCAGCGGGTTCAGAAGAATCATGGCTGCGAGAGAACTGGGATGGAAGTATATAGACGCAAGGATTATGGAACCGGACAGCGAGCTTGATTTTCTTGAAATGGAAATGCATGAAAATATTATTAGAAAGGATTTCACTGTCGATGAACTTCGGGAAGGTCTGGCGAGAAAAAAGAAGTTATTAAATCCGAATATCTTTATGAGGGTATGGAATTTTATAAAAAAGCTGATAGGTTTGAGATAAGCCGATAAATCACCGTATGGAGTTTTTTCAGGATGCCGTTTAGCAAAGCCTTTGCTGTTCCAGTATTGATTTTTATTCTTTCATTGATGTCATGTGATGATTTTCTTCTTAAGAAGAGCGTATCTGTTAGTTTTCTGGAAGGCGAGATCAAATATGATCCTTCAAATCTTAATCTTTCCGGCAATCTGATCTATACTATTGAAAACAGGCAAAATAAAAACCTGCAGGAAATATTCTTTATATCTCATGCGAGTGTTATCGTTGATTCTATAAAATATAATGGCGAACTTGTTAATTTTGAGATTGGAATCGGCTATGGCAGCGGCATATACAGAATCAGGATCAGGACACTTCAGAGCGGATCAACAGCTAAAATAGGTATCAAGTTCCATATTAACGGGCCTATTAATGAAGATCGTTTTATCCTTAACGAAGATACAGTTTTTATGGACGCTAAAAAGATCTGGCTTCCTGTCCCCTTTGCGGATTCTCCCTCTTTTATGTATTCTATAAAATTAACGGTTCCGGAAAATTATTTTTCCGTGCTTGGAGGTAAAAATACCGAAGAAACAATAAAAAATGAAGAAAAATCATCAGTCTGGATAAGTGAAAGCACTGATGTTTTACATACAGGGAATCTTTTTATCGGTCTTTTCGACAGGGAGCAAAAGGGCAATACAATAATCTATTCATCAGATACAAACAATAATTATCTGCTTTTTGATTATACAGAAAAAACGATCGATTTTCTAACAAACAGGTTTGGATTTTATCCTTATTCTCAGATCCATATTGTCAATAAACTTTTCCAGTATAATGATATAGAGGGAATAGAGGGTGAGAATATGGCAAACACCATACAACTTTCTCCTGACCTCACAGCGGATAATCTCATCGATGTACAAACTCTCTCATCATCGTCAATTCCTTATTGCCCTCGCAATAGCTATTCAAAACTTTTTGAGGTACTGGCACATGAGCTTTCTCATGCATATATTCCTCATGTACTTAAATTTAATGAAAATGACTATATTGAATCGGAATCAATTACAGAGTACATGGCCCTCGCGGTTATAGCGGCTTATTACCCGGAAATATACAATAAGATGATCTTAAGAAACAGGACAGACCTTATCAATCTTATGCTTGCCGGACAATCCGGACAGAACGTTTATAAATATGTGTACGGGGTCAATCTTCTTCATACGATCTTTGGTGATAAAAGGGAAGAATTTTTCAATTACATAAACCTGCTTATACAAAAATACGAATACATAGAGATAGGAATGGATGAACTCCTTCAGACAGCAAGAGATATGCAGGACAGTGAAAATTCCAATTTTATCGACAGTGACGCCCTGACTCTATGGCCGGCAGGGAAACTTTATAATATCGTCCTTACTGCTACAAACATGGTAATAACAAATTTTTTGCGGAGGGGTTTCAGCCTTGATATGAAAAAGCTGATTACTCTTTCCAATGATTTCCCAATTTCTTTAGAAGTATCGCTTGTCGAAACTTTCCCGGACAATATCATTACAAATCTATTGAAAATTGATAAAAATTCATCCACTAACCTTATTATTACAAGCAATTTGAAATCCATTGAAGCTATATCGGGAAAAGAATCTATAGAAAACGATCTTTCCTTCAGCCGCATAGACTTTGATACAAACTTAAGCGGGCCGACCATTCTTGATGCTATAAATGAATTTTACAATAATCAGAAATTTACAAATAGGAACATAAAAATAAATAAGGATAATGAAACAGAAATTCCTTTCATTCTCCTTTCACAGGACAGAGATAAAAGCAATGTGAAAAATTCCGATGTAAGGTTCCAGTTTGATTGCCAGAGCGAAAATAGCGATCAATTATATGTTCAGGCCTATAAATTGATCGGCGGTAAACCTTATTCGTACGTCCTGTTCCAGGTTAAAAAAGATGGTAAAAATTATACTGTAGCCGGAATTATGGACCCGATATTTTAAATTGTAGCGTATGCAGGGTCAGAAAAACAATATTGAATTAGCTTCTAAAAAATGATAGAATTACTGTATGGCAAAAATTGAAGTAAGGGTCGAAGCAGTTATATATTCCAGTACCGGCGGAATTCTTCTTGCCAAGCATAAAAAAAGGGGGCAATCATACTGGGTCCTTCCGGGCGGACATCTGGAACATGGAGAAATTCTTTCGAGATGCATCGAACGGGAACTGGTCGAGGAGCTTTATATTGACGGTCCTGAGACAAAGGAGCTGGTTTTCGTTGATGAATATATTGATGCTAAAAGATCAAGACATATTGTTAAAATTGGTTTTCTAGTTGAGCTGCCTGCCGGTTATCGAGAAAAGATAAGCGTCAAAGCCAGAGATGAGTCAGTATCTGACGTCCGATTTTATACAACTGAGGATTTGATTGATTCAAAAGAGGTTTTCTATCCCTCAAAGGAATTTTTTAACGAGCTTCTTGAATTAAAAGAAGGTGAAAAAACCGCGAGAAACAGATGATAAAATTTATACCGTTTATTGAAACCCTTAATAAATGGTCTTCTTTTGATTTTAACAGCTATATTGAAAACGTTAAAGAAGATGATATTAGGAAAAGCATTGCAAAGGAAAATCTTTCGGAGCTTGATTTTTTATGCCTTCTTTCAAATGTCGCAGAACCTTATCTTGAAGATATGGCTCAAAAATCATCTATGCTTACAATCAGGAATTTCGGCCGGACTATTTCGCTCTATATACCGCTTTATATCTCCAATTACTGTGTAAATGAATGTGCCTATTGCGGATTTAACAGAAGAAACAGCATCACGCGCATGAAACTTACGCTGGGCGAAATCGAACAAAATGCCAGAAAGATATATGATACAGGCCTGAAGCATATACTCATACTTACCGGTGAATCAAGGGAAAAAAGCCCAGTTTCCTATATTGAAGATGCTGTGCGCCTTTTAAGAAAATATTTTGCTTCAGTCTCAATAGAGGTTTACCCTATGGACATAGAAGATTATGAAAGGCTGGTGAGTGCCGGAGCCGACGGATTGACCATATACCAGGAGACTTATGACAGAGACTTATACGGCAGAGTTCACCTCAGAGGTCCGAAAAGGAATTTCGAATACAGGCTTGGAGCTCCTGAAAGAGGGGCAATAGCGAATTTCAGAACTGTTACTATCGGTCCCCTTTACGGGCTTGGTGATCCGCTCAAGGAGGCGTTTTTCTGCGGGCTTCACGCAAGGCATATCTTTACTAATTTTTCAGCCACCGAAGTTGGGATTTCGCTGCCCAGGCTGAATGAAGCAGAAGGTAATTTTAAAGCAATATCCCCCCTCCCGGATAAAAAATTCGTGCAGTTCCTTGCAGCTTTCAGACTGTTCCTGCCAAAGGCAGGTATTACTCTCTCAACAAGGGAAAGGCAGTTTTTCAGGGATAATCTCATCGGGCTGGGAATAACGAAAATGTCCGGGGGCTCCAATACGAGCGTTGGAGGTTATTGCTGCAATCCTTCTACTCCCCAGTTTGAAATATCAGACCACAGGAGCGTTGAACAAATTGCCCGGGTTATAATGGAAAAGGGTTATGATCCGGTCTACAAGGATTGGGAAGACTTAAATTCAACCCGGGTGAATTATAATGCCGGATAAAAAAGCTGACTATTTTATAACGGATAGGTTAATTTCCAGATTATTCTCCCAGAGACGCATAGTTCTTCCGGCGATTTCATTTCTGATTTTAGGAATTATACTTCTTCTGAGTTATCTTTTTATTTCAAATGAAAGGGATGCGATAATTAAAAAAACTGAGGAAATGTGCATTTCCACGGCAAAAGGATTGTCAAGCGCGGCTATTGAGTCTATAATCCAGAATAAAAAGGGCCTTATCAATGATTATATAATCGATCTCAAAGGATTCTCAATCGAGGGACTTGACAAAACGTATGTGATTGAATATGAGAGGGTCAGGGGAAAAGAAAACCGTAAAAATTACAGGGGGGTGATCATCGGAAGCCTTGATTACAGGGATTTGGGGAAGCCTGTACCGGAAAATGACATCAAGCAGTATTTAGCTGTGAAGGATTTAAAATTATATATTTTAAAACGTGAAAATAAGAACTATTATGTTTACTATTATCCGATTAACTGGAAAGTTTCCCTTAAAGGCAAATTGTTTACGTATCCCCTTGGTATGATAATAATTGAGTTCCTTGAATCGAAGATACTTAAAACGTTTTATTCAGCCATGACTGTGACTCTGTCTATCAGCACAATAGGATTCCTGGTGACTCTTTTTCTTGTCGGAATGAGCCTGATCCTCAACCTGAAGCTTGAAGAGACCCTTGAAAAGGTCAGGCTTCTGTCAGTCACTGATGAGTTAACCAGGATCTACAACAGGAAAAAATTCAACGAAGTTTTCAATGATGAAATTGGAAAATGCAAGAGGTACAGAAAACCGTTGTCCTTGATTATGTTCGATGTTGATCATTTTAAAAAGATAAACGACAGCTGCGGTCATGAAGCCGGAGATATTGTTCTTTCCGGAGTAGTTTCCACAATTAAACCGATGGTGAGAGAAACCGATCTTTTTGCACGCTGGGGCGGTGAAGAGTTCATGATACTCACTCCTGATACAGGAAAAAGAGGTGCAACGGAATTCGCTGAAAGGATAAGAAAGAGGATCAGCGGTACAAACTTTGAGAAGATAGGGTATCTGACATGCAGTTTCGGTGTATCATCTTATGAAGAAAATGAATCGGGTGACGATTTACTGAGACGGGTCGATGGGGCTCTCTATGAGGCTAAACAAAGCGGGAGGAACCGGGTAGTCACTGCCTGATTCTGTCGGTATTAATCATAGATATAGACTTAATTTCCCTGTCATAATTCATTTTTATCATGAGCGAGATGAAATTAAGCAGATTGATTGTCACAGAAGTTGATATTTTCTTATCTTCAATAAAATTCAAGTTTGAAGCGGCAGATATGTCTTTGATCAGCCTGATGGAGCCGTTTCCAAGTATAAAACCCGATTTTTCTAGATCGGCCTTGAAGATCATATAATCGTCCGGCGTTTTAAAACCGGGAAGAAGGCCCTCTGAATTTAAAAATTTTATAATAAAATAAATGCAATAATTTTCAGGATTGCCGGCATCATTAATCCTAACCATTGTTTCAAGAAGGAGATTGAAAAGGGCAAATTTTTCATCCTCCCTCAGCATGATTGAAAGTATTTCAAATATAAAAAAAACGTACGATAGTGAATTATAATTTGATGTGATTCCATCAAAAGACCTTTCGCGGAGGGCTTCCCTTAAAACGGGCAGGGCTTCAGGATGTTTTCTATAACAGACGCCGGATATAAGACCGGTAACAAGAAGGGCTTCCCGGCGTGTGCTCTTTTCCATTCCGGAGCCATAGGATACGATTTCCAGCAACCCATTTTCCCTGTCTATAATAGATACAAAAGAGTTTCCTTCCCCGAAATCCCGTTTTCTGATAACTAAACCGTAAAGGGAGAGGTATCTGTTAAAGGAGGAGGGATCCATAATGCCGCTTCAGGCCTTGGTTTCGTAGTTAATTTTTTCCAGTATCTCGTAGCTCTTGAGATGGCCCCTCTTGTCGAAAAATTCTTTTACAATAGCGAAATCCCCGGAACCGACATAATAAATTCTTTTGTATTTGCCGAGCTTCGGAGAATTTTCCTTTGAGAGTTCCCTGAGAACACAGTCAAAATGTGACATTCCATCGGCTGTCTTCCTTCGAATTGCCGTATAATGGTTCCGGATCGGCATTCCGCATATCTTGCAGATCTCATCGACTGAATCATTACCGACAGCCGGGAATGGGGAGGACTGTTCAGATTGAGGCTGCTCAGATAGAGGCTGCTCCATCGATTCAGGTTCAATAAATGGCTGAGGAGCCTCCTGAACCTGTGTTGCCGTCGTTTCAGGCATAGCGGCATGATCAGGGATCTTTTCTTCAGGCTGGTCTCCCGTGGCTCTTTTATAATTGGGCTTTTGATTATACCAGTGCTTTTTCTTCTTATTGAACATGGATTTCCTCCGACCCCACATTTTAATAATTTCCGGAGGTTTTGGCAATTATCGGACGAATTATAAGAGATTATAATTAATTGCTAAAGCGGATTTTTTGTGAAATAATACTTTCTGCCGGCAGCCCGACCCGGGCAGCCAGCAGCAAGCTCTACTTCTACGAACACCAGGGTGAAAACAAAAAATTATAAAATGATTTCAGTTACAGCCCCGAAGGCGCCTTTTTTTGTCTTGTGTCCAATAAAATAGGAATCACCCAGTCTTACATTTACACTATCTGTAAATTTTTTTAAAACTTCTTCTCTGTTTGCAGAAAAATCCAGGCCGAATCCAAAATTTTCATTTGTCGGTTTTACACCCTGCAGTGAAATCAATCTTTTTGAATAAAAATCGGCAAGCAGCATGCTGCCGGGTGCGGCATGTCCCTGTATTTCCATTATCGTTTTACGGACATCATTTTCAGAAAGATATAAGGTTACTCCTTCCCATAAAAAAATTGACCTTTTGCCCGGATCATAGCCAGCCCTTTCGAGTTTCTCATACCACTTTTCCATGGAAAAATCCACATCTACGAAAGTAACATGGGACATATCAATGCCAGCCTTCTTTAAGCATTTTATTTTCAGTTTTTGTGTTTTTAACTGGTCCAGTTCGAAAAACCTGATATTATTATTTTTAAGACCACCGTAACACCTTGTATCGTAACCTGCCCCCATTACAACAAATTGCCCTGCCTCATTCTTTATTCTTTCAATGAGCTTATCGAAATAAAGGGTCCTGGCAACTACCACATTAATGATGCTTTCCTTCCCTTCCTCTTCTAGTGCCGGATATATTTTGTATCTTAAAATTCTGGGAAAATAAAGCATCCATAAACCTATTTCAGAAGCATTTGGAAGAGAACGGTATAGTTTTGCTGCTGCCGGATCTTTTCTCTTTCCATAAGCATTCAAGACCCACCTTGCACCGATTGCTGAAATGGCCGTGCCTGAGACTCCAAGTTTTTTGCTTACACGCAATTGTTTGATGGTCAGAAGAATCGCGCCAAAAATAAAAAATGGAATAAAAATAATCTGCACAATGATGAAAATTATCAAAGATAAATATTTCATGATATTTTACCCCAGGATAAATATCCTGATTTGGTATGCTATAACTCCAAAAATCCTGTTCCCAATGCATTCTACCAATATTTTATATAACTCGCTTTTACTAGTCAACATAACTTTCATCTCTCGAAGGCTAAAATGTGCAGATTAGTTGTAGAATTTGACGGTCTTCTTTGGTCGCCACCACCAGGTAATCGTAATTCTCCGGTTTGGCGAAAGAGGCATCCCCACGGAAATAGTGGTCAATACCATGATCTTTATATCTTTCGATAATAGGCTCAAGCATTGTTTCCAGTATTGTACGCTGTGGACATTACCCTCCCGGAGCATCGCGGCTTCAAGGTCTCCATCCTGTTTGTTATTTTCAGTATCCGGGTGAATGTCACTTGCAGCAGTTTTGAACCTTTTCAGCTCAAGCTAACTTAATCAAGGCACGGGAAATGGGGAATTATTAATTGTGAAGCCGATTGTTGCGATTTTTTTATACTTTGAGTACCATATTTAAACGGCGGGTCATTATGATTAAAAGAACAATACCTTATTTATTTGAAGAAAGCGTAGAAAAATTCGGAAGTAATATCCTTATCCGTGAAAAAATAAACAGTAGTTACAATGGAATAACATATAAAGAGATGCGCGAGCTAGTGTGCCGATTCTCAGCCGGAATGCAGTATAAAGGCCTTAAAAAAAACGAGAGGGCTGCACTCATATCTGAAGGACGAAATGACTGGCTGATGAGTGAACTGGCAGTTCTTTATGCCGGAGCAATAAATGTTCCTCTTTCGGTAAGACTGGATGAACTGTCGGAATTAAAATTCCGTTTATCCCACTCAGAGGCAAGACTGGCAATAGTGTCTAAAAGCCAGATATCAAAAATTCGAAAAATCAAGGCTGATCTCCCTGAACTTGAATTTATTATTTCACTTGACCCGCTTGAGTATTATGAGCAGGATGAATATTTCGCCGGAGATATACTTGAAAATGGCAGGGAATATTACCTTAATCACAGGGAAGAGATTGAAAGCACATGGAAGGCGGTGGAGGAACAGGATTATGCGAATATCTGTTATACATCAGGCACTTCAGCGGACCCGAAAGGAGTTATTCTGACGCACAGAAATTATACTGCGAATGTGGAACAGGCCTCCGAGCTTTTTAAAGTCCCCGAATGGTATGTGTCGCTCTTAATTTTACCCTGGGACCATTGTTTTGCCCATACATGCGGGATCTATTCACTGATAAAAAACGGCGGAAGTATGGCTTCTGTCCAGACCGGCTCAACCCCGATCGAAACATTGAGAAATATTCCAGTTAATATCAAGGAAATCAGGCCAACATATCTGTTAAGTGTACCGGCAATTGCTAAAACTTTCCGTAAAAGTATTGAAAAAGGCATTCATGATAAAGGCCCATTGATCGAAAATCTCTTTCACAGAGCCCTTAAATTAGCATATGGCTACAATGCTGATGGTTATAACAGGGGAAAGGGATTTAAAAGACTTAAAAAACCTCTTTACATGCTGGCCGATAAGTTAATTTTCAGTAAAATCAGAGAGAATTTTGGGGGGAGGCTGGATTTTTTTGTCGGCGGAGGTGCTCTTCTGGATATAGAACTTCAGCGGTTTTTTTATGCTATCGGCATTCCTATGTACCAGGGGTATGGGTTGACTGAATCGGCCCCTGTCATTTCTTCCAATACGCCGGACTGCCATAAATTGGGATCTTCCGGCAGATTGGCGATAAATTTAAAGGTTAAAATATGTGATACTGAAGGAAGAGAGCTTCCGGCAGGGGAAAGGGGTGAAATCGCTGTCAGGGGTGAAAATGTTATGGCCGGATACTGGAAGAACGATAAAGCTAATTCGGAGGTACTGCGGGAAAATTGGCTGATGACCGGTGATATGGGGTATCTTGATAAGGATGGTTTTCTTTATGTATTGGGAAGATTTAAAAGCCTCCTGATTGGCAATGACGGTGAAAAATACAGTCCGGAAGGCATTGAAGAAACCATTATAGAACATTCGGCCTTTATCAGTCAGATAATGCTGTATAATAACCAGGGACCTTATACCGTTGCCCTGCTTGTCCCGGACAGAGAAGCGATTATAAATTATTTGAATGATAATAAAATGAGCTGCCAGACTGAAGAAGGACAGATTATGGCGCTTCTTTTATTAAAGGGTGAAATAGATCAATACAGGGAGAATGGAAAATATGCTCATCTTTTTCCTGCGAGATGGCTTCCGTCGGCTATAGCCCTTCTTGGGGAAGAATTTACCGAAGAGAATCATTTTTTAAACAGCACTTTGAAAATGGTCAGAGGAAAAATTATTGAGTTCTACAAAAACAGGATTGAGCACCTCTATACTTCTGAAGCGAAGGATATCTGTAACCAATCCAATAAAATAATAATCAGCAGGATGGGCGAGGCTAAATAGGCTGCTGCATAAGGTATAATGGTTTTATACAGGATTTTGACACAGAATTTTGGAATAATCTTGACAAAATGAAAATAATGAATTAATATAAATGATAATGATTATCACTTACAGATATTTATTGAATATTATAAAGGATAAGTATGGACGCTCAAGCCATTTTTGACAAATACCTTAAGAATAAGGGCATACGCCAGAGCGAACAAAGGCAGAAAATACTTGATGTATTCTTGGATGTTGAAAGGCATGTGACTATGGCAGATCTTTATGATCTTGTCAGGATTCGCGACAAGAGCATTGGATATGCAACAGTTTACCGTGCAATGAAAGTCATCTGCGAGAGCGGATTGGGCCGTGAAGTTGATTTCGGCGACGGTATTATGCGCTTTGAACACAGCTATGGTCATGAACACCATGACCATCTGATATGTGTCGAGTGCGGGAAGGTAATTGAGGCAGTGGATCCGGATATTGAGAAGTTACAGGAAAAGCTTGCTTATGAGCATGGCCTCAGTCCGATCAGTCACAGCCTGAAAATATTCGGCATATGCAGTGATTGTGCCAAGCACTGAAAAAGAGGGAATTTTTATTATTTATTTGATAATGATTATCTATATCATTAAATAGGGAAGTGTTAATATATGGAAAAAAGATTGCATGAACTTATGCCCGGCGAGCAGGCTCTTATTGTTAAAATTGAGGATAAATCCATTTTTAGAAGAAGGCTTACCGAGATGGGACTTAGAAAGGGCGGAAAAGTACTTATGAGGCGTGATGCTCCTCTGGGCGATCCTATGGAGATCAATGTTATGGGATATAATATAAGTCTCCGGAAATCAGAGGCGAAGTTTGTAATTATCGACCATGTTAATGAAATTGCATAGGTGCATATTGTGAAAAAGGCTAGAATCGCCCTTGTCGGCAATCCAAATTGCGGTAAGACGACATTATTTAATCTATTGACGGGAGCCCGCCAGCATGTAGGTAATTGGCCGGGAGTTACGGTCGAGAAAAAGGAAGGCTCATTGAACTATGGTGATTATGAAATTGATTTTATCGATCTTCCCGGAACTTACAGTTTATCGCCTAATTCAATTGAGGAAAAAATCACACGGAATTTTATTGTTGAAGAAAAACCTGATATTGTCCTGAATATCGTAGACGGTACTACCCTTGAAAGGAGTATGTACCTGACAACACAGATAATCGACACTGGAGTCCCTTTCATCCTTGCACTTAATATGTACGATGAAGTACTGAACAAGGGTATTGACATAAGCCTTGACAAAATGGAAATACTTCTTAAAGCCCCTGTTATCAGGATGGTTGCGGCAAGAGAAGAGGGTGCTGTTCCGCTTCTAAAGGCAATAATCAAAATGCTTGATGAAAAAGCTTTTAAAAAAATAACTATTAATTACGGTGAGGATATAGAAAAGGCGATTGCGGATATCGAGTGCCGGCTGAATTGCGACAGCAAGTTTCAGGAATCTTATAATACCAGGTGGCTTTCTATACAGATCGTTCAGCAGGACAGGGATATCATTGAAAAAGTTAATGAATCCGGAAAGATCGACAAAATGGAAAAAATCGCGAAAAAATATATCAAAGAGCTGAGAGCGGTTTATAATGAAGATCCCGAAGACATTCTCTCCGATAAGAGATACGGATTTATCCTCGGAATAATCAGAGAATGCATCCGCATAAAAAAATCCCCGATTCACAAAACAGACTTTACAGAAGCGATAGATTCCATTCTTCTTAACAAATATTTAAGTTTTCCAATATTTGTTGCTATTCTCTGGCTGACCTTCCAGCTGACATTCCTGTTAGGAGGATATTTCAGTACTTTAATCTCCCGGGGTACAGTGCTTTTAAGCTCAATAATTCAAAAATTCATGTCAGCAGGAATTCTTAAAGACCTTCTCACAGACGGAATCATAAGCGGGGTCGGTTCTGTACTTGCATTTCTTCCCCAGATAATAATATTATTCCTGATCGTAGCAATACTGGAAGATACCGGTTATATGGCCCGTGCTGCTTTTATAATGGACAGAGTAATGCACCTTCTCGGTGTACACGGAAAATCGTTTATCTCCCTTTTTATGGGTGTCGGCTGTAATGTTCCGGGAATCATGGCGGCCAGGACCCTTGAAAACGATGATGACAGAAAAGTGACCGTTCTAATAAATCCATTCATGAGCTGTTCGGCCAGACTGCCTATATATATACTGATCGCCGGCATGTTCTTCGGAAGAGCGGCCGGTACAGTGATCTTTTCACTTTATTTTCTCGGCATATTTGTAGCCATAGTAACGGCGAAATTGCTGAAAGTATTTTTCTTCAGGAATAAATCGGTTCCGTTTGTTATGGAATTACCGCCTTACCGTACCCCGACTATGAAATCCCTCTTTATTCACATGTGGGAAAGGGCTTCGCAATTTTTAAAAAAAATGGGCGGTGTTATACTTGTCGGGTCAGTACTGATATGGGTACTGGGCTACTTCCCGAAAACTGTGATCTTTTCTCAAAGAGTAGCTGAAATGGAGATGAAAGCTCAAACAATGCCTGGCGGTGCCGATAAGGATAATTTTTTGAAGGAAATAGATATAATAAAATCCTCGGAGCAGATAGAAAACAGCTTTATCGGAAGGATTGGCAAATGGATCGAGCCTTTCTTCAAGCCTCTTGGAATGGGCTGGAAGGAAGGAGTGGCCCTTATGACAGGTGTTATAGCGAAAGAAATAGTGGTCAGCACTATCTCAGTCCTCTATGAGACCGGTGAAGATGATGCAACAGCATTAAGGACAAAAATGGCTGCGCAGGGTATGACAGGATTAAGCGCTCTGGGTTTCCTGGTTTTTGTACTTCTTTATATACCATGCCTTGCTACAATCTCTGCTGTTTTAAGAGAAACAAATTCCATAAAATGGACTTTATTTTCTGTTTTTTATGGGATCGGGATCGGTTATTCTCTCAGTTTCATGGTCAATTATTTAGGAAAGATATTAATTACTTAAAACGGGGGGAGGAAAATGCTGCAGACAATCATTGCTCTTTTAATAGTTACAGCTGCTGTTATTGCAGCTATTGCTTATATTGCCAGGGGATTATTACGCATAAGAAATAAAGAAACGTCACGCAGCTGCTGCTCTCAAAAAAATGTATGTAAAGACGACAGGAAATAATTTTGCTTTGTTGCGAATTACTCCTTCTTCCTCTAGAATTATACGCTGGAGGAAATTATGGCCGCAAAAGATGTTTCAGTTTCAATTGTGGTCCCGATGTACAATGAATCCGATAATTTAGAAGAATTTTATAAAATTGTAACCGGTGTACTTGAAGCTGAGAATGAGAGTTTTGAAATAATATGCGTCAATGACGGAAGTACAGATAATACCCTTGAGCGGCTAATAGCACTTCGCAGGCTGGATAAAAAGGTTAAAATCGTAGACTTTTCCAGGAACTTCGGGAAGGAGATAGCACTATCTGCAGGTTTGGATTTTACATCCGGAAGGGCAGTCATACCCATCGATGCAGATCTTCAAGATCCTCCAGAACTTATCCCCGAAATGTTGCGTAAGTGGAGAGAAGGTTTTGAGGTTGTTACTGCAAGAAGGGTAAAGCGCAGAGGTGAAACCTGGCTGAAAAAAGCTACAGCCTCAATTTTTTATAAAATTTTTAAGGCTTTCACATCTTTTGATATTGAGGAAAACACCGGTGATTTCAGGCTCCTGGACAGGAAAGTGGTGAACGCCTTAAAGGAGCTCAGGGAACACCACCGTTATATGAAGGGGCTTTTCTTCTGGGTGGGATTCAGGCAATGTTCCATCAATTTTGAGAGAGATGCGAGGTTCGCCGGGAAAAGTAAATTGAGCTATGGAAAACTTATCGCCTTAGCCATGGAAGGATTAACTTCTTTCAGCCATATACCGCTGAGAGCTGCCAGCTACCTTGGAATTATCATATCTTTTTTATCATTTTGTTACGCTGCATTTGTTATAGCAAAGAAAATCATCTCAGGCGATCCTGTTCAGGGTTATGCCTCGATGACAACAATCATATTGTTCCTTGGAGGCATTCAGCTTTTAACTATCGGCATAATAGGCGAGTACATCGGCAGGATCTATAATGAAACGAAGAGGAGGCCTCTCTATATAGTGAGGGGAAAAATCGGTTTCGGCTCTGAAGCTCGGAGAAGACGTGAACACCGATAGGGTTCTGAACAGGACAAATATAACACAATTTATTAAATTCAGCCTTGTTGGTGTTCTTAATACCCTGGTAGGCTTCGGGTCATTTCTGATATTTTACTATCTGTTTCATATTCAGTATGTTCTTTCGAATACTTTAAGCTATATTCCGGGACTGCTAAACAGTTTTATCTGGAACAAGATATGGACGTTTGCAAGCAGGGGGGACAGAAGACTTGAAGCTGTGCTTTTTCTTATTGTATTCATTCCATGCTTTTTGATACAGAACGGCGTTCTTATATTTCTCAAAGAAATTGTCAGGATTAACGTTATAATTTCACAGATCATTTCTATGTTCATATATACGGTTCTTGGATTTATTCTTAATAAAACCATTACCTTTAACAGAAAAATCGTTGGTAAATGATGAACTTAAAAAGGAGGGGAAAATGCCAGTAAAAATTGATAAACCTGCAAGGTTTCCTGAATTGGATCAGCTCGATAAGTTCGAGGGTGAATGGGTCAGCGGTGAAACAAAGGAGATTTTCAAAAGAGGATGCGACGGCTTCTGCTACCTGGCCGATGTCGAGGCTGAAACTTCCGGGGGGCTTCTGAAGGGTCATGGGATTATTTTTTTCGACAACTCAATAAAAAAATTCAGGCTTGAATGGTATGATAATTTTGCCATACATATCAGCGGCGAGGGAAATTACACTGATGAAAGTACTTTCATAATGATTGCAAAATACAGCAGAAACGGAAGCGCCCATATTGAGAGGCACACAGAAAAACTCATCTCAGGAATAAAAAAAATACATCTGATCGAGAATTTTACAAACGGGGAGTTTGAAAAAATAAGCGAAACGACTTTTGACAGGAAATAAACAATTCATCAATTAAGGTGAAATTTCAGAGTGAGAAGCATGCATACCGCTCTGGCGGTACCGCCTATCCTTGCGGGTTTAAACTTTACTGACGAGACAGCTTCGTAAGCCGATTTTGAAAGAATATCACTGGGTGATTTCTCTATCTCGACTTTTTTAACATTCCCATGTTCGTCAATGTAAAGCAAAACGAGGACTTTCCCCTCAATACCTGTCCTTCTTGCTTCTTCTGGATATACAGGTGTTATCGGAGTCAAGGGAACAGGAAGCTCTTCTACTTCGTAACTGGGAA
>Ga0187771_10001473_pt1 | contig 15729 bp, 47 predicted proteins | sample 0116_SJ02_MP15_1_FD_133139 | JGI IMG/M metagenome (GOLD analysis project Ga0187771, IMG submission 133139) | Tropical peat soil microbial communities from peatlands in Department of Meta, Colombia - 0116_SJ02_MP15_10_MG | ecosystem: Environmental > Terrestrial > Soil > Wetlands > Peat | place...
ATGTCGTGCACGGCAGATTCTAACTTGTCAAACAATTTCATTATTCGACCTTCAACTTGCTGAAGATCTATAGCTACACCATTTCTCATCGTCTCGCGGATGGTCTCCATCTCGCTGTATATCTCGCCGATGTTGTGTCTGCGATAGTTGTCAACAAGCTGGTGTAAACCGCCGTGGATCGCGTCGTCAGGGATATTGTCGTCGTAAAGCTGCCCTAGCTCTTTTTCGTCTTCCGGCATATACCACTCAAACACTGACATGAGTGCTGCAGTGAGTTCAGGAAGACTCTTATTAGTGAACTGGTATATGATCTTGTGTCCATCGCTAACACGTCCAGAGTATACATCACTCATGTGCCTTCTTAAGCTGATGGTGTATGTATCTAGGTGAACTTCTTTGAAGTCTTCGTCCTGCATCCCGTTGACCACACTGCGAAGCATGCGGAACATACCGTTGCCGACAAGTCTCAGTGCGTCACCATGCGTTACTTCAAATACAGCATCGCCCTTCTGGCGTATGATGTTCTTCTCTAAGGTCTCCATAGCAATCATGCCTTTGAGAGACTTGCCGAACCTCTTGCCTATGAAATCGCGGATAGGTTCGATGCAGCAATCGCGGAGTTTGCCCCAAGGAATTTTGTCAAGGTCATACCAATCCCAATTGGTCATTGACTCTTTACCGTGGTCGCTCTTTGTGTCTTTTGGTTTGCCAGAGATTATCTCTCCGAGATAAACTCGCACATGGTTGCCGTTGGTTTTACCGCGCCAGATTTCTCCGGTAGCGCGTATGCTGCAGCCTGTCTCTTCAGAGGACTCTCTTATAGCAGCATCTTCAAATGCCTCACCGGGATGACAGTGTCCACCAGGAAATGCTAATCCACCTTTGTTGTGTTCACCTAGCAATATCCTGTTGTGCTGGTCCATGACCAGAGTGGCTGCACACTCGTTGGTATCATGTTTCTTTTCTAGGTACTCTTCAAAAGCTTTCTTGAGTTCTTTCTTAGACTTCTTTTTCTTAGCGCGATCTTCTTTAACTCTATCTTTAGCGCGCTTGTGATGCTCTTCGCCCCACGTACCACCTCTGTCGTTGTCTTTTGACTCCGGAGCGTCCTTTCCGGGCGATGTATACTTTGACGCTATTGACTTTGGCGGACGACCACGAGGACCATCCTTCACTTGTCCGTGGAGGATAGCCATCATCATTCGGTATTGTCTGCGGGAGACTGCCTGTGGCATAAGCTAAGAAAACTCCAATCTACTCCACAATTATAACTTAACTCAGCAGTTAACGACCGGTATTCACTATGGATTCGCCGGCAGTTGGGAGGAAGTCTCTCTTCACGAGAACTTGCTGAGGTAGCTTTCGCGGCGTCTTCTTGCCGTTCACCATCTCTTGAGTGATCCTAAGCTCACGAAGTACTTGAACTACGAGATATACAGGATTAGCAAGAAACGACCACGTAAGAACTTCTCCGTGTCCAGTTCTGGGATCATACTTAGGCTGTCTGCCGTCGATCCACACTATCTGTCCGTCGCTGTTTACATTGAAGTCAACACCTAGATAATACTGCTTAAGTGTCTGTCCGTCATGACTTACGCTGCTCACATAGTCTATCTTCACTATAGGATAACGAAGCTCTTGTATGTTTCCAGGTCTTGGCTCATACTCTTTTATCTCCCATAACCTGACAGTGAAGTCGGGAATAGTGAGCTTGTCAAAGCTGTTAAAGTCTGCTTCTGCTCCGTCTGGGTAATGAGTTGGCAAGGTCACAACTGCCGTACCTATCTCCCATACACCATGAGCCTCGAACGTCTTCTGTATAGAGTTGCCAGAGAAGACTCCTACTATCTCTTTACCGCCGTAGTGTAGCATACCGTTGTTGTCACAGAAAGGACAGTTGGGCTCGTGAGCGTTGTTGTCCTCCGTCAAGATGTTAGGGCAAGGAGTTGCTCGCTCATGAACAAACCTGATACCTCGCTGCTGTAGCAGCTGATCGAAGTTATCACCTTTTATGCTGAAGTCCGGGTTCCACATAGGCATCTCGCTTGGAGTGGAAGTAGGACCTGAAGCAGGAGGAGGATAAGAAGGTACTGGTTTAAAGTGGTCGTCGAACGGGTTGTCAGTCTTAGGTGGCGGAATAGGTTGTATTACTGGTGGCTTCTTACCGTTCATAACTTTGTCCTGTGCTTCAATTATACCACTTATGTATGCCACTGATAAAGACCAAGAAGGGACGCCGTATAATATAAACTGGAGAATCTGATCCTATATGGACGGTGTATCGATACTTGAACGCATAGTCACTGAGGATGGAAGTTGCAGCTGGGCGCGCGCTCGGATATGCAGACAATGTCCGTTAGGTCGACTTATAAAAGCTGACGGCAGCAGGTATGTCAGCTGCGTGGAGGCACTTAACATAGAAGGTCTAAGTGAAGAGGAAGCAGATTCAAGGTATAAAGATGCTGCGGCATTGAAGCTAGCTGAGCTTGCCATCGAGAAAGCTATAGAGGCTGACTGATGGCTTTAAGTCAAAGCGACAAGGATGTTCTTGAAGAGATTGCTCAGCTTGACGGACAGTGCATGGACAGCAGTCGTTGCAGGAGATGCCCTTTTAGGTCGATATGTTTGCCAGATTTCTTAAACCCCATCCCACCGACGCCATCGCAAAGACTGAAACTAGCTCAAGACATTCTTGCTCACCACTACCTGATAGACGAGGAGCTCGATCACACGGAGTTCAACCGCAAGGAAGAGAAGTAGTGAGCGAAACGCCGGTTGACGTGTACCAGAAGATAAACTTACTTGTCTTCCTCGACCAGCTCGGGATCAGGCATAGACAGAAGTCCTGAGAGAGCATTGAACGAGCTTGGATCCATGTATAGTTTGTCAGGTTGACCGTACGCGTTCATCATCATATCTGCAAATCTCAGCGCGCGAAACAAGTGAACTACATCTAGCGCAGACTTGATTTGTAACTTATCAAGCAGCTTAGTTAACGCCTCTTGACTTTTTTGATCATGTGTCATCATGCTCATAGTTTTTTCTCACGGCGCTCTCTCGCCCACTCTGAGTCTGGGTTCCAGATAGATATGAAGCCAACTTCTATCTTTAATTTATCTAGCAGGACAGCTAGCTTCAACCATGCTATCTTTCCGTTAGTTTGACCGTATCCGCCGTCCCACCTGAATAACTCGGCGTTGCGGTTTGAGCCTGGTTTAGCGAACTTATCCCAAGCTCCGTCTGGAAACATGCCCATCAGTACTTATCCCTTGTCTCTCCGTATCTCGGCCAAGAACTCCACCAAGTCTTCATCCTAGCAGATGGACTCTCTAGCTCAAGCTTGTGAAGGAACATCAATAGGTCTTCTACCCCGTTTGTGTGACAGGTGCAAGAGCACGCACCCTTCCAGCAAGGTCCGGGTTGCTTGCTGGAAAGTGGCCCCAGCTGCCAATGTCTAGCACAACTGCTGTCGCTGTGCTGTCGCCTCATAGTTTTGGTCCAGGGCGCCAACTTCGTTGTACGATAGCGCGAACGCCTACTATGTTAAGTCGTTGCAGTAAATATATAAGATTAATTTTGGCGTTCGTCTGAAACTGCTCTAAGTTTTTTGGTTCACTGTACTGAATCATCTTGCTGTAGTCCGCCAACACCGGCTTCACTGGATCACTGCTACATAAGCGGGTAACTTACTATTACTAGTCCTAACGCCCAACTTAGCAAGAAAGTAGAAAAGTCTAATCTGGTGTTGATTCGGAATTATATCCCGCATGAAACGGTTTATGCGCTTGCGAAGTTGTTCGTCGCTCTCATCCGTGTGCCGACAGATAGAGTATATGTTAGCTAGATCATCTAGTGCTTGACCTTTTATCATGGCTTCCTCACGTTCAAGTAAGCGACAAGCTGTCCGTACCTGATAACATCAAGTTTCACTAAGAATTTTCCAAGTCTCCTGTACATTACCCACTCCATAGACATGTCAGGTCCTTGTGCTCCAGTGTCCCCTATCTATCAGACGGCCCAGCCACCCATAGCGTCGGCCTGAAGCAGACAACCCTATCCTCATCAAGACTCCATGCGAGCTGCTTACACCAAGCAAGTGCAAGAGGTGCATCAGCTCCTCTACACCGTCGCACAGGTGAGAGTGCGGCTTGTGCTTGCACCCGAAGAGGGTAGTTGGAAACTTCATCTCTGGGTCCTCATCGGGGTCAAACACGCATCGCACTCTTGACGCCGAGATAGTCCAGCAGTATAAAAAGCAGAATCACTTCCTTGTCGCACGGTCTCACTCTTATAAAGAGGTGGCGCGGAAAACTCTTGTCGACCATGAACCAGTGAACTCCATCTATAGTGCCTTGTAACCTAAACATGTTTCCTCATCGCTGGAACCAAGGCGTGAAGGTATATGTCAGCGATAGGAAGAGGTATAGCACCTGATGGAAGAGTGTTACCTGTTACCATAGCCCAAGCGTGGGAATACTTACCGTACTGGTACCCAACGCCGAGCTTAGCGAGAAGTAGTGCTAGCATGCAGCGAGCAGCCAAGTTGCGGTCGTATCCGTCAAGTATCGTCATCTGTGAACCCTCTCGCGCTCTTCAGGTTGAGCGCTTCTAAGAGTCTAAGCAAGTCCACCGCTTTGGCACTGGTGCGACCCTCGTAGTAAGCAGCGATGATGGGGTGAACAGTACGCCAGGCTGGCCTTGTCCAGGTGCCGCTGGAGACAAGAACAGCACCGTTACGATTGCTGGACACGCGTGCCTCGCAAATATAATCCATACATTTCTATATTTTACCCGTGGAAAAGTACCAGTTAACTTCTTCCTATTAGGTATAACCTTAGCATGAATATACCTAATAGGAAAAGATGCAGAGACTGTAGTTTAGAAAAATCATTAGATGATTTTTACGCCGATAAGGGCAACAAGGACGGCAGGCAGGGTTTTTGTAAAGATTGCGGAAGAATAAGAACAAGACGCTGGTACGACAAGAGAAGAGGTGGACCTTACACGCGTAAATCTTCGCCACTTATAAGCAAGAACGGTACGCTACTTGGAAACAACAAGAACAAGAAATATCGCCAATGGATAGAGGATAGATGTCGTAGATGCGGGTTTATACCTGAAGACCCGTGTCAACTTACAGTTGACCACATTGATCAAGATAAGAAAAACTGTGATCAAAAAAATTTACAAACGTTGTGTGCCAACTGTCATAACTTTAAAACTAAGATTGAACGCGTTTCTCCAGAAAAACTTATAATTTTAAACTTAAAACCAAGTACTAGTTAAGTTTGACCTATTAGGGAAAGTGTGGTCCCAGAAAGTTTGCGCGGCGCGTACTAGTCCCGACTTAAGGGATCCCTTGTTAAGCGAGGCCAGCGGGCCATGTTTTTCCGAAGCGAGGAGAGAATATGAGCCGAACAGAGATGATAGCGAAAGCCAACGAGATCCTGATGGTAGAGGATTATGACGGGAGTTCGTTAGCTGGTGTAAGAGCCGATGAGTGGGAAGATTCTGAGCTTATAGAGTTCTTAAAGGAGGAAGATGTATGAGAAAGCCGATCATGGTTAAGAAGGAGATTATAGATGGGCAAGAGGTAGAAGTCAAGGTCTACAAGACCAAGAGAGCTTATGGCTCAGGTCCAGCTAAGGCTTGGACAGCCAAGAGCAAGAACTACCTGCTGAACGGAATGAACCCTAAATAAGGAGAAGAGGTATGAAGAAGCCGATGCTGAAGCTAGGGAAGGATATCAACGGTGAGTTGATCTTGTACTACAGGACTCACTTAGGTCGGATAGTGATAGTGGCGAGGTTTGGGAAGGGAGGATGCGATGCGGTTTGCTGATGTGATCATATCCTTGTTCATCTTGTTTGTCGTCATCGCTGTAGTTTGCTTGATAAGCCAAGAGATGGAGATGATGAGGCAATGCCGAGCTGATGGACACAAGGAGTATGAGTGCTATGCCATGATGCGCCATCACTGAGCGGATAAGGTAGGGTCGCAAGGCCCTACTGACACTGCTACGCCATATCAGGTCTTATCCGACTCTATACATAGACATAACAAGGAGATAGACATGAAAGAAGTAATTGCCGTATCGATACTGATCCTAGCTCTGATAGGGATATCGTTCGCCCAGATGATGGGGTTGAGTTTCTGAACTTATACATACAATAACAGGAGGACGTATGCAGAGATACTTAGACAAGGTGATACTGAGCCAAGACCGACGCACGGCCGCAGTGGTGATGAGCGACAAGACCTTCACCTTGTGGCACTCTGAAGGCAAGGTCGTAGACCTTGTGAAGGAGATAGTGTTCGACAGGAGAGCGGAAGCAGCTGAAGAGACCACAGCGAAGATCGATCTGCAACTCAGCTTTGACCTTGATGCAGCCTAATCCTAGGTTGAGTAGAGCTAGGCCATGGTAGGCCTAGCTGACACTGCTACGCCTATTGCCCCACACCGATGCACATCCCGACTCTAAAGTACAGATTGTCCGTAATCCGGAACAACCGATCGATACCTGACCCTATACTAAGTCATAAGGAATGAGTTGATAAGTTAATAAAACGAATCAACAAAACCTGAACCAAGAATAAACCATGCAGAGCAATTAAGCGATGCATAAAAGGAGGATAGAGTATGAACGCAGTAATGAGCCAAGACGAAGCAGTCTTCCAGGCGATCGTGAACGTGTGCGGAACTCTGGAAGAGGGCGAGAAGTACGAGCCAACAAAAGAAGAGCGCGCGAGCATCACCGACATCCTGGTCGAAGGGTTTCAAGCGGGCAAGATCAGCTTGAAGGACACAGCGAACAACCGAGCTAAGCTCGCAGACGAAGCCAAGCTCCGCACCTACGTGAGTGGCACAGTGAGCAACTGGCTTCGCAAGGACACTCGACTCAACGGTGGCACGAAGTATGTGCCCAAGAACCCAGGTTCACGAGCAGGTGCTACTGACCCAACGATCAAGTCGATGAGAGTGCTGCTCCAGACTCGCACTGACTTGACAGCTGAGGACAAAGCCGAGATCAACGCGGCGATCGCCAAGCGCGTCGCTGAGATCAAGCCAACCAACAAGGTTGAGCTCACTCCTGAGCAGATTGAGACCTTGAAAGCAGCAGGCTTCAGCAAGTTCTTCGCAGAGTAATCCAACTGGTTGGGTGGCAAGCGCCACCCAACTGACACTGCTACGCCGACCTACCCTATCCCGAATCTAAAGCCTTGTAACCAAAGGAGATAGCATGAGCACAGCCTATCGCTTCTGTTCTGATGTGAGAGTGGACGCAGTGATGCAAGCCGCTGATTCTCTAGGACTTAAGGTCGAGACAAGAGAGGAGGAAACCAAGACCGCCTTCGCGCTCACCGACGGGAAAGTCTACCTGTGGTTCTACCATGACGGCAAAGAAAACATGATAAACGACATGGTGAGATACGGGCAAAACTACGATGCTCGAGAGGTGATACTAGAGCCTCTGGCAGACAAGCTAGGAGTCGATTTCCTGGATGAATACGACGAAGGCTACTTCGATGACACCTGCGATGTTGACTGCGGCTGTCACCCTGATGGTGATGCATGATACAGTTTATAATCTCTGTAGTTAACTCCTGCAAAACTGTAGAACAGCTCGACTCTGCTGCTCAATGGGCTCACAAGATCGCGGGAAGATACAGCAACACCGTCTACAACCGAGCATCGTTCATGCCTCTCGCCCGAGCTTTAATGAACAAGAGAGAAGAGTTAGTCCTTAAACGCAGCTGATCTCCTCCCAACCTGGTCCAAGGATAGGACCGACTCACACCCAACTCCATCCTGATACACTACTGACACTGCTACGCCTATACACACCCATCCACACGCACACACTCAGGTCCCGATACAAATACAAACCCATGAGGCAGAAGTGTCCGTTCCGCCAATACTACGTTGAGAACAGCTATTGGCTCCACAGGATAAGCGGAGTAATACGGGTAGAGACAGACACAGAAGCAAGACTAGTTCTAGCCAAATTCCTATCACTCCTCTTCTACGAAACCCCTAGGAGATACAGATGATAACTTCTTACAGTGAGATACTCTTCGGTATGAAAAAGATGTGTCCATTTGCTACCCTCTACGCGAAGCTCCTGGTAAGAGGGATGACTGTCGCTACAATAATTCCCCGGGAGGATATCAAGGACCAGCAAGCCAGAGTGGGACTTGCTGAGCTACTCTATAAGCTCACTAAGGATTCTAGAGTGGGTCATGTGGTTGAGTGGGCGTCGGGTCACCCTACTGCCTCAGGTGAAGGTCCCAAGTGAATTCAGCGAGTTACAAGACAATGATTATGGACGCAAAGGTGTACTCCAGGGAGCAAAACGATGCTCTTGGGCGCTTATACTGGCTCCTGTATCAGCTAAAAGTTGGGAGCGGGTCAGGTATACAGAAGATGTATACAGTGCATGTCATGAGAGTGACTATCCGGGATGCTAGAGAGAACGCCCGAAAGATCAGAGGGTAAGGTATGAAGTCTAATTCGCCCACACTATCCTTCTATTACCTACTTGTTCTGCTCGACAAGCTTGAGTTGAAAAGCGCAGATAAGTGGCGTCGCACTAGGAACGTTCGTGAGGCATGGGAGCACCTTATCAGGCAGCGAATATGAACTCATATATGAGAGACATCATAGTGAATGAGATATGCCCACCAGGAGAGTGTGCCAAAAGCTTAGGCAACCTGACGTACTTCCTAGTTAAGCTAGGATGCTGGCGCTATCCAGATTGGATCATCTATGACCGTGACAAGAGATGGGAGTGGAGAGAGAAGCTATGAAATGGAATGATGACTGGTTGAGTGTGTGGAGTCTGCTTCATCTTCTGAAAGTATTAGAAGTGAAGCACATGCCACTAAATCACCCTCCAACGTTGCACGGGAGAGTTTCTGAGTTTACAGTGAGGATGAGGGGTAAGAATGAACTCATGCGTTAGAGATGCTATCTTAGCGTCTCACCAAGATCCAGGCACTCGCTTTACGAATATCTCTGCTATAAACCTTAACAGGCTAGTTAGACTCTTAGTTAAGCTAGGTTGCTGGAGAACTACTCACTGGCGGATTGACATGAACGACGAGAGAACGTGGAGATGGATAAACAGGTGAGCAATTCATACGTTAGAGATGCTATCATAACAAAACATGACAAGATTGATAGCTGGTCAAATAGCTATAGTAATCACTTTGACAGGTTGATCAAGTTCTTAGTTAAGTTAGAGTGCTGGAAATATCGCCACTGGAGAATTGCTAAACACGATAAAACGTGGAAGTGGACAGACAGATGAACAGTTCATATACCAGAGACAAACTTATCTCTACGAGGGATAAGCCTGATACTTGTCAGTACAGTATCAGCCATCTCTTTAACTTGTTGTATAAGTTGGGAGTATGGGATACTCGCTCATGGTATCTAAACACTGAGAGAAAAGAGTGGCACTGGGAGTATTTCCGTGAATAAAGTCTCGTACAACTATCCTAACCAGAGGGATCTGGCACTGTACTCAGTTGACAACTTGTTAAAGCTGCTCAAGATGCTTGGACTTAAGGCAAATCGCAGGGTGATGAGGTTCGTTTATCGAGAGAGTGTGGAAAGAACGATGACAGATACGGAGATGTTTTTAAAGCAAAGACAGAGGTTTGAGGCCGTAGTGAAGCTGTATCGCTTTTTAAGAAAACTTAGATACTTAAGGAATGTACCTTCAGTTACTGCCACCCTCAAGTTTGCTGCTCGTTTACAAGTAAAAGACTATGAGTAATGCCAATTTAAGACTTGCAGCGATACTTAGTTTGCTTCGTTTCCTCAAGACATTGAAGATCCAGGAGAAGAAGTTCTTTCCCTTTAGTAGGCTCACTACGTTTGCTATGGCATATGAACAGAAAGGAAAAATATGAACAGGCGTGAGTTTCTTAAGTTTAGTGCGTTGACAGGTCTAGCTGCTGTTATCCCTGTGGATATCGTGTTTGACCTCCGAGACGACGAGACCAGGTTTCTAGATGCTTTGATCACCCGGGAGAGTGATGAGTTCATCGTGGCGAGGCAGATCAAGCAATATCTGTATTGCAAGTGCTTCGACGGTAGTTATCCCGGACAGAAACAGCTCATCCCCGCTATGAGGGAGTTTATCGAGCGTCAGCCCAACATAATGACTTGGCTTAAGACGCGAATAGACATATACAACAAAGAGAGCGAAAGCGGAAAGCGATGGGCAATATTCAAAAACACTGTAGATGTCCAGTTTGAGCTGGAAGAGACCTTAAAGTACGACGCATATGCCGCCGAGTTTAACTTGCCTAGAGTTTCTCCTGCAAGGATAGAAGCTTGCAAAAAGAATATGGAAGAGTTTCCGATGACAGTGGGCAGAGCCAAGAGATGGATGAAGACGTGACGGGAACATACCGGTGCGAGAAGTGTAGTCATCATAAGTTAAATGAAGACGACTACTGGGAGACAAATTACAGTCTTAATCAAGTTAATGACTTTATGCATATGAAATGTCTTAGTAGTTTATATTTGGGTAAATACGGCGCAAACTGTAGAGGTTGTCTCTCGCTGGGCAGAAGACATGTAAAAGTATTGGTGAACTTATTGTTCAAGGTTGGAGTGTTAGGATGACTCAAGAGAGTTATATGGCGTATGATCCGATGAACGCACCTACTGAACAAATTAAGGCTATGGGTGATTTATGTCGCCTGCTGGTATACCTCAAACTTACAAGTCCTAGCAAGTTTGCCGGATACAAAGCCTGGCGACGAATTAGAGATCAGAGGTGAAAGCGTGAGAACCCTGAAAAGTGACTACACAAGATGTCTGTTGTTAGCGGAGCGAGAGAAAAGTGCGTGGGCTACTTCGTTCAACTGGAACCGCACCAATTCTTCCGTCATAAAGAGCTTTATATGCTTGATGACTCTTCTGTACAAGCTTGACTTGATACCTGGAAGACCTGATCTGAGTCTAGACCAGTATGGTAGTTTCGAGTGGAAATATAAGGATAGACGATGCCCGGCACAGTAAGACCTGCTAAACCTAACAACGCGTATACGACGGCGCGTCGTTCTCTTAATAGCCTCTGGATACTTCTCTATCTACTTAATATCGTGACTCGTGATAGTGGTGCGTACGACTCGTACTATTTCACGGATAAGTATTGGCCAAAGGATAAAGTTAAAATAAATGAACTCTGATTTCCCAAGAAAGGTTTTATACAGAAGACCCGATACAGATCAGGTTAGGCTGAGAGCAACAGATGATCTGTTGCTCATGTTGGGCAAACTTGGACTCAACAAACGAAACTATATGAGATATAGTCAAGCTGCCACTTTTGTAATGCGCTACGCTAAGAGAGAGCGAGAAGTCTTAGAGAGACGATATGAGTAATAACATTGATATATGGTGGGTGAAACCCAGGTCACGAGACTGCATGCTGTACTTTCTCGCAGTGCTTGGTGTTAAGAGCGCCAATCGTCTTCCAAACCATCATCTGAACAGCATGACGAGGATTGATCTGTTTCGGTTGAGCAAAGAGTACAAGGCAAAGATGATGAGCGGTAATCTTATCGTGAGAGAGCCTTTATGAGCAAAGCACACGTCCGTGTGAGACTTATGAAAGAAGAGCACAACTGGGCTATAGGAGATCGTGCTGACAGCTGGCACGCTGTGCACGATTTAGTGGCACTCTTGTATAAACTAGAGATCTGGCACACTTGGATGTTTGAGATCGCGAACGGTAGCTATTTCAGGTGGGTTGACCTTGATGACAGATAACTACGTACGCCTCCGGATAGTAAACGCAGACGGTTCTCGCCCTGATAAACCGAAGTGGATTGCGGTCCAGAGACTTGCTAATCTTCTCTATCTGCTGAACGTACATCAGTTCAATTGTTTTGCTATGAAGCGAAACCTAGAATTTGAGTGGGTGAAGTGGTGAGCTACGTAAGAGATAGACTTAAGATGTCTGGTCCCAGTGGATGGACACAAGAAAGCGTTCGACTCCTGTTTATATTCTTAGACAAGCTGGGAGTAGATAATGCAGATTTCAAGCACTGGATTGTGGCGTCCAACGGCGTGTGGGTTCGTCTGAAAGAACCTATGGACGTTAAAGAATATCCAAGATTACCAACAGTAGACTTGCCGATGTGCATAAGAAGATATGCGCCTTGACTTGAAGTATCGCGGCATAGTTACTGAGCGCGTGCATGACGAGCAGCATAGAGGTCCTGCGACGATCGTCGTCTGCGACCTGTTCTCGCTGTTGGCAGCTGTAGGTGTACGATGCATATCAGCTGACAAAGATGATAACGGACGACTCTACTGGAAAACACGGCAGATGTACTTAAGACACTTGACTCGATAAGGATGAAGTGATGAGCAGTAGAAAGGTGTCGATACCTGATCACTATTACGGTTGGACTGTTTCTGGGCACAGGCATGCATCCGTGTTATGGCTAGTTGACCTCTTAAGAAAGTTAGAGGTTTATGATGTAGCTAAGCAAGATGATTTTGTTTACAACGCCCGACGATATTCTAGGATAAGTTATAAGCGAGGTCTTGTCAGATGAACTCAGATTCGATCTTGCTTAGCTGTGGGTGGTGTCAAGCAAAGCTTTTGGAGTTGCGGGCTAGAGGTATTAGATCTATTGATGGCAGAGCGTATGACTGGTACAACTGCGTGTTACTGCGTATGGGTGGAATGCCTGTCGGTCCTTGTAAAAGATGTCATGAGCTGAAGTCGATATTGACGATTGAGGTGTTTAACTTACTAGCGAAATTGGAGTTACTCAATGATGCGCGTAGAGATTAGAGTGAAGAAATTATATGCGCTTAAAAAACTGATACGACTGATGTTTTATCTTGATATCTGTGAGGACCTCTCGATGGAACACATTCCCACTTTCAAAGATTTTGTGAATAGACATGAGTCGCGGTAACGAGAAGCGCAAGCTCAGAAGATGGAAGCGAGGACACAGGATCAACGCGACGGAATCGCTGTTGATTTTTCTTAGGAGACTCGCTATCGCTAGACAAATTCTGAACCAAATAGAATATGACGATGCAGAAGACTACGTGAAGAGATTTGACCATGTTAAATAACGGCAGAAGTGCGTTTAGACTGCTACATCTCTTGCACAAACTTAGGGTAATCAAGTTTAGTAGTTATAATTTTACCATAGAGAAATTTGCAAACTACGGAGGTAAGTATGGAAAGAACCATGTTGGCTAGTCTTATCCTGCTATCATACTCAACTGCTAGTGCGTTGGACCTAGATGTGACGTTCGTTCCAACGCATGATCCTAAGTTTGATCAAGTTGAGATCGTCTACAATGGGTGCACATCCTCGTTTAAGTTTTTAAAGCGAGATCTCAGCAGTATTGAGTCTAATGCTGATGCCCTTGACCAGATGGTTGAGAGAGCAATCTCTCGCGCCCAGAACGGCTGCAAGTAACTCAAATCCTGATCATAAAACTCTTCTAAGGAGGAGTTTATGGCCAAAAAGAAAATGAGTGAAACTCAAGCAATAGCGTTGCAAGGCTATTTTATCGGGTTGATCGGCAGTGGTTATCACCCCGATAACAAGTTATGTGAGTATGTGAACACGTCTAAGGGTTCTTTCTTGTTCTCTTCCACAGATATAGCAAAACTGCAACCACTTCACGACGAGATGGTCGAAGTACTAGATTTACGCGTCTACTCCATCGGTCTCAATGTTATGTCTGACGTGTGGGGAGATAACCAATGAAAGCAGGAACAAAGGGAACTATCATCCTGGGAATTTGGGGTCTCGCAGTAGCAGGTATCATTGTTCACGCGAACCGCTATAACTTAGGTCTAAAGAAACCTAACTTTAGACCTGGCGAGTGCATTGTTTGGCGTCATGAAGGTGAGTTTACGCATTGGGAAGCTCTTGAAAAAGTCTTAAAAGTAGGAAAAACAAGTTATCTGTTGGGTCCAATCGATAATGGTCGTCTTGCTGATGATATATGGTCATTTGAATATTCCATTGAGTACACTGACGACAACTATACGCTAGTTACTTATCCGGCCGGTGTGTGATGGATCGCTACACTTGGCTTGAGACTCAGCTAGACAGAGATGATCTATCTGACGCAGACTTTGATTCCTATAACAAGGAACTAAACCAACTTCATGCTGCTCGACAAGAGCGTCGAGCAAAGAGAGAAGCTGAACTTGAAGCGATGAGACTTGAAGAAGTAAACACGCTCGCTCTAGAGAAGATCATGGTACTGACAGAAGAAGAAGTTGAGAAGATGTATGTTAGGTTCTACACAGACCATTTTGCTCAAGAGATGAGCTATGATGTGTGGTTTGCTAAATCAACTCGATACTACACCATCACTGACAACTTCACCGTGATCAGTAAGGCAAGATCTGCCAACACAGAAGAGCGCATCGAGCACGTAAATCTTGCTCAAGCTAAACTCACAATCCTGAAGCGAATTCGTTACAAGTTCTACGACCACTTTGTCAAGGGTCATGATTTCGCGTGGCATATGGAGGACGATGTATGACCAAGGATTATGTCATTCGCTTGACAGCGATGGGCAACGCTTATGAAATTCATAAGTTTGACGGTGGAGACATGCCTGAGGTTACGTATACAGTATCTCGAGACCACAGTGGAAAACTCAAGTGTAACTGCCCGTCTGGAAAGTATCGCGGATACTGTAAACATACGAGCATGGTAAGTGAGTTTCGTAAGTCTGATATGGTTTCAATCTTTGTGAGGTAAGCGTGGAACTGTTTTTGTTTATTCTTGGTTGGTTTATCATACCTGCTGTCTGTATTTCCGTTGCGATTTATCGTGAAGGTTTGAAAGGCGACGATGTGTTTACATCGTTAATGGCTCTAGCGCTTGGACCTTTGCTTGTCATAGTCCTAGTATTTATGCTTATTATAGTCTTAGAAGACAAGTATAAGGACGTTATTTTAGTTCGTCCCAAAAAAGACAGGGAGAAGAAATGAGCAAAAAACTTGTTACGTGTAACAGGTGCGGTACTCCCAACCTGTCTTGGGGCAACAATAACGGACGCTGGGTTCTAGCTGATCCAACCAACGGCACATTCCACGATTGTCCTGTGCGAGAGATCAAGGAAGTAAAATGTAAATACTGCAGTGCCGACGACCTATGGTGGTCTAGAGAAAAGATGGAATCGGGCGAGACTAAGAATATCTTAATGGAATCTTGGGGTTTGCCACACGGCTGTGAAGAGCGTCGTAAATTCTTAGATGAGCAGAGTCAAGCAAAGAAGGACGAGTATGCCAAAGAGAAAGTTCGGATTGAATCTCTCAAAGATGGAGACAATTGTGGACACTGTAGTGGTGGGGTTGTTCTTGGCCTCGTTTACAACAATAGTCCTTACGGCGGTCGCTGTACGTATTGCCGCGGATCAGGCAAGATCTCTGCGCTCACGAAGAAGCAAGCCCTCGCAGAAGTCAGAAGACGAATCTGGCCTTACATGAAGATAAGAGACTGAGATGAACACTAATAAGTCACCAAACAGAGATGACCTGTCTAAGCTGTCCTATCATCAGCAAGTTCTGTTTGCCTGTTTCTGTGCTGAACAGGTAATGCACCTGGTTAAAGAAGAGCACAAGCCAGTTTGCTTGAGGGCAATCCAGACCGCCTACAACTTCTTGGAAGGACAAGCTACTCAGGAAGAGTGCAGGATTAATGCTCATGCTGCTG
>Ga0187771_10001474_pt1 | contig 15725 bp, 10 predicted proteins | sample 0116_SJ02_MP15_1_FD_133139 | JGI IMG/M metagenome (GOLD analysis project Ga0187771, IMG submission 133139) | Tropical peat soil microbial communities from peatlands in Department of Meta, Colombia - 0116_SJ02_MP15_10_MG | ecosystem: Environmental > Terrestrial > Soil > Wetlands > Peat | place...
ACGCAGTGCGGGAAGCGGCTTATGGGCTAGGCGTCTCCCGTTGGCGTACCACGCTGTCCATCACGTTGCGCACCGCAACTTCAGGCGTGATCACGGGAGTCATGCTGGCCTTCGCGCGCGTAGCCGGAGAAACCGCTCCGCTGCTGTTCACGGCTTTCGGCAACCAGTACTGGAACTGGAAAGTGAACCAGCCGACCGCGGCGCTATCGTTGCAGGTATTCACCTATGCGATTTCACCCTTCGACGAGTGGCATCGTCAGGCCTGGGCGGGCGCGCTGATTCTGATCATTTTGATCGTTATCGCGGTGAGCGCCGTGCGTATTGCTGCCAGTCGCGGTATGCTCAAGGGGGCAAGTTGATTTATGGGCGTCGGCATCAAAGTCGAACATCTGAACGCCTGGTTTGGCAAGACCCAGGCTCTGCATGACATCAACATGGATGTGCCCGCCAACCACGCTACGGCTGTGATTGGGCCGTCGGGTTGTGGGAAATCGACCTTCATCCGTTGCCTCAACCGCATGCACGAGACCATTCCCGACGCTCGCGCCGAGGGCCGCGTGACTATGGGCGAGATCGACGTCTACAACGGAACCCCGGCAGTGCAAATTCGGCGACGAATCGGCATGGTCTTCCAGAAACCCAACCCGTTCCCGACCATGTCCATCTACGGCAATGTGGCTGCTGGGCTCAAACTCAATGGCTTTCGCGATCGCCGCCGGTTGGATGAAATCGTAGAACGCTCACTGAAACTTTCTGCGCTGTGGGATGAAGTGAAAGACACGCTGCACAAGAAGTCTGGTGCCAGTCTTTCCGGAGGCCAGCAGCAGCGGCTGTGCATTGCCCGCGCCCTGGCGGTGCAGCCGGAAGTTCTGCTGATGGATGAGCCCTGCTCAGCCTTGGATCCCATTTCTACCGGTAAAATTGAAGAGCTGATCTTTCAGCTCAAAGAAAACTTCACCATCTGCATCGTCACTCATAATATGCAACAGGCGTCGCGCGTGGCGGAGTTTACCGGCTTTTTCCTGCTGGGCAAGTTGATCGAATTCGATAAGACTGAGAAAATCTTTACCACCCCGTCCGACAAACGAACGGAGGATTACATTACAGGCAGGTTTGGATAATGCGTACCCGTTTCCAGCAAGGGCTGGACGAACTCCGCAACCGTTTGCTTCGCATGGGCGGCTTGGCCGAACAGGCCGTGGACCGCGCCTGCCAGGCGTACATAGAGCGCGACTTGGCGCGTTGTCAAATGGTGCTAGAGGGTGAATCCCAGATAAACATCATCGAACGCGAGATCGACGAACTGGCGTTCGATCTCCTCGCCATGCAGCAGCCGATGGCCGTGGATCTGCGCTTCATCCTGGCCGTGACCAAGATTAATTCTGACCTGGAGCGGGTCGGCGACCAAGCGGTGAACATCGCTGAGCGCGTCATGGACATGGTCGAACTGCCCACAGCGGACCTGCCGGTGGACATCCCGCGCATGGCCGCCGCGGTTTCCGCCATGGTCCGGCGGTCGTTGGAGTCTTTCATCGAAGGCAAAGCCGAGTTGGCGCAGGCCGTGCTCGAAATGGACAACGTAGTTGATCGCATGAAGGACGAAGCTTTCGTGCGCTTGGTCAAGACCATGAACGATCGCCCCGAGGTTACTCGTCAGGCCCTGGACGCGCTGCTCATTGCGCGCAATCTAGAGCGCGTTGCCGATCACGCCACCAATATCGCTGAGGACGTCATCTTCTGGGTGCGCGGCGCCGACGTCCGCCACAACGTCAACAACGGCCTCCCGGCGCAGCAGGAAGCCTCAGGCACATAACGGCCTGGCAAGAGAACAGTCTCGACCCAGGTGTTCCTTCGGCTTGCAGAAGGAACCCGGAGTGGAGAGACCGGTCCACTGCCACCCGCCTGCCGAATGCCCGATCCGATGGCGGCCCTGTGGCGAATCTCTTCCCCTGCTTTATAATTCCGTTTCTCCACGGAGGAACCTTGGCCTACGACGATTTGCGTGACTGGATCGCCGCGCTGGATCGTGCCGGCGAGTTGAAAAAAATCCGCACCGAAGTGGATCCCATTCTGGAGATCACCGAAATCACCGACCGCGTCTCGAAGAGCACGTGGGGACAGCCGCCCTCGGCTGTCCAGCCGGGCAAAGCCCGGCAGTCCTCGCCCGGTGGCCCCGCACTTCTTTTCCAGAACTTGAAGGGCTATCCCGGCGCCCAGTTGCTGATCAACCAGTTTGGGTCCGCGCGCCGCATGAACCTTGCCTTGGAAGTCAATTCGCTCGACGAAGTCGCCGACCGCATCCGCCAGTTCATGGACGTGAAGTCGCCGCAAGGATTTCTTGACAAGGTAAAGATGTTGCCTATGCTGGCCGAGATGGGGAAGTTCTTTCCGAAGACCGTGTCCAGCGGCCCGTGCAAGGAAGTCATCAAGCGGGACAAGTTCTCGCTGCTGGATTTCCCAATCCTCAAGTGCTGGCCCAAGGATGGCGGCCGCTTCATCACTCTTCCCTGCGTGGTCACGCGCGATCCGAAAACGGGGAAGCGCAACGTCGGCATGTACCGGATGCAGATCTACGACGAGCGCACTGCTGGCATGCACTGGCAGCGTCAGAAGGTGGGAGCGGAACATTACCGTGAGATGCTGCGTCGGGCTAATGCGGGAACGAACATCCCGCTCGCACAGGGAAACGCCGACAACGCAGCCGCGGCAGTCGATATTATGGCGCGGTCATCCGGCGGATCCGTGCTTGCTCCTGGTGACCGTCCCAGCGGAAAGATGGAAGTCGCCGTTGCCATCGGCACCGATCCTGCTGTGACATTTGCTGCCATCGTGCCCGCTCCGCCGGATGTCGAGGAATATCTCATCGCCGGATTCTTACGCCAGAAGCCGGTCGAGCTGGTGAAGTGCGAGACGGTTGATCTTGAAGTTCCGGCCACGTCAGAAATCGTTCTCGAAGGCTTTGTCAATCTCGACGAACTACGCAGCGAGGGTCCCTTCGGCGACCACACTGGTTTTTACTCGCTGGAAGATCTTTATCCGGTGTTTCATGCTACCTGCATTACGCACCATAACAATCCCATCTACTCGGCTACCATCGTTGGCAAGCCGCCGCAAGAGGATGCTTGGATGGGCAAGGCCGTCGAGCGCATCTTTCTGCCGATGATGAAGCTGACGATCCCGGAACTCGTGGACATCAACCTGCCGATCGAAGGCGTTTTTCACAACCTGATGATCGTCTCCATCCGCAAGTCCTACCCCGGCCAGGCTCGCAAAGTGATGAATGCCATCTGGTCGCTAGGGCAAGCAATGTTCACCAAGTGCGTCATCGTGGTTGACGAAGACGTGAACGTGCAGGACATCGGCGAGGTCACACTCAAGGTTTTGAACCATATCGATCCCGAACGCGACATTCAGTTTACGTTAGGCCCGGTCGATTCGCTCGACCACGCCTCGCGGTTGCCTGACTATGGATCGAAAATGGGCATCGACGCTACCCGCAAGTGGCCCAGCGAAGGCTTCACGCGGCCCTGGCCGGATGAAATCGTCATGGACGGAGCGACTCGGGCGCTGGTGGATAAGAAGTGGAAAGACTTCGGGTTGGAATAGCTTTATTCCGCGCTGACTTCGGCGCCTCTGCGCTGGCTAGATAACTCTTGCAGGAACTCTTCCTGGCTTAATCGTTCGTGGTTCTGCAGCAAGTCAAGCAGCGGATCGTCCATATCGACGAAAAACAGTGGTTCCTCATCGTCGCCCGTGGCCGGGGGTGCAGTTGCTACCAGATCCCGCGGCCTGACCGAAAGTTCCGGCGCAGTTCCCGGGCACGCCTTCAGAAAGCCGATGAAGTTGGCTACCTGCGCGCTATCTTCCATGCTCTTGCGCGCAAATTCGATTCCCATACCAACCCCCGGGTGCATCAAGCGAACAATGCCCTCAGCCTCCGCCTCAACTTCCTCCGCCTTGAGGCGTAACGTTACGCTCGATTGCTCAGGAAAGGGTGACTCGGTCTGCACATAGCAGGCGCCGAGACTGAGGTCAGTGAGCTTGCCCTCGACCATCTCCTCCGGCTCCAAAGCAGGGAGATCCCGGGTGTTGTTGGCGAGCCATTGCTGCATCGTTTGGCGCAGCTCACCAGCCAGGTCCACGAAGCGAACCCCGGTTTCTCCGTTGGGATTTGCCCAGGCCACTTTGCCATCGGCATCGACTGTTCCGCTGCCGGGCAGGCCGAAATGTAAATGAATTTCATCGCCTGCAGCCACGGCCTGCTGCATTAGAACATCCATTCCATCGCAGCTCAAATCAAGCACAATCCCTTCCATCGTTGCTTTCGTGCCGACGCTGGCCTGCACCGGAAACTGCACCGGCACGCGAGCTGCCTTCCTCCGGTCGCGCTTGATCAACACAGCAGCGGCTCGCAGGCTGGCTTTGGCCTGCTCCGCTGAGATGGGCTTATACAGAATGAAATGTGCCCCAGCACCAATGACATTGCGGACTTTGGCCGTGTCAGCCAGCAGAGCAACGGTGATGGCGCGGTGTCCGGGAATTGCCTGCTGCGCGTGACGCAGAATCAAGCTCGCGCTGGCCTGCTGAGCATCGCGGAGAATCTTGGAGGCGCGCAGGGAATCGTCAAAATCGACCACCACGGCAGCAAATTTTTCCTGAGTGAGCCGATTCACTGCTTCCGCGTGCCCGCAGCGCACCACCGTGCTGCCGAATCCGGACAGAACCGGAGTCAGCACGGCGGCGGCTTCATCGTCATCAGAAATCAATAGCGCCGGAAAAGTCATAAGTGTGGGCCAAGGCCGCGCAGCCCGCGTGTCTACGGCCAGCGTGGCACGGAGGCGCGAGCCGCTTTGGGTGCAGCACCGGCCGGGGCTGCTGCAGCGGCCGTCTTTGCCGCGGGCTGTTCGTCAAGCTCGGGCAAAACAACAGCATCGTCGTCGTCGCTGTTGTCGGCCAACAACGGGGCGACTTCGCGCAACTTATCCGCCGCCTGCTGCAGTAGTTCGATCTGTTTTCCTAACTGGGCGTACTTGGCCTGCTTCCGCCGCAGAGCCTCATGGATATCCAACATAGAACCCCCTGGGAGGAGACTATTAAGCCCTAGTTAGGGGGTCAATCGCTAAACCTGGCCGAGCGATTACGGCAGTAATCTCGCCGCCTTCACCGCACTTTGCTCTTCAGTGAGAAAAGTGCAGAGTCTTGCCGTAATTCGCTGGGGCATGTGCGGTCCTTCCGAACTTTGTGCTGAACCTGACCGTGCTGAGCGGTGATAGGGGACAGCCGTAAGTCTTCCGGCAGGGCAGCCCTTCCTTAATTGAAGATCAGAATAGGCAGGGCGGCATCGAGCGACAATCTATGATTTTACGGATGCAAAAGAGGCGGAAGTTATTCCAATTTCCATAATATGACCGATCATGGTATCAGTAACGGCTTTATATTCAGTAGCTTACTAACACTTTATCGTTGGCATCGGGCGTGCACGGACTTCTACAAACTCTTGTTTGATCAGTGGCGAGGCGGGGTGTGCTCAACGTCCTTGCCTTTTACAGTTTGACTAGCGAAAGCGAATTTCTCGGAGGAAATGATGAGCTTAGAGAGTTGGTTTACCAAGATGCGGGCGTTATGCACGTTCTTGTTGACAATGCTTGCGCTTCTGCTGTTTGCCGGAAGCGTCTTTGCCCAGGAGACCACGGGAGGCTTGCAAGGCACAGTGAAAGACCCGACTGGCGCAGTTGTGGCTAAGGCTCACGTAGTTGTGACCGGTACGACTCTGGTAGGCAGCAAGGCGGAAGATGCCGATGCTGCCGGCTACTACCGTTTTGCCAACCTGCCGCCGGGAACGTATACCATTACAGTGACGGCAAAAGGCTTTAAGACCGTCAAGCGCGAAGGTATCCCGCTGGAAATCGGCCACTTGCCGACGGTTGACATTCCACTGGAAGTTGGTGGCGCCGAAACCGTCGTCGAAGTCAGCGGAGAAGCTCCAGTGATCGACGTGACCACCACCCGCACGCTGACGAACGTGACTGAGGACGTGATTACTGACATCCCGCACGGACGCTCGTTCCAGTCAGTTATTCAGTTTGCTCCCTCGGCCCGCAACGAACCTCTGGAGGGTTCGTTGGGCAACGGCTTCTCCGGCACGGGTGGCTGTTCCCCGAGCGGCTGCAGCAACGGTGGGAATGCTGGCTTCCAAGTTGGCGGCGGCGCTGATTCAGAGAATTCCTACCTGGTGGAAGGCCAGGAGACGGCCAACATCATTGGCGGCTATTCTCACTCCAACGTGCCATTTGACTTTATCCAGGAAGTCCAGGTCAAGAGCTCGGGTGTCGAGGCCGAGCACGGCGGCGCTTTGGGCGGCGTGGTCAACGTGGTCATGAAGAAAGGCGGCAACGCCTTTCATGGCTCGGTCTTCAGCCAACTGGAGACGAGTGGTATGGACGGCAGTCCGTACGCCTATTCTCGTTACAACCCGCTGGACTCTGGCAACGCTGCCCTGGGGCAGGATCCGGGCTACCAGAACTTTCAGCCGACAAGGCCGCATACGAGCGATGTCTTCCCGGGCTTCACCTTTGGTGGGCCGATCAAGAAGGACAAGCTCTGGTTCTTCCTGGGGTTCAATCCCGAACTGCAACGGAACGAACGGTTTCTGAACTACGGCCCCACCAACGGCGGGGAAACACCAATCAGCCAGAACACGAACACCTACTACACGACCGCTCGCATTGACGCAGCCCTGTCGCAGAAGATCCGCGTCTTTGGCTCTTGGCTGTATCAGTATCAGAAGCAGTTCGGCGAAAATATGCCCCTTTTCCTCAACGATTCCACCACCGGTTATTACGACGTAGCTACCGGGTGTTTCGGCTCCGCCACATCGGCCAGTAACCCGTGCGTAGGCGGCATACCGAAGATCGCATTCGGCCACGAACTGGGTTACTCCTCGCCTAATGTCACTACCAACGCTGGCGCTGACATCACTATTACACCCCGGCTGGTATCTACGACCCGGTTCGGATATTTCTTTGAGAACTATCACGACTTTGGGTACCCGACTACCGGCACGACTTATCAGTGGTATGCTAACGGTATCGGCGGTGTGGATGTCAACGGCAATCCATTGCCCACGAGCTTCGAGCAACCGTATGGGTACTTCAACGCCCCCAACAACATCAACACCACTTTCCGCAACGCTAACAAGCATCTTCAGTTGGACCAGGATTTTGCCTGGTTTAAGAGCGGCTGGGCGGGAACGCACAACTTCAAGTTCGGCTACCAGCTTAACCGCGAATCCACCGACATTTCCCAGCGGTACAATCAGCCAATGGTCTACGTGTACCCAGCCAACGGCGCGAACTCAGTTTACTATGGTGCCGCGGGCACGTACGGTTATACCAACTGCACGACCCTTGTGAATACGTACGGTACCCAGTACACCAACCCGGCTGTGTATTACAACCCGAATAATCCGCCGGGTCAGCAGTATGGCGGCTGCACCGGTACCTACGGTTGGGCTTGGATTCAGGACTATGGTTCGCTGGGAAAAGCAACCAGCTATAACCACGGTTTCTTCCTCCAGGATGCCTGGACCCTCGGCCGCGGTATCACCATTAACGCTGGGCTTCGCATCGAAAAGGAGTCGATCCCGGCTGAACCAGAGCTTGGCCTGTTAAACAATGCCCCAGGAGTCACGGGAGGTACTGTCTCGGAGCCGGCTACGCCCATTGACTTTGGCTGGGGACAGAAGATTGCTCCCCGTATCGGAGCCGCTTGGGATGTGTTCAAGAACGGCAAGATGAAGGTATTCGGCAGCTATGGCGTGTTCAACGACATCATGAAGTTGAACTTGGCTATCAGCTCGTTTGGCGGCCAGTATTGGCAGGAGTGCGCGTATGCGATTATGACGCCCAACGCCATTGGCGAGTTCAACATGGCGGAGAACAGCCTGAACCGCTACTGCACCGGTGGCGGCAACGGCCAAGCTACCTTCCAGGGTGGTACGCCTTCTGGGCTTATCTTCCTGGAAAACCAAAACGCTCGCGTTCTGGAAACCGTGGTTCCGAACCTGAAGCCCTATCGTCAGCATGAATCCGTCTTTGGCATCGACTACCAGTTGTACAAGAACCTGGCATTCGAAGCCCGCTGGGACCGTCGCCGGCTCGACTCGCTGATCGAGGACGCGGCCTTGTTCGCCCCATCCGGCTCCGAAGTTTATCAGATCCTCAACCCGGGCTTTCCGCCCAACCAGGTCAACGCGCTTTGTGCCACTGCGGGTACTTTTAACGGTACCCCCTACCCGGCCTGCCCGCAAGATCCGAAGGGAGCACGCAGCTACGATGGCCTGGAATTGCGCCTGACCAAGTCCACCAGCAACCACTGGGCGGGCATGTTCTCTTACACCTACAGCCATCTGCGTGGCAATTACACCGGTCTCACGAGCACCGACATTGCCGACGCTGGCGGCGGCCGGAACTCGCCCAACAACAGCCGTGCCTTCGACGAGACCTACTTCTCGTTTGATTCTTACGGCCAGTCCTCCAGCGGGAACCTGCCCACGGACCGGCCAAGCGCCTTCAAGGGCTATGCGTACTATGAACTGGGATGGCTGAAGAAGTTCACCACCGACTTCGGGATATTCCAGTACTTGTATCAGGGCTCCCCGGTCAGCACGTACATTGACGTAGGGTACAGCAGCATTCCGGGGAACTTCTTCGCCCAATATGTGGAAGGCAAAGGGAAGTGGTCGGACATAACTGGAACGTTCAATGACCTCAGCGCGAGCAACTCCTACGCGCGGAGGACGCCGTGGTTCATGCAAAGCGACTTCAACTTGACTCAGAACTACAAGATCGATGAGCAGAAGTCGGTGAGCTTCTCGGCCATTGTCACCAACCTGTTCAACCAGCGCTCGGTTACGGCGTACAATGAGCAGGTTGATTCCGCGTATTTCCAGAGCTACCTGTCACCGGGTGGCGTCCCGTTCTTCTTCGGCGGGGTCGCCTACTCAGCTTACGAACATCCGTACAACTGGAAAGCGCTGCTGAACACGGATCACATCATTCCGGACAGCCAGTACGGCAAGCCTTACCTGTACCAGATTTCGCGTAACATGCGTCTGGAGGTGAAGTTCAACTTCTAGTACGCTGTTGGATTTCGTCGGGAGCCGGTTTTTCCGGCTCCCTTTTTATTGGCCGCTGGCCGTCGGTCGGCCATCGTCGGCTGCCGGTCTTTAACCGTCGGTCGTCAGCAATGATCAGACTGTGTGATTGGTCAGCGTAGGCTCCCGCGTTGCGCACGCCCCGAAATCGCGTACGGAGCGTGTTGTGGCCTACCAGATGGTCTGTACGACCTTGGCTTGCTGGATTCGTTCATCAGCGGTGACTAAGGGTGCGCCTTCGACCATCGCAGTGGACACGATGATGCGGTCGGCCGGATCCGGGAGTTGAGCTGCTTATCTGCCGAAGCTGTAACCCAGGGTTGCGCCGTAGCGGGCGACGCGGCCAGAGCTGAATTCCTGGTTGTTGTTGATCAGGTAGACGCGCACCTCGGGCCGGATAAACATGTCGTGCCAGATATAAGCCCGCAGTCCGCCTCCGAAGTCTCCCATAAAGTGGTTGCTGCTGGCGTAGTTGGTGCAGCCCACAAAATAGTTGCAGTTCACAATACCATAGAAGCGAAGATCCTCCCCGCCGATGCCGCCTAGGAGCTCAGCGGTGAAATTCTTGGAGAGCTTCGGCGCCCAGATGGCATTGAATGCCCAAAAGAGCGGACGATACGGCTGGTTGCCACCGTATAGGTCCTGGTGACCTCTCCAGGCGAACTCCCCCTCCAACCCAAACCGGCGCTTCACCAAAAAGTCAGCGCTGAACGAAGGGTACCCTCCGCCTTTCAACGAAGGAAAGAACAGCCCATTGGAGGTGTTGGCTGCAGGGGCGGAAGTGGTGCTGAAGCCGAAGCCGAAATCGAGTTGCTGAGCGTGCGCCGCTGGTCCCAGAAAACAAAGAGCGAAAACTGCCATCATCAGAGTGAACTTTTTCAATTCCTTATCTCCCAAGAGGCATTTTACGATTTGATGTTATACAGAATACCAGAGTTGGCTGCTGATCTCTCCCGGACGGTTCGGACCAGATCGCCCGCACAGATTGCAAATCCCCTCGACGCCATTCCACCACGAGGGTCAGTACTGCAAATGAAAAGAAGTGCAAATAATAGTAAATAATCGTCATCTCCTAGAATGAGTGTGCGTCAGTTGTCTAAACACAGCTCTCACCCTGGAGTTGCACATTATATTTGCGATCCGGCGCAGCATCCTTGTTTTTCGCCACGGGTGCGGTTAATGTTGAGGGTGGCGGCGCCCAGTCTTGGCGTCAGCCCATGTCGAGCCCGCAAATGAATCGGATTTTACGCTTTCTGAGTGTTCCGTCGGTCCGCTTGGGTCCCCTCGAACAACAATTGCTTGCGGCCTTGTGGCTGCGGGGAAACGCCACCGTCCGGGAATTGCTGGATGAAGGCAGCGTCGCGCTGGCTTACACCACCGTAATGACCACGCTTGACCGCCTGTATAAGAAGAAGTTTCTAGATCGTGCCCCGGAAGGGAGGGCATTTCGCTACTCGCCGCGCTATACCAAGGAAGAGCTGGAACGAGCTGCCGCCGGAGAGACCATCCATCAACTGCTCGGCTCCGGCAGTACGCCGTCGCTGCCGCTTTCCTACCTGGTGGAGGCGGTGAGCGACCACGACGTCCGGCTGCTGGACGAATTGCAGCAGGTGCTCGACCGTAAACGCCGAGAGCTGCGCGACCGGGATGGGACACGAAAGGAGAAGCGCTGATGTTTGCGGCGCGCTGTGCCGGAGTTTCGCTGGCGATGTTTGTGCTCGCCTATGTGCTGGCGTCGCTGGCGATCTGCGCGGGCTGGCGCTGGTTGCTGCGTTTGCTCCAGCCCGGGTCGGCACGTGGGGCGGCTGATTTGCTGTTTGTGATTCGCGTTTCGCCCCTCGGCATGGCGCTGGCTACGACGCTGGGCGTGGCCCTGCCATCGTTTCTTTTGTTGGAGCCACACGCTACGGATGAGGCTGTGGGCGCCGCTCCGCTGGCGCTGGCGGGCGTGTTTCTTGTGCTGGCGGTGTGGGGAGTGTGCAGCGCAGTGCGCTCCCAGCGCCGGACTACGCGGGCTATGCAACAATGGCTCGACGGCTCGACCCGCATGGATTCGTCGGATGCCGTGCCGGTCTTCCGTTCTCACCAGCCCTCGCCCACTCTGACGGTGGCGGGAGTTCGCGCACCCAAGGTGATCGTGTCTGACGACGCTGCGGCAGTGCTGACTCCGGCCGAACTGAATACTGCTTTGCGTCACGAGATCGCCCACGTGCGCCGCTATGACAACCTGAAAAAGCTCATCTTCCGCGTTGCGGCATTTCCTGGAACTGCTGCGCTGGAAGCTGCTTGGGCCGATCAGGCCGAGCTTGCAGCGGATGATGCGGCTGTTTCCAGCATGGATGACGCTCTGGATTTAGCATCCGCGCTCATCAAAGTTTCCCGCCTCGGTTTCGCCAGCACTGCCGAGCTCAGCCGGGCTTTGCTGCACAGTTCCACCGCCCTCACCTTACGCATTCGTCGGCTTTTTGCGTGGAGCGGTAACAGGCGCGCAACGCCGGTTCGCCCCCTCTGGCTCGGCGGGGTTTCCGTTGTCGCTATGCTGGTTTGTCTGATTGCGAGTTACAACACCATGCTGGGCGGCATGCACGAACTTACCGAGTGGTTAGTGCGCTGATTCAAACAAGATTTACAGACCCTTGACCTTTCTTTACCTCCTAGTCTTAGAGTTTATGCTGGAATCGATAGAGGAGAAGATTTCAGATTGCGCGCTAAACTTCCTCTGTTGACTCCGTGCCGACGGTCAAGTGCGTCGCCGCCGTCTTGCCAGAATGGGGGATGCAATCATGACGTCACAGCCGATGTCGCGTGAAATCACCAGAACAATCGCGATGTGCGCTTTGCTTGGGCTTCTTGCCGGCGGAACAGTTCGCGGATTCGCACTTACTGTGCAAGAGGGGCAATCGTCAGCAGCGAGTGCCGCGGTGGGCAAAGCCGTGGGAAAGGTGAAAGCTGTTGCCGGCAACGTCATTACTCTAACCACCGACGCGGGCGACGAGCTCAGCATCCAACTACGCGACGCTGCGCGCTTGCTCCGCGCAGAGCCTGGCCAGAAGGATTTGAAATCCGCCACCCCGGCGCAATTGCAGGATGTTCAGCCAGGGGACCGCTTGCTGGCGCGTGGCAGCTTCTCAAACGACGGCAGGTCTCTGGTTGCTTCGACTGTGCTGCTGATGAAGGCGACCGACGTTTCCGCCAAGCAGGAGCATGACCGCGAGGAGTGGAGGCTGCACGGGGTTGGAGGTTTGGTGAGCGCCGTGGACCTGTCTGCACAAGTGATCACAATCTCCGTGCCGGGATTCGGCGGCAATAAAACCGTGAAAGTCACGGTCGCGAAGAATACGATCGTCCGCCGTTATGCGCCCGATTCCATCAAGTTTGACGACGCCAAGACAGCATCACTGGCAGAGGTCAAATCAGGCGATCAACTGCGGGCTCGCGGCGAGCGGACTTCTGATGGGGGCGAACTCAACGCGCAAGAAATTGTGTTCGGCACTTTCCGCAATATTGCAGCCACAGTGATTTCTGCCGATGCAGCAAAGAACACGCTCACCGTGACCGATCTGGCGACCAAGAAGCCTGTGATGCTGAACATCTCTGCCGACTCGCAACTGCGCAGGTTGTCGCCCATGATTGCGCAGCGCATCGCCGTGAGACTGAAAGGAGGAACTGGAGAAGGCAGTGGCCCGGCTAGTGCAGGAAACCCACCGCCAGCGGGAATGGCCAGGCCGGGCGGAGTACCGCCGGTCGGCGAAGGTGCCAACGGCAAACCCGGCGGCCCGCCTGATTTTCAGCAAATGTTGGGCCACATGCCAGCCGTCACTGTAGCCGATCTGCAGAAAGGCGATGCAGTCATGATCGTTAGCACGGAAGGCACTGCCAGCGCGCTGCCGAAAGCGGTCACGCTGCTGACCGGTGTAGAGCCAATTCTGACAGCTTCGCCGGACAGCGGCCGCGCGGCCATGCTTTTGTCACCCTGGAATCTGGGCGGGACGGGTGGAGTTGGAGAGGCGAACGGAGGAGCGAACCCGTAGTGCTGAGACCAAGTCTGAAACAAGGAAGGGCGCGGCGAACTTTCCGGGCGTGGGTTGAGACCCTGGTGCTCTTGCTCTGTGCGACGAGTTCTGGGATCGCGCAGACCTCAACTGGAAGCTTGCGCGGGAAAGTCACCGACCCCTCCGGAGCGGTTGTTCCCAGGGCAACCATTACGGTGACCAGCGACAGCGGAAAGCAGACGAGCGCAACTACCGACGATCAGGGTCGGTATGAGATCGGGCCGCTGGCTTCGGGTACTTACACGGTTACTACAATGGCCAAAGGATTCGCTGTTGATACCGAGCAAGCCGTTGCCGTTACGGCCGGACAGGTTCAACAACTCGACGTCAAGCTCGAGATCGCGGTCCAACAAGAAAAAGTGAGAGTCGAAGAAGAAGCACCTGGGATCAGCGTTAGCCCGTCCGAAAACGCCAGCACCCTCATCATCAAGGGCAAGGATCTGGAAGCGCTGTCTGATGATCCCGACGAGTTGCAATCGGAATTGGAAGCACTGGCCGGGCCGTCCGCCGGGCCGAATGGCGGGCAGATCTACATCGACGGATTTACCGCCGGTCAGTTGCCGCCGAAGTCGTCCATTCGGGAAATTCGCATCAACCAGGATCCTTTTTCAGCCGAGTATGACAAGCTGGGCTACGGTCGGATCGAAATTTTCACCAAGCCGGGCACCGACCAATATCACGGGCAGATGATGGTCAACGGCAACGATTCGGCGTTCAACTCGCTAAACCCTTTCATCACCGAAGTGCCGCCCTACAATTCAGTGCTCTTCATGGGGAGCGTTAGTGGTCCCATCAATAAGAAATCATCTTTCTTTTTCGACGCGCAGCGGCGGAACATCAGCGATGCTGGTGTGGTGGTGGCCACAGTGCTGCCCAACACCTGTGGGCCAAATGACAAAACTGCCTGCACACCGACGCCGTTCAATCAAGCCTTCGCGGATTCCAGAACCCGCACCAACCTGAGTCCGCGCTTCGACATCCAGTTAACTCCGAACAACACCCTTACGGCACGGTATCAGTATTACCTTGACAACGAAAATAATCAGGGAATCAGCGGTTTCTCCTTGCCCTCGCAGGGATACAATTCCAGCTCGACTGAGCACACGCTGCAGATCAGCGACACGCAGATTGTGAACACCAACGTGGTCAACGAAACCCGCTTCCAGTATTTGCGCGACGACAGCACCCAAACAGTGCAGAACTTCGCTCCGACCATCTCAGTCCTGGGAGCCTTCACGGGCGGCGGCAATCAGCAGGGCAACTCCGAGGACATCCAGAACCACTACGAGCTACAAAACTACACTTCGATTAATCACGGCAAGCACCTGGTGAAGTTCGGCGGACGATTGCGCGCATTGAGTGACACCAACACCTCGGTTGCCGGCTTCAATGGGACGTGGACGTTTTCGTCCATCAACGCCTATCTGAATCAGTTGCAGGGCAATTGCCTCAGCGGGCCAACACCTCCTACCTGCGGCCCTAGTCAATTCTCTCTGGTCACCGGACAGGGGACTTCCTCTGTTAATTTGGTCGATGCCGGACTATTCGCAGACGATACGTGGCGAGTGCGCCCGAATATCACCTTGAGCTATGGCCTGCGCTTTGAGACCCAGAACCAGATTCACGATCACGCCGATTTTGCGCCGCGAGTGGCCATAGCATGGGGTCTCGGCGGTGCGAAGACTGCGCCAAAAACCGTGCTGCGCGCCGGATTTGGCATGTTCTACGACCGCTTTCCCTCCAACCTCGTCTTGCAATCGGAGCGGCTGAACGGCGTCACCCAGTTGCAGACCATAATTCCCGAGCCCATTGGCTTCCCAAACTACCCGACCGGAGGCAATCTTGGTGCGGCGCCGGCGCGCACGATTTACCAGATTACCTCCAACCTGCGCGCGCCTTACACCATGCAGAGCGCGGTGAGCGTCGAGAGGCAAATTTCCAAAGCGGCGACGGTTTCGGTTACCTACCTCAATTCTCTCGGGGATCACGAACTGTTTCTGCGCAATGCCAATGCGCCCTTGCCGGGAACGTATATCCCTGGCGACCCCACCAGCGGAATCCGCCCGTTCGGCTATCAGGCCGGGAACATCTACCAATATGATTCGGAGGGCGTGTTTCGGCAAAACCAGCTTATTGCCAACTTCCGCATCAACGTTGGAACACAAGTTTCCCTGTTCGGCTTCTATACGCTCGGCTATGCCAATAGCGACGTTGGCGGAGGCTCTGGCAGCCCAAGTTTCCTGACCCACCAGTACGACCCGATCGCTGATTATGGCCGGGCCGCTTTTGATGTGCGCAACCGCTTTCTGATTGGTGGCACAATCTCAATGCCCAAGGGGTTTCGTCTCAATCCCTTCGTGATCGTGAACTCCGGCGCTCCATTCAGCATTACCGTCGGCCGGGACCTGAATGGCGATTCGATCTTCAACGATCGTCCAGCGGTCGTTTCGGCTGCGACGTGTCGGATAACGACGTTTAGCGGGAATACAGCGTGCACTCCCTACGGCACGTTTAATACG
>Ga0187771_10001475_pt1 | contig 15724 bp, 10 predicted proteins | sample 0116_SJ02_MP15_1_FD_133139 | JGI IMG/M metagenome (GOLD analysis project Ga0187771, IMG submission 133139) | Tropical peat soil microbial communities from peatlands in Department of Meta, Colombia - 0116_SJ02_MP15_10_MG | ecosystem: Environmental > Terrestrial > Soil > Wetlands > Peat | place...
CGAGCGCGTCTTCCGTGGTCGCTGAGGAATCAAACATCACGAGCTGACGCGTACCCGCGTGAACGACGTAGGGAGCCGAATACTCGGCGCACTGATTGGTCCAGGGGCCCGGATCCAGATAGTAGAACCAGCCCTGCCAGGCGCGCTTGCAATCTTCGTGGTTGCCGCGCGAAAACGCCCACGGAGCGGCAGTGAGCAGCTTCGCAGCGGGCGCGAAGAAATCGGCGTTCCAGGTGTCCCAATTATCGCCGATCGTGGTCCCGCCGCACTTATCCTTGGCGTCGATCGGGCAGACGGTCTCGCGATAGAGATAATCGCCGACGTGGATGATCAGGTCGGGATGGGAACTCGCCGCGCTCTGGGCGACGGCCTGGAAGGGCCACTTGGCGGGATCGTAGCAATCCTGAATCTGATCGTTCTTGATGCGGCATCCGGTGTCGCCGAGGACGACGATCGTCGCAGGATCGGCCACAGGCAAATGGAGCGTTTGGCCGCCAATGGACGCCGTGCGCGCAGCAGCAGGCAAGGCGAACTCACAAACCGGCTTGAAATCCGCGGGCACCGGCTGGCGCAAGGTCATGGATTGAGCCGCGCCGTCGACGGTAATCGCCGGGCAGGTTTGCGAACTGACGATCACGCGCGCCAGCACGCGTCCGTTGTCGCCGTATTCCACCCACGCGGGCGTCAGAAGCTGCCCGTGTGCCAGCCCGGCGGCCAATAAAATCAAACCGAAGCTCCAACGCTCGATCACGGTGCACCTCATGTCAAAAGTGTATCGGAAAAAAGCAACGCAAAAATAAAAAACGCTGCCGGATTTCTCACCCGGCAGCGTGTACGCAATCGAATCAAATGGAACTACTTGCGCGGAGCGTAGCCGACGACGAAGGTCATCATGATGCTGCGTCCGGGCACGATGGCCAACTGGTCGCCAGGGGCCGGTACGTAGGGGGCGACGCCCGTGTTCGCCGGCGTAATGCCGATGACGCTGTGATCGTCGAAGAGGTTCGTGACCGCGAGGCCGAGCCTGCTGCCCCGCAGGAACGAATTGTTCTTGATGGTGTAGTTGACGAAGATGTTCGTCACGTCCCAGGAATTGATGTACACAGCCTGATTCACCGGGAAAGACAGCGTAATGTCCGAAACCGGATTCTGGTTACCCAGCGATCCGTTGTCATTCCACAGCGGGCCGACCCTCTTGTTCACGAAGCCCACGTCCCAATTCTTCTTTTGATACAGCAGCATGAACGTCTCAAGGTTCTTCGGCGTGCTGGCGACCCACAATCCGCCGTTCGGCCAGTACGGGCCTTCTTGATATTTCGCGTTTGCAAAGGCCGCGTTGACGTAGAGCGAAAAACCCCAGCCAAGCGCGATGTTGCTCTCGGCTTCGATGCCTTTGGAGTTTAGCGGCCCTGTCTGCGTGTAGACCGGCTCTAGCGTCAGCGGGTCCGTGTAGGATTGATAGCCCGAGCCGTAGTGCACATAGTAGGCGTCCACATCGAGCGTCCAGCGGTTATACTTCAGCACCGAGCCGGTCTGATAGGTCTTGGCGATCTGCGGCTGTAACGGCGTCGTCACGTTGCCGCCCACGACGTCGAACACGCTGGTCGGAGGCGTGATGCTGCCTTCGCCGAACTGCGCGTAAACCGACCAGTTCCGCTTCACGCGATAACGGGCCGCGAGGCTCGGCAGCCAGCTATTCCAATTGATGCTGTGCGTCACGAATGGCGCGTCGCCAGCCGGGCAGACGGCAGGAGCGGTTGCAGTGGCCTTTTTGGGAAGTACGGCCCCGGTTGGTTCGAGGCAACCGACCGTGCTGGCATCCTGATATTGATTGAGCCGCAGCGCGTAATCCGCAGCCTTAATCCCAGCGATGATGGAAAGCTTCGACGTCGCATGCCATTCGTATTCCGCGAATGGTTGGAAGGACTGCGAATCGAAATGCTCGTGGAACTTGCCGAGCGGCGTATCGACCTGCGTGACGGGGTTCCACGGGATCTGGTAGCGATCCGTGTAGGCCCAGTTGTACCAGGCGCCGGTGCGGAAAACGCCCCACTTGGATTCCTTGCTCAGTGTGACGATGTCGCCGGCCTGGCGATAGCCGTTGAGCTTATCGACTCCACTCGGCGTGCCCAGCGTGGTGCTGACGGCCGTCGGGTCTCCGGTGCCGGCGGTGTAGGAGAAGTTGTTGTAATACTCCTTGTTCCAGTACCGGTAGGTGAACAGCTTGTTGTCGAGCCTCCAGCCGTCGCCCAGGTCGCTGTTGAAGTTGACGTTCTCGAAGTCGGTTTGCACGTGATAGGTCTCGTAGCCGTAGAAGAGCGGATCGGGCTGGCCGACAGCGATCCCCATGATCGCCGAGGGTGAACCCGGCGTCACAAACGGCGTGCTAGTCATCAGGAAGTTGGGACCGAACAGAGCGAGCTCTTCACGGCTCAGATTCCCCGTGCCCGGGGTGTTGTTAAAGAGATCGACTATGCCGCCCACGACGCTGATGTAGGTGTGCGGCGAGAAGCGGAACAAATATTTACCGTCGCCGCCGTCGCGCTTCTGATAGTTGAACGTCTGATAACCGTCCGACTTCATTTGATGGATGCCGAGCAGAAGGCTGCTCTTATCGCCCGGTCCAAACTGGCCGGTGTCGTAGTCGAGCGACAGCAGGTTCGTGGACCAGGAGCCATAGGATTCGGTGATGCGGATGTCCTGCGTGGTCGGCACTTCCTTCGATTGCAGGTTGATCGACCCGCCGAAGTTCGCCGGCCCGATGGTGGAAGCGGTGCCGGGGCTGCGGTCGAAATCCACGCCGCCGATCCACTGCGCCGGGAAATTCGCCCAGCTATGCTGCGACACGCTGTTGGTGTCCTGGAACGGCACACCGTCGAACGTCATGGTGTAATCGCCGTTCGGGAAACTGCGGAAAAACGTCTTGCCCTGGGTCAAGCCGATTCCGTTCGGGCTCGTCGTATATGTTCCCGGCGCGTAGTTGACGTACTCGCCGAAGTCAGCGACCGGGGTCTCGAAGTTCTTGATGAACTCGCCGCTGATCTCGCTATGAGCTGAAACCGCATCGAGCGTATTGCCCGACGGCGCCGATTGCGCGGCGAGCGAAACCACGGCCTCGACCGTCACCGAGTCGGAGGCGGAGGCCACGTTCAAAGTGATAGAAATTTCCTGAGCGTTCGCGCTCGCCTGCACTCCCGTTCGCGTGGTGGTTGCAAATCCCGGCGCCGTTGCTTCCACGGTGTAGGTGCCGGCCGGAATACCGTTAACGCCGAAATATCCCTCGTTGTTTGTGGTTGTGTTTCTCGTTACTTGCGGCGCTTCGTTCTTGATCGTGACCGCCGCATTCACGACGGCTTTGCCAGCTGGGTCCACAACGGTGCCGGAGATGGACGCTTCCTGCGCGAACAAGGAAATCGCGCAAAACAGAGCCAACAGGCACGGTGTGAATACACGTAGACGCCAACCTATCTTTTTATCCATAGACCCCCCAAAACAGATTTTGCCAGTGAGCCTTTAGCCTACCGGGTGCGTGTAACAAAAGAATTACGACAACGTTAATATGCCGCTACGGAAGAGGCGCGGCTGGCCTTTTTGCAACGTGCCGTTCCTGCCGAGTGCTGGCGCGTTATCATGGCTTTTGCCGGACATTCAGCATAAACTAAAGGCGATCTCCAGCACATCGCCGGCCTTGGATTCGGACGGGCGCGCCGAAGAATTCGAGCGACATGGCGATGCACACGCGGATGGAAACGGGCCTGACATGAAAAATCGTAGCCGTGCCGCGGCCTTGTGGATGGTGGTGCTTGCCGCGGCGGCGCACGCGCAAATCATCGAGTTCGAATCCGGCGGCTTGAAATACAAGGCGCTGACGCACAACGGTTTTACGATTATGTTTTCGCCGATGGCGATGCGCATCCGCGATTACGCGATTTTGCAGCTTGCCGTTTCCAATGGATCGCCGATCTCCTGGGCCATCCGTCCGGAAGACTGCCGCTTCGAACGCGCCGATGGCACGCAGGTTCAGGCCCTGCCGGCGCGCGACGTCATCAACACGCTGATTGCCAAGGGAACGCGCGGCGACGTCATCAAGCTGGTGGCCGCGTACGAGGCGAGCCTGTACAACAACGCGCAGATCCATTCGACCAACGGCTACGAAGCGCGGCGGCAGAACGCGTTTGCCGATATCGGATCGACCAAGATCAAGGCCGCAGCCGCGGCTTCCGCGATCGCGTTCCCGACGACGAAGCTCGCTCCGGGACAATCCACCGATGGCGCGGTATTTTTTCCCAATCAGGGCAAACCGCTGGGGGCCGGACGGCTGATTGTGAACGCGGCCGCCGAGGAATTCGTGTTCCCGGTGGAAGCGGATTTACACCTGGCCGGGCATTAGTTCCGGCGGGCGATCCCGTCAAGCGGTGAGCACAGGCGCGGCGCGCTCAGCAGACGTGCGCGGTGAACGCCCCGGTATCGATGACCGTTCCGGGTTCGGCAAACGGCGTCCGGACGTAGGCGAGTGCGACCGCTTTGCCGCTGGCCGGAGAAAGCGCGGAGCTGGCGACTTCCGCGGCCTCCGATCCGGCCGCCATCAGCTTCGTGCCCGCGGCGGGAACATCGGCGGTATCGAATTCCAGCCGCCGCAGCAGGCGATGGATCTGCCCGCGGCTGCGCACGCGTTCCACGATTTCTTGGCCGAGATAGCAGCCTTTGCTGAGATGGACGCCGCTCATTTGCCCGGTTTCCTGGACGATATTACGATCGGTGATTTCCTCGCCATAGCGCGGGTGCCCATTTTCGATGCGCACCGCGCGCGCTTCAGCGCCGTCTGCCTGAGGCAAGCCGCCCAGTTCCGCGATCAGGCGATCCCTTGCGGAGGCGGCAAGGAAGACGAAATATCCGGGCTCGCCGGTGGAGCTGACTTTGGCTACGATGCGGCCATCCCAGAACGCGGTCGAGCCGTCGTGCTCGGGAAGCGCTGCGCCCAGCTCCCGAAGCGCCCCTTCCGCCTCCGGACCTTCAATGGCAACGGTCGCCGTGGCTTCCGTTTCGTCGGCAAGCGTGACGTCGTCGGCGATGATGTAGCGATCCAAATGCTCAAACACTTTCCGCGCCGTCTCCGGCTCGGTGTCGAGCAGGAAAGAATCCTCGAAGCAGAAGATGTTTGCGTCGGCGAGAATGCGGCCCTGCGCGTTGAGGAAGAATGCGTAGGCGCCCTCGCCCGGCTGCATGTTCGCGACGTCCTGCGAACACATGGCGTGCAGCAGGCGCGCGCGGTCCTCACCGGTAAGGCGGATCTTGCCGCGCCCGGAAAGATCGATCCACGCCGCGTGCTCGCGCAACGCTCGATAGCCCGCGCTCATGGCTAATGCGTCACCCGCAGATATTCCGAAATGGCGACAATCAGCGCTGCCGAAACCACTGCTCCCGTCAATGCTCTCTGCTTGCCGCGGTAGAACCACACCACCGCGAAAATATGCAAAGCCAAAAGCACTTTGACGCCAAGCCATATGTCATAGTGCACGGAGGGGCCGGATTTGCGCACAAAATTGTAGATTCCCGACAGTAGGATTGCGCCGATCAACCAGCAGCCCAAGCGCTTAAACCCGGCTGCCAGATCTCCGGCATAGAAGCGGGCATAGGCAACTCCCCCAACGAGCAACATCACCGAAAACAGGTGCAGCCAGCGCATTGCCATCCCCAAAGCCAAGGCCATAACCCGAGTATACAATCGGGTATGATTCACGAGATTCTTCCGGTGGGCCCGCTGCAGTGCAACTGCTCGATCTTCGGCGACGAGGCTCAGCGTGAAGCGATCGTCGTCGATCCCGGCGACAACGTCGACAAGATCCTGGCCGTCTTGAAGAAACACGGCTTAAAGGTGAAGGCGATCGTGATTACGCACGCGCACATCGATCACATCGGCGGCGCGGCGAAATTGAAGGCGGCCACGGGCGCGCCGGTGCTGATGAACGCGCGCGACCGAGAACTGTATGATCATCTCGATGTGCAGGCGGCGTGGCTTGGAATGGAGAACCCGGAGCGCACGGAAATCGACGCGGAAGCGCGCGACGGCGTAACTCTTACGCTGGGCGACGCCACATTTCAGATTCTCGAAACGCCGGGGCACACGCAGGGCAGCGTTTCGATTTGGATACCGTCCCGAAATAAACTCGTCGCCGGCGATACGCTGTTCCGGGACAGCATCGGACGCACGGACCTTCCGGGCGGCGACGGACGGCAGATTCTGCGGTCGATCAAGAATCAACTGCTGCCGCTGCCGGACGATGCGATGGTCATTCCGGGGCATGGTCCGCTGACCACGCTGGGCCGGGAAAAGGATCGCAATCCGTTCTTGCAGGATTTATAGGCAGGCGCGCCCGGTCTACCGCGCCGTTTCCGCTTTTTTGCGCTGGAGCTCGGCCATGACGCTCGCGATGAGTTCCTTGGCTCCGGCGAGGCATTGCTGAATCATTTGAATATCCATCGCGGGCTTGCCCGGCTGGCGGGCGCTTTGGCAATAGACGCCGTGCTGGCCGACCAGCACCAGCGCGTCGGTGACCAGATCGAGCGTCACGGCCAGGCGGCCCCGCTCGAGACCCATGCGAAATTCGTACTCTTCGAGGGCGGCCTTGCGATCGTCGTAAACGGACATGCCTCTACGATAACGCCCTTGAGAGATCTGGCACGCCCGGGCCACTAGCTTCCAGGCGCTTATGTCGATGCTCACGGCCGCACGAAAGGGAGGGCGCAAGATCCGGCAGATCGCCGCAAGCGATCTGGCCTGGTTGGACAAGCTACGCTACGCCTCGGATTTCGCCTTCAGAATTTTCCGCCGCCGTTCAGGGCAGGGTGATCGGGAATTTCGCCTCGCGGGTGGTGGGTCGGTCAAGCTGCGCGAGGCGTCGACCGATGGCAAAGTTTTCGAGGAAATTTTCATCGAAAAAATTTACGCGCCGTTCGCCCGGGCCATCCCGCCGGCAACCTCGGTCGTGCTGATCGATCTGGGGGCCAATATCGGCTTGAGCGCGATCGCGCTTGCGCGGGAGCTCGATCCGCGGGCGATCGTTGCCGTGGAGCCGGATCGCGGAAACTTCGCGATGCTCGAAGAGAACCTGCGGTTGGCCGGGATCGCGGACCGTTCGGTTCCCGTGCGGGCGTTTGCCGGAGCCGGCCACGGATTCGCTGAACTGGTCGATTCCGGCAACGGCGCTTGGGGTATGCGCATGGGCGCACCTGCGCAAGCGGGCATCCCCGTACTGCCCGTCGAAGATCTTGTTTCCATGGCCGAGGAAATCGCCAGTTCTACGGAAACAGCGACAGGCAGGCCGGCCATCGTGCTGAAGTGTGACATCGAAGGCGCGGAAGCTTCATTGTTCCGGCATCTTAATCAATGGGAGGACCGCGTTCATCGCGTCATTCTCGAACTGCACACTGAGTTTCTTTCCGCCAGGAACTTTCACGCGTGTCTCGCCGCTTCGCGCTACCACTGGAAAGTCGAGGGGGCCATCACGCCGGGGGCCGTGCTGGCTGTGATCGGGCTGGAGCGCCTGGAATTGAAAGCAGGCCCGCCCAATCTATTGATTCCGCCGGCGACTGCTGCGTCCGGCTTGCGTTGATTCCGCCGCGTCCGACGATCATGGCTTCTTCCGCATCCGCCTCTCCCTTGGACCCGCTCGTGAAAAACGAAGTGATTCCTGAACTGGACGGGGTCCGGGGGATCGCGATTTTGCTGGTGCTACTGTTTCATCTCGAATTGTCCTATCCGCCATCGATTACGCGCTTGTTTTTCGCGCCGCTGTTAGTCGGATGGTCCGGGGTGGACCTATTTTTCGTACTATCAGGCTTCCTGATCACGGGAATCCTGATGAAAACGAGGAATTGCCGGAACTATTTTTCCTCGTTTTACATCCGCAGGATTTTGCGGATCATGCCGCTTTACTTGATTGCCGTGTTCACCTATTTCGTCGTGGCCCTGCCGTTGGCGCATCACTGGGGGCATTGGCAAACGCGCGACAATTCCATGCAGATGTGGTTCTGGCTACATCTATCCAACTGGCCGCCCGCGTTCGGAAATGTCGTGCCTTTCATCGGGCATTTTTGGTCGCTTTCCGTAGAGGAACAGTTCTACCTGATTTGGCCGCTGGTTGTTTTGCTGGTGGACCCCTCCCGGCTCATTTACCTCTGCGCGATGGTCGTCGCGACCGCGTTCGCCCTCCGTCTGGCCTGGGCAAGCAGCAGTTTTGTTTATTACCTGACGCCCTTTCGCATGGATGCGCTGGGCGTGGGATGTCTGGTGGCCGTGATCGTAAGAGACAGACGCTGGTTTCCCGTGGTCCGCGCGCAACTCCGGTGGGTCGTATTGGTGACGGCCTCGCTGCTGCTGGCTGTGGTTGTGATCGCGCGGAGTCCGCGGCCTTTTAATCCATGGATGTCCACTTTGGGCTACACGTGTTTCGCTCTTTTTTATGGATCTCTCGTCTTCTCTGCCTATGCCCAAGCAGGATCGCCGTCTTGGATGGCGGTCCTGTTGCGCACAAGCTTTTTGCGGACATTCGGAAAATACAGCTACGCGATCTACGTGTTTCATACGGCGGTCACGGCGATGCTGGACACCGTCCGCGTCCGGATCTCGGAGGGCCTTCCCCTATATGGGAAGGTCGCACTTGCGATCCTTTGCATGGTGGCCAGTGTGGCCGTCTCTTATGCCGCGGCGCAAGCGTCCTGGCATCTTCTGGAGAAACGTTGCTTGGCGATTAAGAAGCGCTTCGCCCCAGAATCTTGAGACTGAGAGTATTGAGTTTTCCGTGGGCTTGCCGCCGCGCTTCGCCACTCCGGCGGATCGGTCACTGCGTGGTCCAAGTTCCGATCGAAACCCATCCGGTAGTCGCTGACGGCTCATTGACGTCGAGGTAAACCGATTTGGGCCCGGAAAACGGTCCGGTCGTGAAGAGGACTTGCAGCGTGAAAAGCACGCTAGTGCCCGAAAGGCCGACCGACGCATAGCCGATCGCGCATTGCGAATTTTGCAGCAACGCCGACGAGCCGATGGGCTTGCCGCTGAAGCCGGTTCCGGCGTCGTTGTATAAGTTCACCTGGCCGGTCGTGCGACTGATTACGGCGTAGCATGCATTGGCTGTGTTGGCCGGGGAGCCCGTGGTAAACAGCATCGCCGCGCTGGTAATGTTGGCCTCGTTTGACGAATCGCTCGTGGTGAAAATGAATTCGGGGAAGTGACCTGCTCCCGAAGCCGGCGAAACCGAAATGGCCGCGGGCGTTCCCGAAGTCACCGTCCAACTTCCGACCGTGACCCATCCGGAGTTGGTATAGGGCTCCGCCGCATAAAGGTATATGTTCTTCGCTCCGGACCAATCCGCATTGAACGTCAGATCAACCGTCACTGTGACGGACGTCGTACCAATGGAAATGGTCGAATTCGCGGCATTCAGGGTACATTGGGCGTTCGATGCGGTCGTGTTGGTGCCGGGCACGACGGGTGTCGCGCCGAGCGTTTGCGTGTCCCAGGCGAGCGAAATCGTTCCTCTCAGCGAATCCCAAACCAGCGAACAGGCGTTATTCAAATTGAGCGAAGTGGAAAACAGCATGGCCATGGCGACCAAGTTCGCGGACCCACCTGGATCCGACATCGTGAAACTAAAGCGCTGACCGGTTCCGGAGCCGGAATTCGGAACGACACCGGTGGCTTGCGGAACCCCCACGGCGACCACCATATAGCCGCCCTCCTGCACCCAGCCGGTGTTGCCGGCGGATTCCGCCGCTTCCATGTAAATATTCTGCGCGCCGCCGAAGGCGGCAAAAAAGGAAATCGCGACCGTCAAAGACAGCGTTTGTCCGCTGAGCGACAAGCTGTTGGCGCCCACCGAGCACTGGCTGTTTTGCAGCGCGGTCGCCGAGCCAAGGGGCTTGGAATTCGATCCCGACGCGTTGTTCCACAACAACGCGATCGTGTTCTTGGTGAAGTCCACGACGATGTAGCACGCGTTCGTATAAGTAAGACTGGGCGCGATCAGAATGGCGACGTCGGCGAGATTGCTCGCCGAAGACGCATCGGCGAAGGTGAAGACAAAGGTCTGGTTGAAGCCGGTGCCGGAGTTCGGTGAAACCGATACCACCTCGGGCTGCGGGGTGGGCACGGTCACCGTCCAGGTTCCCAGCGCGACCAGGCCCGTCGTGGAACCCGCATCGGTGGCGGAAAGGTACACGGTCTGCGGGCCCGCGAACGCTGGTGCGAAGTACAGCGACACCGTCAGCGTCAACGTGTTGCTGGAAATGGCGACCGAAGACGCCGTGCCATTCAAGACACATTGATCGTTCTGGATGCTGGTGCCGCCGGGCACGGTGGTGGCGATAGCGGAGGCGGTGTCGTTGGCGAGCGAAAACAGGTTGGTGGAGGGGCTATACGTCACCCAGCACGCAAAGCTGGTTCCCGCGCTGGAGTTGATCAGCAGACCGGCCGACGTGAGAGCCGAGCCTCCGCCGGTATCGGAGTAGGTAGCGGTGAAAACAGCGGTGGTTCCCGAGCCCGAAGCCGGCGTCACGGAGATGACCGAGGGCGTCTGCGGAGGAGGGGCCGTTACGCCCAGCCGCGCGACCCAGCCGATTGCTCCTCCAGCGTTGGTCGCCTCCAGCGGCGCTTGCAGCGGGAAATTCGTGGAGTTCGTCTGGCCGCCGACGAATATGTTGCCGTTGGCATCGACGGCGATGGCGTTGGCCTGATCCGCGCCCGATCCGCCATAGTAGGTCGAAAACATGAGCACGCTGCCGGTGGTGTTCAGCGTCGCAATGAAGGCATCGTACGAACCGTCGAGCGCCGGCTGGACGCTGGCGGCAGTGGGGAAGTCGAACGAGGATGTGTAGCCTGCGACATACACGTTGCCCGACGGGTCGAGCCCGATCCCGCTGCCCCAATCGAAGCTGCTTCCTCCGAGGTAGGTGCTGTAAACCAGCGCCGAGCCGGTGGAGTTGATCTTCGTGATGAAGGCGTCCTGATCCCCGTCGTAGGTGGTCTGCAAAGCGCCGGCCGTGACCGGAAAATTGGACGAATTCGTGACGCCGGTAATGTAGGCGTTGCCGTTAGCGTCCGCCGCGATCCCGTTGGCCTGCTCCGGCGATCCCACGCCGCTTCCGCCAAGATACGTGGAGTAGATAACGCCCGTTGCCGTCGAATTGATTTTCAGAACAAAGGCGTCTTCGCTTCCGGCGTTGGCCGGCTGGAGCGGGGAAACCACGGGGAAATTGGTGGAATAGGTGCCTCCAGCGACGTAGATATTGCCGGCGGAGTCCAGGGCTACGCCGGCGGCGTGCTCGGCCGCGCTTCCTCCCCAAAAGGTGCTGAAGTTGAGCGCGCCCGACGAAGTCAACTTGGCGACAAAGATGTCGGTGGATCCGCCGAAGGTCGCCTGCAGCGGGTTCACGAGAGGGAAGTTCGCCGATTGTGTATCGCCCGCGACCCAGGCATCGCCAGCCGAGTCGAGCGCGATGGCGTTGCCGAGATCGTAGTCCGTGCCTCCCAGATAGGTGCTGAAAACGAGGCCGTTGCCCGCGCTGTTGAGCTTCAGCACAAAGGCGGTCTTGCTGCCTCCGAGCGTGGAGCGGATCGGCGAAGCCAGGGGAAAATTGGACGATTCGGTCGAACCGGTGACGTAAGCCTCGCCCAAGGAATCGACGGCGATGGCCGCGGCCTGATCCGTGCCCGATCCGCCAATGTAGGTCGCGTAGATCAATGTCGATCCGGTGGAGTTCAGCTTGGCCACGATCGCGTTAATGTTGCCGGCGTTGGAGGGTTGATAGGGCGACGCCGTCGGGAAGTTCGCGGCCGACGTCCAGCCGGCAACGTAGAGATTTCCGGAAGAATCCACGGCCGTTCCGGTGATCGCACCCGCGTTGGAACCGCCCAGATAGGTGGAATAGGAGATGACGGGATCGATGATCAGCGGAGCCTTTTCGTCATAGGACCCGAGTTCGAAGCCAGCCGTGTGCGCATCAATCAGGCGGTAGCGCGCCGCCACTTCTATTCTGCCCTGAGCCGTTTCCTGATAAACCTCGGGAGCTTTTTCCCGCAACTCCGCACCGTTGTCCTCAATGACCAAATCGCCGCCGGCCTCGATCGCGACACTGCCCGAATAACGTAACCGGATGCGCGCCGGATCTGCGCCGGGCTCGAGCCGAAATTCCGATTTCAGATCCTCGCCCGAGCCGGAGTACACCAGAGCAATGCCCGGATAAAGATTTCGGTAGCGGACGCCGCCGAACATGGGCAGCGCGGTGCGCCACTCGCCGGGGGAGTTGCCTTGAAAGAAATTCACCTGGCCGGCGGATTGGTCCACGCCCTCGATGTCATCGGGCTTGGCGCCGGGAAATTGCTCCCGGATTTGGAGGTTGCCAAACCGGTAGACGACCGAATCCTCCGTGAAAGCCGCGCTCAGCCGCGGCGTTTGCACCAGGTACCGGAATTGCGGGTCGGCAAGATCGTGATTGGGAAAAAAGAAGAGTGGCAGCGATATCTTCCCCGCCAGCGCCAGCGCCGGAAACGAGGCGCACGTCAGAAGTCTGCAAAAAAATCGCATCAACCGATCGATCGGCGCGCCGGCCGCGTTTTCGAGCACGGGAAGGATCGGAATTGAGGAGGAAGTGGACTAGGAAAGTTCCGGAAATCTATGCGCCGACGTAGCGCGCATAGAGACTTCGCGCCACCCCGGTATCGGTGGTGCCTTTGATGATCGCTCGGCCGTCGGGGAATACGGTCAATTCGTACGGATCCAGGGCGGCGCGCAGCGCGAATTCATTGGCGCGCACGGGAGCGATGGCGCCGAGACGCTGCGCCAGCTCCTGGAGATTCACCGGGCGTGAACGCTCGTGGATCTGCACGGCGTTGCGGCCACACAAACTGATCGGCGCGCGGCGGGAACCATCCAAATAAGCGAACTCGCGGAGTCCGCAGCAGGGGCACTCCGGATCGCGCGAGGGAGGCGCGAGCTGGCGCACGACGCCGGTCCAAACGTCGACGGTGGTGATCCGGGCTTCGAGCGATTCTGGCCCGAGCGCGAGCAGCTTTAGCGCGTCGGCGGCCGCCAGCGAGGCGATGGTAGAGGTGAGCGGCCCGAGCACGCCTTCGGTTTCGCACGTCGGCTGCGCGCCTTGCGGAGGTTCGGGGTAGATGCAGCGCAGGCACGCCGTGCGGCCGGGCACGATGGCGAACTTCAGGCCGTAGCTGCCCACGGCAGCCGCGTAGATCCAGGGTGTCCCGGAGGACACGGCGGCGTCGTTGATCAAAAAGCGCGTTTCGAAGTTGTCGGTTCCGTCGACGATCAGCGACGCGCCTTCCAGTAATTCTTCCGCGTTGGCAGCAACCAGATCTGCGACCATGGGCTCGAGCTCCACTTCGGAATTCACCCGCGCCAGGTGCTTCACGGCCGCGACTGCTTTCGGCAGTGCTTCGGCCGCGTCGGCCTCGTCGAACAGGAACTGGCGCTGGAGGTTGGAAGTCTCGACGAAATCGCGATCGACGATGCGCAGGCGCCCGACTCCGGCGCGAGTCAGAAGTTCGGCGGCCACGGTTCCGAGGGCCCCGCAGCCGATCACGACGGCCGTCGCGCGGCGAATCTGTTCCTGCCCCTGCTCGCCAAGGGGAGCGAAACGGGTTTGGCGGGAGTAACGGGAATCCGCGGGAGGCATCTCAATGCTGTGGCGCGAGCACGCCTTTACCCTCGATAGTAGCAGTATCGCGGTAAAACGTTCACGGGATTGGGCCGCACGCGCGCGGAAAGGCTATGATTGTAGGAAGTGCGCCCGCCGGTGTTGGTGCTGGTCACAATTGTCGTCGGCGTCGCGGCTTCGGCTCAGGACGCGCAGATAGGCGCGCCGTCTTCTTACGAAGGCCGGATCGTCCGCGCCATTCGCTTCGATCCTCCGGGCCAACCTCTGCCGCAGGATGAATTCGAGCGCCTCCTTCCTTTCCGCGTAGGAGCGCCGCTGCGCATGGACGACGTCAAAACGGCCATCCAGAAGATCTACGCGACAGGGCGTTTTTCCGACGTTTCGATCGACGCCGAGCCGCTGTCCGATGGCGTCGAGCTGCGGATCGTCACGGAATTGAACTACTTCGTCGGCGGCGTGAACGTCGAAGGCGCGCCGAACCCTCCCAGCCGGGCGCAGCTGCTCGCCGCATCGAAGCTGGAATTGGGTGCTCCCTTTGCCGCCGATCAAATGAACCAGGCCGTGGAGAATATGCGCGAGCGCTTGCGCGCGAATGGGCTGTACGGGAGCAGTCTGCAATATCATTTGTATCCCAACCCTTCGACGGAGGAGATGGGAGTCGAATTCGAAATCGACGCCGGGCCGCGCGCCCGGTTCGACGGCGTTCGCGCGGAAGGCACTTTCGCCCGCTCCATGGAGAGCATCGTGCGCGCGACGCACTGGCGCAGAGGTTTCTGGCCGTTCGTGCTGCCGGGCTGGCGCCACGTCACCGAGGCCCGCGTGCAGAACGGCGTGGACCGCGTGCGCAAGAGCTTCCAGAGCAACGACCGGCTGGAAGCGCGGGTCGTGCTCGACCACCTGGATTACCACAGCGAAACGAATACCGTCACGCCGACCCTGGCGATCGACAACGGACCCCTCATCAAGGTCCAGTTGACCGGCGCCAGTATTTCGCAGGGACGCCTGCGGCGATTGGTTCCCGTCTATGAAGAGCGGACCGTGGACCGCGGCCTGTTGGTGGAGGGCGCACGCAATCTCACCGACTACTTCGAAAGCAAAGGGTATTTCGACGCCAAGGTGGACTTCTCCGAAACGACCGGCGAAGGCGATTCGCACGAGATCGAGTATTCGGTCGTCCGCAATGAGCGCCATCGCCTGGTGCGGATCGAGTTTACCGGCAATCATTATTTCGACGGCGCGACGCTCAAGGAGCGGCTGACCACGCGCGAAGCCGGCCTGCTGCGATACCATAACGGCCGCTATTCGCAACGCACGCGCGACGATGACCGCGACGCGATTCGCGACCTCTACCGGGCGAACGGGTTCCGGGACGTCACCGTCGACGCAAGCACCATCGATGATTACGGCGGCTCCAAGACCGCGATCGGGTTGCGCTTCGAGATCCATGAAGGCGATCAATGGTTTGTCGAGGCGCTGGATATGGAGGGTGTTTCCGAAAAGGACGCCGCGCGCTTGAACCGGATCGTGCAATCCATTCCCAGGCAGGTATTCAGCGACGCGGCCGTCTCCGCCGACAGGGACACCATTCTGGCCTACTATGCCAACGACGGCTATACGGGAGTGACCTTCGATTGGAGCGAGAGCGAAGGCGAGAGCGAGCACCATGTCCGCCTGCGGTACATGGTGCACCCTGGGAATCGTGAATTCGTGCGCGATGTGCTGGTCCGGGGCCTGGAAAATACGCGCCCCTCGATGGTGTATTCCCGGCTCGCCTTGCACGCCGGAGATCCGGTTTCGCAGAGCCAGATTGCCGAGACGCAGCAAAAACTCTACGACCTGGGGATTTTCGCCAAGGTGCAAGCCACCGTGCAAAATCCCGACGGCGAGGAGGAAAGCAAGTATGTCCTATTCCAGTTGGACGAAGCCAACAAGTATTCGCTCACCACCGGCGTCGGCGCGCAGATCGCGCGCATCGGCGGCGGCGTCACCAGCTTCGACGCTCCCGCCGGTCAAACCGGATTCAGTCCCCGGTTGTCGGTCGGCTTGAGCCGCC
>Ga0187771_10001476_pt1 | contig 15723 bp, 16 predicted proteins | sample 0116_SJ02_MP15_1_FD_133139 | JGI IMG/M metagenome (GOLD analysis project Ga0187771, IMG submission 133139) | Tropical peat soil microbial communities from peatlands in Department of Meta, Colombia - 0116_SJ02_MP15_10_MG | ecosystem: Environmental > Terrestrial > Soil > Wetlands > Peat | place...
CAGATTCGGTCAGCGGGCCGATCTCGCGTGCGTACCGTGTGACCTCCAGGCGACCGATCTCATCAAGCCTGTCGCGCAATGCGACGAGAGTGGGTATCAGCCGGCCGGCAGCAAGCTCGCTTCTGAACGCCTGCGCCTCCTCCTCGACGATCTTCTCCGCGGCAGCGGCGGCCGCGCGACGCTCGCTCACGTTGTGCGCAACGACATCCTGGAGGTCATCGATGTCGTAGAGAAACACGCCCGGGAGTTCTCGCACTTCCGGGTCGACATTGCGCGGCACGCTGATGTCAATGAGCAAAACCGGGCCGTCGTCTCGCAGGGCGCGAAGACGTTCCGCATCCTCGCGGGTGAAGATGAAGTGCGGGCAGGCGGTGGAAGTGATGATGATGTCCATCTCTCCTAGATGGCGCCAACGGTCCTCGTACCGGATGGCTGTTCCACCCAGCCGCCCCGCCAGATCCCGGGCATGTTCGTAAGTCCGGTTGGCGACCAGAACCGCGCTGGCGCCGCTCTTCGCCAAATAGCGCGCCGAAAGCTCGCTCATTTTGCCGGCGCCTAGAATCAAAACCTTCCGGCCTTCGAGGGTCTGAAAGACTTGCCGGGCGAGCTCCACGGCTGTGTAGGGCACGGATACTGTCGATTCGCCGATTGCGGTACCATTCCTGACGCACTTGGAGACGGTGATGGCCTTCTGGAACACCGCGTCGAGGAATCGGCCGGTCGTCCCCGCTTTCTTCGCCTTCGCCCACGCCGACTTCGCCTGGCCGGTGATCTCTGGCTCGCCCACAATGAGTGAATCAAGGCTGGCAGCCACCCGGAAGATGTGCACCAGAGCCTCTTGTCCCAGGAAGCGGTAGAAGTTTTTCCAATCGGAAAGCCGCAAGCCATAGTCGCGCGTTAGGAATTTCACCAGCGACGTGTCGGCGGCCTCGCAATCGCCAGCCCACATCACGAACTCGGTCCGGTTGCAGGTGGAAAGAACGACGACCTCGAGGATGCCAGCGGCGCCCGAAAGCTCGTTCAGCGCATCATAGAGCCGACTTTCGGAAATGGCAAAACGCTCGCGAATCCCCACGGGCGCTGTTTTGTGGTTTAGACCGATCACCAGTAGGGCGGGTTCCAAAGGTCACTCCCGAAGCCGATTATCTTCGTTATTCCCTCTGAGCATCCGAAATGCCAAAGCGAGGTCCTCCGAGCAAGCCTTGGACTGTGTGAATCTTGTATTAGATTCAATAAGTTAGATGGCTGCGACCGACTCTCGATGGGGCTGGTGACTGTGCATTGCGGGATATTGCGCTACTTGCAGGGGTTTTTGCCCCGGTAGGAGTTTTGGCCGAAATCCCGATGAGACGGAATTCAAGTTGGGGCCGCTTACGCGCCGGCGCCATCATCCTTACGCTTGACCAGGGATAAACCTCCTAAGATGGAATGGGCGAACGGGAGCCAGTTAGAGGTGACCCCGATCCAGTAAACCATGGTTAAGGGGGTGAAGATGGTCAGGGCGGTTCCGGCAACGACATTGCTGGCCAGATGCGCGGGAACAGTGCCTTCGTCCCAGCGTTTGCGAGCTCTGGTGTAGGCCCGCAGGGGTTCCTTGACGGAGCGAACAAGGAAGTAGAGCCCCAGCGGCAGCAGGACGATCACGCCGATGGCCGCGAGGACGGTCCGGAGAGTCGGATTGGACAGGTCGGAGAGGAGACAGCGACCACTCAGGAGGACCAGGGAGAAGAGGATCACGTCGCCGACTACGGAGCCGATTGCGCAGGCGAGGGTGCGGCGCCAACCGCCGATCATGCCGCGGCGGATGGCCAGCATGTTGACCGGACCTATCGGCGCGGCCGCCACCAATCCCATGCGGTATGCGGCCGAAAGTACGTGGACCTCGGAGACGAACATCATGTGGCTGCAGATAGGTAAAACGAGACGGCTTTCTTGGCTCGCTGTCCGGCCATCAAGCCTGCCCTATTTCCGTATTGCAGTGATTATGTCAACCCCTGTAGTCCGCAAATATTCGGGACGGACAAAGAGGTTACATCTCCGTCGCGCGAACTATTATTGGATCCGTCTTTGCTTTTTGCTTAGGGCCAGTAACCTCCATAGGTTCAATGTGAACGGAGTTTTTGGTGGTGACAACCAAAAACCCTGTTTGCATTGGATCCGCTGAGGTTACCGGCCACATCTACCGAAAAAACAAGAAATCCGGCAAGCGTCCGAGTGGTTGAGATGTAACCATTACATCTTGGTCCGCGCCAAGTCTTTGCGGACCACAGGCCTTCGATTGGATCAACGAACTGACCATGAGCCTTATTCAGGTCTGGGCGGTTCAGACTCAACGCCAAGCCGAAACAGCACGGCGTCTCGCTGTGGAAACTTGGTTACAGAAAAACGGAGTGATCACCATCACTCCGTACAAAAAAGTGTTGCCCGTTTTCCTCGAACAGTTCGCTCATAATTAGATTGCCCCCACAGCTGCCCGGTGCAAGATCAACGCCGACCTCGGCGATTCCGCCTTATGACAAATCTGTGACACAGGCTGCTTACAAAGAGAGTAATTTTGTCCATGAGGGACTGAGGATGAACTCAGGGGAGCGTTTTCTGGCCGCCTGTCGCAACCAACCGGTGGATCGCCCGCCCGTGTGGTTAATGCGACAGGCGGGCAGATATTTGCCGGAGTATCAGCAGGTCCGGAGCACATCTGATTTCATGGCGATGTGCCATACGCCGGAACTGGCTTGCGAACTGACGCTTCAGCCGATTCGTCGCTTTGGCATGGATGCAGCCATCATTTTCTCCGACATATTGGTGGTTGCCGAGGCGATGGGCATGGACCTATCCTACGGGGAATCTGGTCCGGCCCTCGCGCCAGCGGTCAGGAGCAGGTCCGCTTTCTCCCGCCTACGACCGTTTCAGCCGGAGCGAGAGCTGGCCTACGTAGGTGACGCCATCCGCTTGGCCCGAGAGCAACTGGCACCGGAGATCCCCTTGATCGGTTTTGCCGGGGCGCCGTTTACCCTGGCGTCCTACATGATGGAAGGATCCAGTGGGAAAGACAGGGTGGCGACGCGCGAGTTGCTATACCGCGATCCGGCACTCGTCCACGACCTGCTTGAGCAGTTGAGCGCCAGCGTGGCGCAATTTCTGGCGTTCCAGGTCAAATGTGGTGCGGTCGTCGTACAACTGTTTGATAGCTGTGCCGGGATTCTGGCGCCCGGAGACTACGAACAGTTTGCGCTGCCTTACGCTCGGAAGGTGATCGAGCAACTCCGTCCGTTGCGAGTTCCGGTCATCCTCTTCGTGGAGGGCATTGGGGGCATCCTAGAGAAGGTGCGGGAGAGCGGGGCGGATGTGCTCTCCGTTGACTTCCGGATCCGGTTGGCGGATGTACGCCGGCGCGTTGGTTCCGAGGTCGCGTTGCAGGGGAATCTGGATCCTGCAGAAATGTTCGGCCCCCCGGAGCGAATCCGCCGGCGGGTAGAGGAGCTTCTCGCCGAGACGCAGGGGCGGGGCCACGTCTTTAATCTCGGTCACGGAGTTCATCCGCGGACACCCCTTGAGGGCGTGCACGCTTTTGTCCAAGCCGTAAAGGCCTTGGGCGGATAATCGACTGATTGCAAGGGGATCGTATGGACCAAAGAGAACAAGTGGGCTGGATTGCCGGAGCCGACCCGAGAAAGGTCAGCCCGTTGCTCGTCCAGAAGTACGCTACGGCCGCTCCCAGGTATACTAGTTACCCGCCCGCCACGCACTTCCACCCCGTGAGTTCGCCGGAACTCTTTGCGCGCTGGCGGCAAGGGATCGAGTCGAAGGAGCGGGGTGAGCTCTCCGTTTACTTTCACATTCCATTCTGCACGTCCTTGTGCTGGTTCTGCGGTTGCCATACTTTCATTCACCAAGACCGCTCGCGGGCTGACCGTTGCGTTGAAGCTCTGGTCGGCGAGATGGATCTCGCCCTTCGTCACCTCGATGGGCAGCGAAAGGTGAAGCAAGTGGCACTGGGCGGAGGGAGCCCGAATTATCTTACTGAAACCCAGCTCGAACGCTTGCTCTCCGCCTTCCGTGAACGCTTTCCGGTCCAGGCCGATGCAGAGCTATCGGTGGAACTGGAGCCGAGGACGACTGATAAGGAACAACTCGATATTTTCTTGAAGTACGGGTTCAACCGTTTCTCGCTCGGAGTGCAGGACTTTTCCCCGGAGGTGCTAGGCCTGACCCATCGGCCGCAGACTGAGAAAGATGTGGAAGGGATCGTGGACCACCTTCGATCCCATGGCTGCAAAGAGATCAACTTTGACCTGATCTACGGCCTGCCGGGACAGACCCTGGAGACTTGTCGATACACGGTGGACCGAACCCTGCGGTTCCGCCCCACGCGGATTGCCCGATATCAATACGCGCATGTGCCTTGGCTGAAACCCCACCAAAAGCTGCTGGAAGCTGCCGGCCTTCCGGACCGCAATGCGAAGCAGCAACTGGCGGGACTGGCTTATGAACTGTTGGTAGGCGCCGGCTACATTCCTATCGGCATGGACCATTTTGCCCTGCCAGAGGACCGCTTGGCCCAGGCGCTTTCGCAGCGGACCCTTCACCGGAACTTCATGGGATACACCACCTGCCGAGGACTCGACCTGCTGGCTTTCGGTGTATCTGCCATCAGTGCCATCCAGGGGACATACAGCCAGAATGAGAAGGAGCTCGAACCCTATTACCGCCGAGTCGAGTCTGGAGAGTTACCTGTCGAGCGGGGTTTCCTTCTCAGTCAGGATGATGAGATTCGCCGGGAGCTGATTATCGATCTGTTCTGCAACTTTCACCTCGACGGCAAGCGGCTGGAGGAGAAGTTTGGCATTGATTTTCTCTCCTATTTTCAGCCTGAGCTGCAAAGACTCGAGTCGTTTGAAACTGATGGTCTCTTGACCGTCACGGGACGCAACATCGAGGTGCTGCCCGAAGGGCGCTATTTCATCAGGAATATTTGCATGACTTTTGACCGCTATCTGGAAAAGGAAGTCGCGGGCCGAAGGTATTCGCAAGCAGTTTAGGTGTTCCGCTATGCTGGAAACTGTCCCCAACACTTCCCGTCAAGCAACGCCGGAAAAGTCTGCTTTTGCGGTTGTATTATTGCAAATGGGCGGTCCCGCGAATTTGGCGCAAGTGGAACCCTTCTTGGCCAATCTGTTTTCTGACCCGGATCTCGTTCAACTTCCGTTAGGGCGTTTCTACCAGAAATCCTTGGCGCGAAAGATAGCGGCTCGGCGAGCCCCGAAGGTTTCCCTGAAGTACGCGGAGATAGGTGGCGGAAGTCCAGTCCACCGGGAGACTATCGCCCAGGTTCAAGCTCTCGCGGCTGCTTTACCACGAGGGATCCAAGTACGGCACGTGTTTCGATATTGCGAACCGCGCGCACAGACTGTTCTCCAGGAGTTGCGGACCATAGGAATCGATCGGGTTGTCGCGTTATCCATGTATCCCCAGCGCTCAAGGGCCACTACCGGCTCCTCCCTGCGTGACCTTGAAGGCGAAGCTCAAATCCTGCGAATGACAGTCCGAGCGGTCGACGAATATCCGACCGAGCAGGGATTCATTCAAGCCTGGGCTGATTTATTGCGGCAGGGTTTGCAGCGGTGGGCCTCGAGCGCGGCCAACACACATGTGCTCTTTGTGGCCCATGGAGTCCCCCAAAGCTACACACGGCGTGGCGACCCCTATGTTGGGCAAGTGCACGCTACGCTTCAGTCCATCCGAAAAGCGGTTCCCGATCTGCCACCCTCTTCACTTGCTTATCAAAGCCAAGTGGGGCCGATGAAGTGGCATGGACCAAGCGTCCACGAGGCTGTTGCAGAATGCGCGCGAAATAACTGCGAAGTCCTATGCATGGTGCCCGTGAGCTTCACCTGCGAGCATCTAGAAACTCTCCACGAGTTGGACCTCGAAGCCAAAGAGTTGGTCCGGCAGGCCGGCATACCGCACTTTGAGCGCATCCCCACGGTAGCGTGCCATCCTGCGTTTATCGCCGGCTTGGCCCGCCTAGCGCTGAAGGCTGCTGGAGACTGGGTAGGAGTAGAGGCATGCACGATGTCATCGTGATTGGCGGCGGAATTGCCGGGTTGACCTGCGCATGGCAGCTCCAAAGGTCCGGGGCGAAAACCCTCGTCCTTGAGCGCGAGTGCCTGCCGGGAGGCAATGTGCGCACAGAGAATGATCGGGGCTACATGACCGAGCGAGGCCCCTACAGCATCCCTGGATTTTCCCAGTATGTCTGGCAACTGATTGCAGAACTGAACCTGGAATCCGAAGTGGTTGCGGCCCGGCCGGAAGCCAGTGACCGGTTTGTGTACCGGGATGGAAAGCTGCAAGCCATTCCGCACGACCCTGTCTCTTTCCTGACGACTGACCTGTTATCTTTTAGGGGTAAAGTCCGTTTGATGATGGAACCGTTTGCGCGCGGGACGCCACGAAACGATGATTCGGCGGAGCAATTCTTCCTGCGTCGCTTTGGTGAGGAGGCCACTCGCTATCTGGCCGGACCGTTTGTCTCGGGTGTGTACGCGGGCGATGCAGCTCAGCTTGAGGCGCGGGCGGCTTTTCCCCTTTTCTGGCGCTTCGAGCAGGAATCCGGGAGCATGATAAGAGGAGCTTGGAAACATTTTCGAGCCCGGAAATCGCGGAAGAATTCCGCCACCCCAACACCGCCAAGACGAAAGGGTCTGTTCTCGCTGCGAGGCGGTCTGGGCCGCTTAGTTGAGCGCCTGGCGCAGATTCTCGGCGACTCGGTCGTCTGTGCCTGCACCGTCGAACGGATTGAGCGCCGGGGAGAGTGTTGGCAAGTAGAGAGTCAGGGGGCAACTTGGACGGCACCCAAGTTAGTGATCGCTATTCCGCCGCACGATGCTGCCAAGCTCCTGCAGGAATTGGATCCCCAAATCGGACGCCAACTGAATAACATCGTAATGGCACCCGTGGCCGTGGTACACCTGGGGTTCGATCGGGAAACCGAGAAGGTCCCGGCGGGCTTTGGTTTCCTGATACCGCGGCATTGCCGGATGCGTTCTCTGGGGACCATATTCGTGTCGCGGCTGTTCGACGCGCGCGCGCCCGAAGGAACCCAACTGCTGACCACATTTGTCGGAGGCGTCCTTGATCCGGACGTAATCCATAAGGACGATGAGGAATTGGAAGCAATCACCCGGCAGGATCTAAAGCACATACTTGGAATTGAATCCCCGCCGAGTTACCGTCGCGTTCTGCGCCATCCCTACGCAATCCCCCAATTCACCCGCGGACACCTGGAAAGAATCGGCAGTGTCCGGGAGCGCCTGGCAGCTCATCCCGGGCTGGCGTTGGCCGGCAATTACCTGACAGGGGTGGGTACAAATGATGCGGTGCACTCGGGCTATGCAGCTGCCAGCCTCTTGACAGAAGACACAGACAGCCGCGCGAGCTTTGGTCCCTCTTAGAATGCTGTGTTTGCACAAGGTGGAACAGGCCTATGAACGAGATTGAGAACCCGAACCTTCTCCCGGTGGCAGTGGTGGGATGCGACTTCCGACGCGCCTCATCCCGCTGGCGTTCCGCGCTCATGCTGGACGAAGCAGAGGCTGTAGAGTTAGCGACGAGCCTGCGCGCGGCGGAACTGGCGTGGGGCTTTGTTTCTCTCAATACCTGCAATCGAAATGAATGGATAGTCGCCAGCGAAAGGCCAGTCTGGACAGCTGAGATCCTCAAGGCCCAGATGGTGGTTCGCCTGGGAAAGAAAGCACCTGAGCCCGGCCCACTGCCCGTACCTTACACCATGGCTGGTGTCGAGGCGATACGGCATGTTCTGCAGGTGGCCGTGGGACTCGAATCGTTCGTGCTGGGAGAAAGACAAGTTGCCGGGCAGCTTAATCGGGCCTTCGAAAAGGCCCGCGAGAGAGGGATGAGTTGCTCAATTCTAAACCGACTGGCGACTTGCGCCAGCCACTTGGCTAGGGCTGTGAACAAGACCGGTTGTTTTGGAGAGATCTCCCGGGGCGTGCACAGTCTTGCCTATCGAACCCTGTGCCAAGCTCTGCAGCGCAAAGCCTCCAACAAAATTATCATCGTCGGTTTAGGAGAAATTGGCCGCAAGTTGTGGGGACTGCTGGCGGTGGACAACCGCTTCTCCGTCATTCGCTGTAACCGGACGATCAGCCCGGAAGACCAGGACAAGGTACTGCCTCTTGCGGATTTGTCGCAGCGAATCGCGGAGGCAGACGCCCTGGTGGTCTGCACTGGCGCCCCGGACGCCATAATCTTGCCTGAGCAGATTTCTCGGCGGAAGAACCGCCAGCAATTATTGATTCTGGATCTCGGTATCCCGGAGCAAGTGGGTCCGGTCCCTTTGGATCGGAAGGATTTGCTACGATTGGGTCTGGACCAACTATTATGCAACCCTTGCGGGGGACCATCCAATCATGCGGCGATCGGGCAGGTCGAGAAACTAGTCGAAGAGGCTCTGCAGATATTTGTTGATTCTTGCGCAAAACGTGAGTTCGCGGGGCTCATGCGGGAAGTACAGAGCGGGCGGCAGAGATACCTCAGTGAGTTGATTCCCAGGTTTGTACGTGAATTTCAGCCAAGTCTCTCGGCCCAGCAACGCTCCCGAATGGAGGGACAACTGAAAGGGTTGATCAGCGCTTATACTCACAATGTTTTCAATTCTATCAAGGCCACGTCGCGCGGAAAGTCATCGCAGGGGTTCGACAAAACATGAGCAAGACGCGAACGTTCGTTATCGGGAGTCGAGGGAGCGAGCTCGCTCTCTGGCAGGCGAATTGGGTCAAAGGAAATCTGCGTGCTCAGGCAGAAATTCGGCAGATTCGCACCTCGGGAGACCGTTTTCTTGATGTTCCCCTGCAGGGGCAACTGGATAAGGGATTCTTCACAAAGGAAATTGAAGAGGAACTCTTGGCCGGTCGGATCGATATAGCTGTTCACTCCCTAAAAGATCTGCCGGCCACGTTACCCCAGGGTCTGACGCTAGGCGCGGTCCTGAAGCGCTCCACCGTCTCCGACATTCTGCTTGTTCACCCGCGAGCGGTTTCACCGGGGGACAGTTTTCCCGTGAAACCCGGCAGCGTGGTGGGGACATCATCCCTTCGACGCCAAGCTTTACTGCGCCACTTCGCCCCGAATTTGACCTCGGTTTTTCTCCGGGGCAACGTGACTACGCGGTTGGAGAAGTGTAAGCGAGGAGACTACGACGCCATCATCGTGGCACGCGCCGGACTGGACCGGCTGCGGCTCAATCCAGACCCTTTGCTGGCCTACGATTTGTCTCCCGACGGGTGGCTCAGCGCGCCGGGCCAGGGAGCGCTCGCCGTGGAGGTACGTGCCGATGATCAGGAGTTGATTGAGCAACTGGCCTCGCTCGATCACGTTCCCACCCGGCAATGCGTGGAGCTGGAGCGTGGTCTGCTCGTTTCTTTTGGAGCGGGATGCAGCGCTCCGTTCAGTGCTTGGGCGGAGCTGGATGGAGAGGGCACCTTTAGCGTTCACGTTGGCGTGGCTGAGGAAAGCGGCGCGTGGCGGTCTTTGTTCTTGCGCGGCAACGATCCGAACCAGTTGATAGAAATGGCGCGACAGCGACTGGGCGAGGTGGGAACTCCAACCGCAGGGGTGAGGAAAGACATATGTCGTCCGGCCCGACCGTGGTATTAACGCGAGAAGCGTCAGACAATGCCCCGCTTGCAGAATCTTTAGGGGCCAGGGGCATTCCTGTGCGCGAAGTACCGTGCTTGCAAACGCGCTTTATCTCACCGCCGGACGAGCAAATAAAATGCCTCCCCGTCGCTGCGGAGAACCCAGTTCTCGTCTTTACGAGCCGCAGGGGAGTGGAAGGATTCTTCCGGTGCGAGCTACTGTGTGCTTGGTTCGAAGATTCGGCGGCGCGCCACGCGTCTGCGCGAGTGCGAGTCGCGGCCGTAGGGCTGTCTACCGGGGAAGCTTTACAGCAACGTGGCGTGACACCTTGGATTATTGCCGAGCCGCCGCGCGCCTCTGGCTTGGCTAAGAAACTTGTGCAGTGCCTTTCTCCAGACACGCCGGTGGTGGTCGTGCGTGGCGATCTTTCGATGGAGATTCTGCCGGAGAACCTTCGCCAAGCTCATTTCCCAGTCTTTCCCCTGCTCGTCTATGAGAACTACGAGCCCACTATCCCCAGCTTGCAGCCGTTCCTAGTTCTTGCGGTGGTGGTCTTCTCTCCCTCGGCCGCGCGACGGCTGCTGACCAGCAATTCTTGGCTGAGGACTGCACCTTTTATCGTGCCGGGAACGACAACCGAAAGAGCGGTGCGGCAGATGGGAGTAGAAGTTATACTGGTAAGCCGCCCCGAGTTGGAAGCGGTGCAGACTTGTCTAGAACAGTTGTGGCAGGGATAGCGAGGCAGTACAAAGAGTCAACCTTCGCTTGAGGTAAGTAGCCAATGAATCGGCCTTTGGCAAAATCCGTAGCGGCCTATGACGAAGCTTGCCAGTTAATCCCAGGTGGGGTGAACAGCCCGGTCCGTGCGTTTCGAAGTGTGGGTGGGACTCCAGTCTATTTCCGACGTGGCCGTGGCAGCCGATTTTGGGATCTTGATGGGAATGAGTATATTGATTTCTGTCTATCCTGGGGGCCGCTGATTCTGGGACATGCTTTTCCCCGGGTCGTGCAGGCTGTACAGCAGGCGGCCGAGGATGGCTTGTCCTACGGGGCGTGTCACGAGCGCGAGTTGGAGTTGGCGCGCTCGGCTCTGCAAGCCTTCCCCGAAATGGAGGAGATCCGGTTCGTTAACTCAGGGACTGAAGCAGTGATGACAGCATTGCGGTTGGCTCGCGGGGCTACGGCACGACCGCTGATCCTGAAATTCGAAGGATGCTATCACGGCCATAGTGACTCTCTTCTAGTGAAAGCTGGAAGCGGGCTGGCCACCGCGGCCATCAGCGGCAGCGCCGGCGTGCCGGAGATGATCGCATCCCAAACTCTCGTCGCCCCGCTAGACGCTCCAGAGGTTTGGAAGGAGATGTTTCGCTCATACGGATCAAGAATCGCCGCGGCCATCATCGAGCCCCTTCCGGCTAATAACGGGCTGCTGGAACAGGCTCGAGAAAATCTTTCCCTGATTCGACAACTGACGCAGGAGCAGGGTACGCTGTTGATCTTCGACGAAGTCATCTCTGGCTTCCGCCTCCATTACGGCGGTTATTACCAGAAGATTGGGATCACTCCGGACCTGGTAACCCTGGGGAAAATTATCGGAGGAGGGATGCCGGTGGGAGCCGTGGCTGGAAAGCGGCGTCTGATGGAGCTGCTTGCGCCTGTGGGAAAAATCTATCAGGCCGGTACCCTTTCCGGAAACCCCGTGGCCTTAGCCGCCGGCATTGCTACTTTAGACGAATTGAAAGATCCCGGAATCTACGAACGCTTAGAGAAGCTAGGGGCAGTGTTCGATGATGAACTCGCGCCCTATGCCCAGAAAACCCCGTGGCTGCGGTGGCGGCGTCTTGGTTCGATGCTGTGGTTTCATTTGGCTGAAGGGCCCATTCCGCGGCGTGCAGATCAGATACATCCGGAAGCGATACTGCGGTTCAAGAGAATCTTTTTGCCCTTGCTGCAACAAGGTTTCTATATGCCGCCCTCTGCGTATGAGATTTTCTTCCTGTGTGTGGCGCATACGGAAGAAGAGGTCAGGGGCCTGGCTCGCGCAGCGGCGGAATTGGCGAGGCGTTGATTCGTGACCAAGAGGCGAGGTTATCACCTTTTGTTCTCCCTGGCCCTGCTATCTCTGTTGGCCTTGGCCGTGTGGTGGGCAGTATTCATCGAACGCGCCATTACCAACCAGCGCGAGTTGCGGGTGCAGCTCTTCGAGCTAAGGTCAACCACTCTTGCGCGGAGCATAGGTGAGAACGAAAATCCGCCGCAACTCGGGGTGCTCCCGGAGTCTCCTCAGTTCGAAGTAATCAGCATCCGGGCCAGCGTGCCCGACGATTTTTCGGTTGCCTTGGCCCCCCGGTGGAGAGATTTTGCCGTCCGCCCGGTGCGATCCGAGGTGCTGGCAACTGAGAAAAGATATCAGCGCCAGATGGTGATGCTGGTTGGGGAGGGCGCGTGTCTTCTTTTGATCATTTTAATTTGCACCTGGATGCTCGATCGGCTCCTAGCACAAGAGCGACGGCTGGCGGAACGAATGGAGGACTTTCTATCCACTGTCACGCACGAGCTAAAAACCCCCATCACGGGCGTGAAGGGTGTGTTACAGACGCTGGCTCAGGGCAGGGTAAGCAAGGAGCAGATCCCGCAATTGTTGATGTTGGCTTTGACGAACATGGACAGGCTCGAACATCTGGTAGAGAATGTCTTGATTTCCGGACGGTTGCGGAGCCCAGGCGACCCGCTCGAGCTTGCGCCACTGGAGCTCAGGCCATTCTTGGCGAGTTTTATACAACGCCGATGCGAACTGCTAAACAGTCACCCCGAGGCCCTGGTATTGGAAAATGAAGATGCTCCGCTGCGGGTGCTGGCCGAGAGCGACGCCTTGCGCGTCATCCTGGAAAACCTCGTGGACAACGCCTTGAAATATGGCGGGGAGGAGCGCATTACGGTGAAGGTCAAGCAGGAAGGGACCTATGTAGGAATCACCGTAGCTGATCGGGGCCTCGGGTTCTACCCCGAAGAAGCGGAACCTCTGTTTACTCCGTTCTTTCGCGGCCTCTCAGGCAAGAACAGTAACAAGCACGGCACCGGTTTAGGTTTGCACATTTCGCGATCCTTGGCTCGCCGAATGGGCGGCGACCTGAAGGCGTTCAGCAAAGGCCTTGGCGAGGGCAGTTGCTTTACACTTTTGCTGCGGGCCGCATAACGAAGGAGCGCAACGCATGCCCATCAAGATTCTTCTAGCCGAAGATGAAGCCCTGATCGGAACCATGGTCAAGATGAATCTGGAACGGGAAGGTTTCGCCGTAGATTGGGTCGCGGACGGCGAGCGGGCGCTCCAGAGCGCCGCCTCCCAACGCTTTGACCTGCTCATCTTTGATATTCGTATGCCAGGAAGAGACGGTCTGGAGCTCGCACGGGAAGTACGCAAGAAAGGAATTGGTGCTCCCATCCTAATGCTGACGCTCATGTCAGATACCACCACAAAAGTCAAAGCCCTCGATCGCGGCGCTGACGACTATCTGACAAAGCCATTTGATATTGCCGAATTACTGGCACGGGTGCGTGCTCTGGTGCGCCGCTCACAGGCTGACCGGCAAGTCCCCGCCCACCGGGTTTTTCGATTCGGTCAGTACGAAATTAATTTCGAGACTCACAGCGCACGCGGTAACGAGGGGCTCATTACCCTCAGCGAGAAAGAAGCCGGCTTGATGGAACTGTTTGTCCGGGCGCGCGGACAGGTTCTATCTCGCCTGGATATACTTGAAGAGGTGTGGGGGATGGATGCCAATCCTACTGACCGCACGGTTGACAATTTCATCTTGCGGCTACGAAAGCTATTCGAACCAGACCCGGAACGGCCACGGCACATCCTGACCGTCCGTGGTCTCGGCTACCGCTTCGACGCCTGACAGGAAGATAACTATGCCCTTTCCCACAGAACGCCCCCGCCGATTGCGAGAAAATGCTCGGTTGCGCGACCTCGTTGGAGAAACCGTTCTAACTCGAAACGACCTGATCTACCCCTTGTTTGTTTCCGAAGCTATCCAAGGTAGCGAAGAAATCGCTTCCATGCCCGGCCAGTATCGTCACTCCATCGATAGCTTGCTCAAACAGTGCGAACTCATCATGAAGGCCGGGATCAAAGCAATTATCTTGTTCGGCATTCCGCGGGAGAAAGATGCTCTTGGCCGTGGGGCGTATGCAGAGAACGGAATCATTCAGAAGGCGGTGCGCTCCATCAAGCAGGAGAAATTTCCGCTCGTGATCATCACGGACGTCTGCCTGTGCGAGTACACGAGTCACGGTCATTGCGGCGTGGTCAAAGGCGAGCGGATTGATAACGATGCGACCCTGGAACTTTTGGCGGCGGCGGCTCTTTCCCAGGCGCAGGCTGGAGCAGACATTGTAGCTCCCTCAGACATGATGGATGGTCGGGTGCAGGCCATCCGGCGAGCCTTGGACGACGCTCGACTCGAATCCGTGCCCATCATGGCCTATTCGGCTAAGTATGCCAGCGCCTTCTACGGCCCGTTCCGAGAAGCGGCGGGCAGTGCGCCCCAGTTTGGGGACCGCCGATCTCACCAAATGAATCCCGCCAATCGCCGTGAAGCCTTGCGGGAAGTCACACAAGACCTTTGTGAAGGAGCGGACATTGTGATGGTGAAGCCCGCCCTAGCTTATTTAGATGTGATTCGCGAAGTGCGTGACATGGTAAATGTCCCCGTGGCTGCCTACAACGTGAGCGGCGAGTACGCAATGGTCGAGTTTGCCGCAAGCCATGGCGTCATTGACCGGCAGCGGATGATCATGGAGATTCTCACCGCCATCAAGCGGGCGGGAGCGGATCTGATCCTCTCTTACCATGCTCTGGAAGCGGCCGACTGGATTTAAGCGATCTCGGTCGCGCTTCGTTGAATCGACCTATCCTCCCTAAATGCCTTCACTGATGCGAAGGCGAGAATCAGGCGAATGAGCGTCCTGTCTGTCGCCAAAAGTCGATTCCTAAGGATTCAGGATTGAGGTTAGGGGTCCAGGGGTCCGGCTGCTCTTCCTCGCTCGGAAGAAATATCCACTTCTCCCGAAGGGCTCGCCACGCCTCGGACTCGCTAGTTCCATCTTCCATTGCCTCACTCATATCGACTGCGGTGAGGTAAGCAGCCTTCTGCGCCGCTTGGTCGAGCTTCCCCTCGGCCTCAAGGCAAGCGTAGTTTCTCGGGAGGAACATTTTCCAATGTTCCTTCGCCATTTCGACCCAACCGTGCGGTACTACGAGATCGTCGCCAGCGATACCGGCTGTTCCTCAAGCGGCTTCGCCAAGCCCGTGAACAGTCCGACCTCACCCAGGTCGAAGTTGCGCGCCAGCTCCAACGGCCACAGTCATTCCTTTCAAGGTGTGAATCCGGAGAGCGGCGGCTGGACGTGGTCGAACTGCAAGAATTTGCCCGCCTCTACGACAAGCCCCTAGATTTCTTCGTTGGCTGAACGGCACTTCCAAAACCGCAGGGTCATCTTGCCCACCCGTGATCGGGGTGATAAAGTCCCCGCAGGCTTCGGGCTTCTCCCGAATCAGGATGTCGGAGGTCATTGTGAAGAAACTTCTGCGTGCGATGTTCCTCGTGCTTGCCCTCATCGTGTCGCCGTCGCCCGCCTTTCCTTGGGGTCGAGAAGGGCATCAGGTCGTAGGGCTGATTGCCGAGAAGTACATGACGGCGGCTGCGCTGGCCAAAGCGGGCGATCTCGTGGATGGTAGCGCAATTGATACCGCAGCAAGCTGGACCGACGAGTACCGCCAGAACCACCGCGAGAGCGGCCCGTCGCATTACATCGACATCCCCCTGGCGGATTCCAAGATCGACTTAGCCCGCGAGTGCCCGAACGGCGATTGCGCAGAAGATCCCGGCAACAGGTGAGAATGCCAACGGCAACCCCTCCCGACTCACAGATGGCGACTACTTCACGGATTCTAGTCCTGCTGATTCTCGCTTCAACCCTCATGGCGCAGATGCCGCAGAATCCATCGCCCATGGTGGAACACACCAGAGAGCATCCGCGGCTGACTAAGGAAACGCC
>Ga0187771_10001478_pt1 | contig 15718 bp, 12 predicted proteins | sample 0116_SJ02_MP15_1_FD_133139 | JGI IMG/M metagenome (GOLD analysis project Ga0187771, IMG submission 133139) | Tropical peat soil microbial communities from peatlands in Department of Meta, Colombia - 0116_SJ02_MP15_10_MG | ecosystem: Environmental > Terrestrial > Soil > Wetlands > Peat | place...
AATGTGCCCAATGGTCCCAATGTTTACGTGCGGCTTGCTGCGCTCAAATTTCTCCTTGGCCATCGCTGATCACCTTCAGTTGAGTATCGTTCCTCCGGTCCCAACACCCGTGTACTTGGAGCGGGGGACGGGATTTGAACCCGCAACCATCGCCTTGGAAGAGCGAGACTCTACCATTGAGTTACCCCCGCCCGGTATTTGCGTGCCTCCCATGCCTGTCTGCGAGTCCCCTGACAATCTGGAGCCTGGGACCGGGATTGAACCGGTGACCTCGTCCTTACCAAGGACGCGCTCTACCAACTGAGCTACCCAGGCCCAGTCCACCATCCCTCTCATTCGGACCCTATCCAAAAGCTCTTGTGAGACCACTGGTTCAGAAGCTCTTCCCCCCGCGGGACTATCAACGTTGCTTCTCGTTTCAGCTCGAACTCTTTGCCCACAGCGCCTCAATGGTGGACGGGGGAGGATTCGAACCTCCGTAGCCCGCAAGGAGCGGCAGATTTACAGTCTGCTGGTTTTAACCACTCACCCACCCGTCCCGATACAAACCATCGGGACGCAACTCCAGCGTCCCAGAAACGCTCTCGGGGCTGCAAAGTCAGTTCCCTCCTGGTTCAGGCGTGGCCGGTGCCCAAATGCCTACATGAACGAGCGATACCCACGAAGCGGGACATACAAACATTGCTCTAGAGCTGGAGACTGCACACACCAGCCCGCTTGCTCTCTGTTCCAGGATTTGCTCCGCCTCGCTCCCGGCGCAAATTGCTCACAGAGCTGGCGGAGGGATTTGAACCCCCGACCCTCTGATTACAAATCAGATGCTCTGCCAACTGAGCTACGCCAGCACCGCCCAAACCCATGCAGAATATCAAAGATGGCAAGACGATTGCAAGGACGTTCTGCACTGGGTTAAGGTCTGCATTCTGTGGAGAATCCGTTGCGCCGCCGCGCTAGCTGGCTCTGGCTCCTAGGGCTGGGTGTGACGCTGCTCATAGTGGCGCTCGTCCTCGGCTACCATGAATGGCAAGGCCGAATTCACGCTGTCCGGCCCGCGGTGTTGAGTTACATGCCTGCGGGAGGCGACACGGTGATCTACGCTGATTTGACCGCGCTGCGCCACTCGCCCTTTCTTGCCCGGTTGCTGTCTTTGGCGCCGTCTGCAGGGATGGATGCCGACTATGCTGGCTTCGTGCAAGCGACAGGATTCGACTATGCGCGCGACTTGGATCGCGCAGCCCTGGCGGTCATCGGCCACGGCCAGCGGCGTGTTCTGTTCGCCGTGGCGGACGGACGCTTTGATTACGGCAAGATTACGGCCTACGCCCTGAAAACAGGCAGACGCGAAATGATTGGCGGATATGAGCTGTTCCGCACGCCGATGAGCGGCGCGTCCAAGGAGGCCACCTTCAGCTTCCTGAGCCCGGGGCGCATCGCCTTGACCGATGGTCAGGACATGACCGCGTTTGTCTCCTTTTTCACGCCCCAAGCGGACAACCCCGGCAGCCAGCCTTGGCACGAACGCTTCGTTCGCCTGGCGGGTTCCCCAGTCTTCCTGGTGAGCTCGCTCTCAGCAAGCAACGGCGCGATGCTCGCGACCCGTCCTGCCAGCGGATTCCGCTCCGAACAACTCGGAACCTTTGCGGGCAGCTTGCGCTGGGGAACAGTGGGTTTGCGTCCGGATGGAGATGCGCTTCGTATCGTTGCAGAAGCGGAGTGCGCCAACGACGAGAGCGCTAGCCGACTTTCCGACACGGCCAGCGGGCTCACGCTCTTCGCTCGGGCGCAGCTGACAGATCCGAAAACGCAAAGACAACTTGACCCTGAGACCCTCGCGGCTCTCGAGGAGATGCTGAGGACTGTGGATATCTCGCGAATAGACCGGGGAGAGACGAAAGGGGTTCGTCTCGTCTTCTCCGTAACCACGCGCGTCCTGGACGCTGCGGCACGCTTGAATCGAACTCCGGGGCAGTGACTTCCACCCCTCACGCGGCAATGACCGGGGGGATACATTGCGAAGCGGAGAACTTGCGGGCTTGATGCTGAGGAGTTAGTTCGCCACGGAAGCCCGGCGCAGGTAACGCCACGGATTCACTGGGGCGTTGTTCAAGCGGACTTCAAAATGGACGTGGGGGCCTGTAGCGCGCCCGCTAACTCCCGCGTAACCAATCACTTGCCCGCGCTTCACCCGCGCGCCCACGATGGCAGCATAGGCGGACAGATGGGCGTACCAGGAAGTGACCCCCAAGCCGTGGTCCAGCACCACAAGGCGGCCGTAGCCAGCATGGCTCTCGGCGGTGGTCACTATGCCGTCGGCGCTGGCGTGGATCGGCTCCCCATATTGGGCGGAAATGTCCACGCCAGTATGAAAGGCGCCCTCGCCGCTGAAAGGGTCCAACCGTTCGCCAAAGCTGCACGTGATATGGCCGGCCACCGGCCACAACGATGGTGTGTAATTGGAGTCGGCAAAGCTGGAAGGCATCAAGTGCAGCCCGCTCGAGAAGGCGATGGCCGAGGCGTTTCTTACCAGGAAGTTGTACTGCTCGATGGAGTTCTCAAACTCCGCTTCGGGGCTTTGCGGGAAGCTGCTCACCTGAAAGGGCGCCGGGCGGAAGCGCAGAACGCCATAAGTCATGGCCACTTCCGTGGCTAAGGACTGTAAGGAATCCAGGCGCTGGTTGGTGTCCGTGACGGTGCTCTGTAGCTGCTGGTATTGGCGCTTGAGCGTATCTTGTTCGTGGCGCAACGCGTTGTAATTGGCCACCTTCCACAGCATGCGGCTGTATGACCCGACTGCCGCCAGCGTGGTAATGCCCCCCACCACCGCGAAGATAGCAAGTGCATGAAGGAGATAGGCCGGCACGCGGACCTTACGAAACTCGCCGGGTGCGCTCGAAGCGATAAAGAAGGTATAGCTCTTGCCCTTCATAAGCCTCAGCCTGCCTGGCCACACCGACTCAGCTCATTTGCCGATTCCTACCCCGACTCGGCGCTCCACGGGGTCATATGCCGCCAACCGATTGAACTACGAACCCTGGTTTTTGTCTGGGCAAATACTAATTTCCGTAGAGGCCGCAGTCAACCATAATTTCGTACCTGCACTTTTCCATGTGGGCGTTTAATAACTGTCCGGAAGGTCAGTCTGACAGCAGGTGGAGATACCGCAAAGGATCTGTTCCGGTGGTCCAGGTCGAGTGTTGCCGGTACACGGCTCGACGACGCGGTGTTCTCGGGGCAGAATAGTCAGATCATGCGAGAAGCCGACATCCTAGAGCGGATTGGCAAGGAGCTTGGGCAGGTCCACAAGCTATTGCACGGTAGGAGGCTCTTGCTGCAAATGGGTGACGATGCTGCGTTGCTGGCTCCTGAGCCGGGCTGCGAAACCCTGCTCACATGCGATTGGTTCCTTGAAGGGACTCACTTCCTGCGCAATAAGCATCGGCCTGACTCTGTGGGCTGGAAGTGCCTGGCCAGGGCGGTGAGCGACATCGCCGCCATGGGCGGTTCTCCGCTGTGCTTCCTTCTAAGTCTTGCGTTGCCTGAGTCTTGCAACAGTCGTTGGCTAGGACAATTCTTGACTGGCTTGCGCCGCGGCGCGAGGCACTTTGGTGTCGAGCTGGCCGGCGGAGACACTACACGAAGCAGACGAATCCTTATCAGCATCACAGTCGTTGGCGAAGTGCTCCGCGGCCAGGCCGTGCGCCGCTCCGGGGCCCGGCCGGGAGACTTCATTTACGTCAGCGGACGGCTCGGGGAGGCGCGTCTGGGCTTTGAGCTTTTGCGCAAGGGGTCATGTCGCATCCCCGGGGCAAGCGCGGCGCTTCGCAAACACTTGTATCCGGTGCCTAGGATCGAACTGGGGCGCCAACTGGCTGAGCAGCATCTGGTCACGGCAATGATTGACGTCTCCGACGGCCTTTCCACCGACTTGTACCACATCTGCCAAGCCTCCGGCACCGGGGCGCGAGTCGACGCACGGAAGATCCCGCTGCCGCGCCTCCCCAGTTCTAGGTCCTTGCAGTTCAATCCCTTACAGCTCGCACTGCACGGTGGCGATGACTATGAATTGCTCTTCACCGTGCCTCGGCGTCTGGCTCGCGAGCTGCTGGACGCCTATCAGGACTTGCTGCTGACCAAGATAGGCGAAGTCACGCGAAGCAAGGAAATACTCCTGGAAGACGGGAACCGACTGCGTTCACTCATTCCAGGCGGGTGGGACCCCTTTGTTAGATAGTCTCGCCGCTGGCTCTCCGCCCATCGCCGTTCCAGGTGCTTGCGGGACAATAGGTTGGCGATTCGATTGGCCCACACAGCATTCAGCAACCTGGAGCGGCACGAGTGAGGAGGTCGGTTGCAGGGCAGTTCCTCTGGTTTTTAAGGGCGAGGGATCTCCGGCTGGGCGGGCTTGACAGCTTCCTCCGGTGGTTCGTCCGCTGCCGGAGCCGTGTCCGGCGTATCCACGTGAACTTGCTGTTCCTGAGCGGTCTTCTCGAGCGGCACCACGTTCGCGAAATCCTCAACCGGCATGCCGGCGGTGGCCGACTTCATGAACTCGAGCCAGATCGGCAATGCAGCGCGGGCGCCCGTTTCCCCTTTTCCCAAAGAGATTCTCTTGTCATCGAAGCCCACCCACACGCCGGCGGTGAGTTGGGGCACAAAACCGAGGTACCAGGCATCCGTGTAGTCATTGGTCGTCCCGGTCTTCCCTGCCGAGGGCCTTCCCAGCTCCCTGGCACGCACGCCGGTCCCGAACTGAACGACTTCTTCGAGCATGGCGGTCATGGTGTGCGCCGTGTCAGGGGAAATGACGTCGTAAACCTCGGGGTGCGCCTCTTCGAGCAGGGCCCCCTCATAGGTAGTGACCCGCCGGATCATATAGGGGTCAATGCGGATGCCCTCATCCGGGAAGACGGTAAACGCCGAGGCGTGCTCGATCAGGCGCATATCGGCGGCGCCCAGGGCCAGAGGAAGATAAGGCGGCAGCGGCGCCGTGATGCCGAAGCGCCGCGCCATATCCACAACGCTATTGATGCCGATCTTCTCGGCAAGCTTGACGGCCGGGACGTTCCGCGAGCCTGCCAAGGCTCGCCGCAGGGTGATTGTGCCTTCAAACCTCTCATCGTAGTTGTGCGGCGAATACGGCTGGCCGCCGCTGACGGTGGTAAATGGCGCATCGAGAACCGTGTCAAACGGAGAGGCCCCCTTATCCATGGCCGCCGTGTACACATAGACTTTGAACGAGCTTCCCACTTGCCGGAACGCCTGCGTCGCCCGGTTGAACTTCGATTCCTCGAAACTGTACCCGCCCACCATGGCTTTGATTTCCCCACTGGCGTTGTCAATGGCCACCAGGGCGGTTTGAGCGGCGGGCATTTGTTCCAGCTGCACGCGCGCCACGTTCCCCCGCAACTCTTGGATGGAAACCTGTGCCAAGTCTCCGGTCTTTAGAAGCTCCGAGGGCCGGCGGCGGCCAGTCCAGGCGAAATCGGGGGCCGTGAGCAGGGCACGGTAAGTTCCAATCTTCAGCGCAGCGCTGCGCTCATCAACCGCAGTCACGAGCGCGGTAACATAATCACCTTTCCCAATCAGACGGCGCCAGTCTTCGTCTTCGTAGCTGGCCAGGCTTCCCACGTTGTCGCGCAGAATGTTGGGCAGTCCTCCACGCCAGCCGTGGCGCCGGTCATATGCGTGCAAGCCGTCGGCGGCCGCGCGATTGGCTGCCGCTTGCATGGCCACGTTCAGCGTGGTGTAAACCCGCAAGCCGCGTTCGTGCACGGCCTCCGTGCCGTATGTGGCTTCCAGATACTTGCGCACCTCCTCGAAGAAATACGGGGCCAGATCGTTCCGCGGCAACTGCAAATGAAGGCCGAGCGGCGTCTTCTGCGCGGCCTCTGCCTCCGCTGGCGTGATTTTTCCTTCCCCGGCCATGCGCCGCAAAACGAGATTCCGCCGCTCCAAGGCCAAGTCCGGCCGGGCCAGTGGCGAGTACTTCGGCCCGTTGATCATCCCCGCCAAAAGCGCCGCCTCGGGAAGTTTCAGGTCGGTAACCGGCTTGCCAAAGTAAAACTCCGAAGCAGCGGCAAAACCGTAGTTGCCGTGCGCCAGGTAAACCTGGTTGGCATACATGGTGAAGATCTGCGGCTTGGTATAGCGGCGCTCGATTTGCAGCGCCAGAATGGCCTCCTGGATCTTGCGCCGAAAGCTGCGGTCTGTGCGGTCCAGAAAGAGGTTTCCGGCCAGTTGCATGGTGATCGTGCTGGCTCCTTCCACCTTGCGGCGCTTGATCAAATTCCGCCAGGCGGCGCTGAACACGCGTGGAAAATCAATGCCCCAATGCTCCTCGAAATGCTGGTCTTCGATGGCCACAACCGCGTTGTACAAAACGCGAGGACACTGCTCGTAGGTCATCAGCACGCGGCGCTGCAAGGCGAAGGTGCCCACGAGTTGCCCGTCATCGGCGTAAACCTCGGTCTCCACGTCAGGCCGGTAGGTCTCCAGCGCACGGATTTCCGGAAGATCACTGGCATAAACGAAGAGAAGACCTCCTGCGGCTCCGAGGACGATGGCGCACAGAAGGAGGAACACAAGAGCCACGCGGTCAATCAGTTTCCACCCGCGGAAGCGCAGCGTGATCGGCGGGAGACTCAGCATCTAGGCCTTGATTCTAGCGCACACCAAGGCGCATGAAGAGGCGTTTCGCTCAGCGCGCTCCTTAGGGAACCGCGCAAGGAAAGCCACAGCAATTGCGCGCTTTGACTTACTTCTTCACCGCTGCGGTCCAAGCGTGGGGCTGGCGAGCCTCCAGATAAGCGAAAACGCTCATGATAATTGCCAGCACAACCATGGCACTATCTTCCAAGATCTTCTTGAGCCCGACCGGTTCCGGAGTAGCAAAGCAGCCGCAATTGATGTCCATGTGGAGAAGATAGGCGCGCGTAACCACCGTCAAGAAACTCAGCAAGAAGAGTGTGGCGACGGTGGCCAAGATGCGCAGCCGCCAACCGATTAGCAAAAGCAAACCGAGAACAACCTCGGCAAAGGGCAATGCGTGTGAGACGAAACTTACTCCGGCCGGGGAAAGCAGCTTGTAAGATTCCACTTGGGCCGCAAAGTTTGAGAGGTTCGTAGAAACCGAGAACTTCAAGGTAAACCATGCTGAAAGGATCAGGTTGGGAAGAAAGATTTTTGAGTAGCCGGCGTAAACAAAAATACCGCCAAGCGCCAATCGAGCGATAAGCATAACGACGCGCCGAAAGTTGAAGGGGCTGGATTGCGTCATGCTGGTCTCCCGCTACTTCTGGCTTAGAAGCTGGTCAAGGAATTGGCGCAGAATGCTGAAGTTCACTACGCCTGTCACCGGGTAAGTCTGCCCCTTGCAGGTGATGATCATCGTCGGAGTTTGGTTGACGCGGTTCGTCTGTCCAAGAGCGACGTCCCGGTTGATGGCCGCCTCGACCTCCGGGCTCTTGAGCAGTTGGCGCACCTTAGCCATCTCCGCTGGGGTCAGCACCGCCGCGACGGTCCCATCCACGTCGCCGGTTTTCTCCCAGGTCTCTTGGTTTGTGAACAGGGCGTCTTCCACCTTCTCAAATTTGCCGATATGGAATGCCGCGTCGGCGTACTGGGCCGCCAGCCGCGAGTAAGCGTGCGCGGGAAGGGGAAAGTCGCGCTCGATGAGATAGACCTTGCCCGTCTGCACATACTGCTCCATCAACGGATGCCATACGGTTTGATACAGCACTCGGCAAGCGGGACACTGGAAGTCGCTGAAGACCTCCATGGTGATGGGAGCGCTTCTCGACCCAAACGCTTTGAGTAGCGGCGTTTCCTCGCTTGCAGGCCTGTCCTGCGTTGGACGGCTCTGCACGGCCTTGACGGTAGCAAGCAGGGGTGCAGCCTCCCGCTCTTGCGCGGGTTGCGAGACCCGTTGGCTCAATGTCTCGCGCGTGACCGCTCCCACCCGTGCTTCCAACATGGAGGCCGTGGCAACTTGGACCGAGGAGCTGTCCCCCGCCACGCTGCCTGGAAGCAGAACGACAAAGCTCACGGAAACGAATCGCCAGGCTTTCACTCATGTTCTCCCAAGCACCAACATTGTAATCGCAAAGCCGTTATTGTAACCCGGCCTACCCTGGCCGGGGGTCCTAACCTCGGGGCCGTACGCCAAGTGACTGGGGTCCCCTATCTTCTCCGGCCAAGAGGCTCGCGAAGGCGGGATTCGCGGGAGGCGGGAGGCAGTGCCTTTACATTGTCCCGGCAGAATAGAAATATAGAGAAACAAGACCTATCTCTTTATTTTACAAAGCCATACGGCGTTTAGTTCGGTATTGACAAAGACGCACTCAATGCATATAATCTTCATTGAGTCATAGTGAATGGACTGCTACATGGAACTGAATTGCTTCTGCTGGAAGCACTTTTGCGAAGTTCGCGGGAGTTCAGTGGCCAGAGGGAGTTTTAGCCATGACAAAGATTATCGGCATTGACCTGGGCACCACCAATTCCGTTGTTGCTGTGGTGCAGGGCGGTGAGCCTGTGGTCATCGCCAACCAGGAAGGTTCCCGCACGACGCCGTCTGTGGCGGCCATAACCAAGACCGGGGAACGTCTTGTTGGCCAGGTGGCCAAGCGGCAGGCGGTTACCAATCCGGAGAACACGGTTTACTCCATTAAGCGGTTCATGGGGCGCCGGTACGACGAGGTCAGCGAGGAGATGAAACGCGTGCCTTACAAGGTGGTGCGCGGACCGCACGATGACGCCCGCGTAGAAATCTTCGGCAAGGTCTACAGTCCCCCGGAGATTTCCGCCATGATCCTGCAGAAGCTCAAGGCCGCTGCCGAGGATTTCCTGGGCGAGAAGGTGAGCAAGGCAGTGATCACCGTGCCGGCCTACTTCAACGACGCCCAGCGGCAAGCCACAAAGCAGGCCGGGGAGATCGCCGGCATGGAGGTTGTGCGCATCATCAACGAGCCTACCGCTGCCGCGCTGGCCTACGGTCTAGACAAGAAAAACGACGAAACCATCGCCGTATATGACCTGGGCGGAGGCACCTTCGACATCTCCGTCCTGGAAGTGGGCGGGGAACTGGTCCAGGTCAAGGCCACAAACGGAGACACGCACCTGGGGGGCGACGACATTGACCAGCGTATCGTGGACTGGCTGATTGACGACTTCAAGAAAGCCAACAACATTGATTTGGGCAAGGACCGCATGGCCTTGCAGCGGCTCAAGGAGGCGGCGGAAAAGGCCAAGATCGAACTTTCCCAGATGATGGAAACGGAAATCAATCTTCCTTTCATTACTGCGGGACCGAACGGCCCGATCCACATGCAGGAGAAGCTCACGCGCACGCGGCTCGAACAGTTGATGAACGATCTACTGGACCGTTCCATGCGTCCGGTGAAGCTGGCGCTCGAGGACGCCAAGATCACGCCCAACGACATCAACGAGGTCGTGCTGGTGGGCGGCTCGACACGCATCCCCAAGGTGCAGTCGCTGGTGCGCAACTTCTTCGCCGGGAAGGAACCGCACAAAGGCGTCAACCCCGACGAGGTCGTGGCCGTGGGCGCCGCCATTCAAGGCGCCGTGCTCGCCGGCGAAGTAAAGGACATTCTGCTGCTCGATGTGACCCCGCTCTCTCTGGGCGTCGAAACCCTCGGCGGCGTCATGACCGCGCAAATCCCGCGCAACACGACGATTCCGACCCGGAAGGTGGAGACGTATTCGACCGCGGCCGACAATCAATCCTCCGTGGAGATTCACATCCTGCAAGGCGAGCGCAAGATGGCCGCGGACAACCGTTCCCTGGGAACGTTCCGCTTGGACGGCATTCCGCCGGCGCCGCGGGGTATACCGCAGATCGAGGTCACCTTCGACATAGACGCTAATGGTATTCTCAACGTCTCCGCCAAGGATAAGGCCACCAACAAGGAGCAGAAGATCACCATCACCGCGTCCAGCGGTCTTACCAAAGAGGAAGCGGAAAAGATGCGCCAGGCGGCCGATTCTCACGCCGAGGAAGACCGCCGCAAGCTGGAGGAGGTCGAGGCACGAAACCAGCTCGACAGCGCCATCTACGCAGCCGAGAAGATGATCCGCGAAAACCGCGACAAGCTCGGCGAGACCGCGGTTAAGCCGGTCGAGGAGGCCGTGGCCGAGGCGAAGAAGACCCTGAACGAAGGCGATATCGCAAAACTGCGCTCCGCGCGGGAAGCTCTCGAGCGATCCTTGCATAAGATTGCCGAAGAGCTTTACCGCGCGTCTGCTGCGGCCTCCGGCGCGCAAGGCCAGGGCGCCCCTAGTGCTGGCCCCGGCGGGGATAAATCCTCAGGGAACAGGAGCCAGGGTGACGTCATTGACGCCGAGTACGTGGACGTGGACGAGAAGAAGAAACCCAACTGACCCGTTCAGCGCGGGCTTGGCGTGTATGCCCCACCTGCGGAGACCGGCAGCGGCACAGATGCGCGCCAGAGGGTGAGGCCTGACCCGCCGCTGCGCTCGCTTTACCGGTCGGAACCAGGAGACCTGTGTGGCCGTGTTCGAAGGCATTAGGCGCGCCGGGCCGCCCATCGCGGTGCAGAAACTCCGCGAAGGGCTCTTCCTCGTCCAAGTTTCCCTGAGTGAGGTGCCCACGGCGGACTGGAAGCGGCTGTTTTACGACGCGCAGCCAGCGCCGCCCGCCGATTTCCCGCCCCGTTCGGTGGAGATGATGGGTCCCGCGCTGCGCTTTCGTTGCCAGGGAACCCAGGTCGAGGAGAAGGTGAAGCTGCTGGATAGCTGGATCGCGCGCGCCAATCAGAAGGAGGCCTCCCTGGGCGGACGCGACGAGGAACGCCAGCGCCGCCGGGAGGAGCTTGCTAGGGAACAGGCGGAGCTTGCCCATTGGAACGCGCGGTGGACCAATTTGTAGGGCAGCCTTCGCGGCCGCGGCGTGAGAGCCTTGGCCGGCTTTGCGCATGACCAGGAGCGTGGATGCCCACGACAACCAAGACCGATTACTACGAGGTGCTGGGCGTGCCTCGCAAAGCCGGGGCCAAGGACATTCGCTCCGCTTTCCGCAAGCTGGCCCGCAAGTATCACCCCGACCTGAATCCCGGAGACAAGTCCGCGGAGGAAAAATTCAAACAGATACAAGAAGCCTACGATGTGCTCTCGGATCCCAAGAAGCGCCAGATGTACGACCAAGTGGGCTTCTATTCCGAGAATTTCCCGGGGCCGTCGCCCGGTGAAGGGCCGCAGGACGCGCATTTCGACTTCGGCGGATTCGATTTCGGCGGAACGGGCGGAACCAGTTTCCGCGACCTCTTCGGGCAGTTCTTGCGCGGCGGCCGCGCCTCCGGCGAGCCTGAACCCGAATCCGGAACTGACCTGGAATACAAGGTGGAGATCGGATTTTGGGATGCCGTGCGCGGCGCGGTGAAGAAGATTTCCATCGCCCGCCTGGAGAGTTGCCCCGATTGCCAAGGCACGGGAGCGGTGGGCAGCCCGCAAACGTGCACGGCATGCGGGGGAACCGGCGCGGTCCAGCAGACCTCCGGACGCATGCGTTTCCAGGTGAACTGCGCCCGCTGCGGGGGTGCCGGACGAGTGCGGACCATGTGCCGGACCTGCCACGGCGAAGGGCGTCTGCGGCGCGCGGAAACACTGGACGTGCGCGTCCCGCCCGGGGTGCATACAGGCGCGCGCGTGCGTGTTCCCGGCAAAGGCAACGCCGGGACCTTGGGCACCCCTGCCGGCGACCTCTATTTGCTCGTGGACGTGAAGCCGCATCCTTTCTTTGAACGGCACGGCGACGATATCTACACCGCCGTGCCGGTGACCGTGAGCGAGGCCACCCTCGGCGCGAAGATTGAGGTTCCCACGCTGGACGGGCGCTCCGTCGTGCGCATCCCTCCGGGAACCAATAGCGGCCGCACCCTGCGCCTGCGGGAGAAGGGCGTGACCAGCGCACGGCATGGCAGGCGCGGCGATCAATATGTCCTGATCCAAGTGGTCGTGCCCAAACCCACCGACGAGCGCGTCCGCAACCTGATGCGCGAACTCGAGAGCATGGCCCCCGAGGATCCGCGAAAAGATCTCTTTGCCAAGGCCGGAGTTTAGATACACCATGTCTCCACGAGGCAAGAAACGAGCCCGGGCCGGCTACATGATCAGCGCTGTGGCCGAACTCTATAAATTGCACCCGCAGACGCTGCGCCTTTACGAGCGCGTCGGCCTGCTCAAGCCTTCGCGTTCTCGGGGCAACACCCGCCTGTACACCGACCAGGACCTCGAGCGGCTCGAGGTAATCCTCACTTTGGCCAGGGACATGGGCGTGAATCTGGCCGGAATAGATATCATCCTCAATATGCGCGAGAAAATGATGGAGATGGAAAAGCAAATGGAGGAATTCACGCACTTTGTTCAGAACGAACTGGTGCAAATGGCTGAGCACACCGTGGAAAAAGCCCCGCGCAACGCCATCGTCCGGCTGACCCAGCCCCGCGCCGTCCGCGCGCCCGGCGCCAGGCGCGATTCCGGCTCGGCCGAGTGATTCATTGCCCGCGCCTCCCTTCCCAGTTATCCACACGGGGCCTGACATGGCGCAAATCGCGGCCTTGCCGCCAAGCCGCAGCCTGCCTATGCTGTGGGCATGTCGAAGGAGACCTGTCGGGTCTGCAAGGGCACCGGTTGGACGCTGGTGCGCCGCGAAGTCAGCGGCCCCGTGCGCGCCGTCGCGGGCACCTTCGCCGTGCCCTGTGACTGTGTCGCCGGCGACCGCGCCGCTCGCCAGATGCAGCGCGCCCGCATCCCCCGCCGGTACGAACATTGCGATTTCGAGAGCTTTGTGACTGAGCTGGCCGACGGCGCGCGCTATACCCCCGCGGCCGTGCGCTCCTTGCAACAAGCTAAGCTTATCACCCAAGGTTTTTCCCGTGACTATCCCGCCGGCTCGGACACTGGCCTCCTGCTCATGGGTTCGGCTGGAGTGGGAAAAACGCACCTGGCGGTGGCCGCCCTGCGCGAACTCGTCCGCCGCGGCCACGCCGGCCTCTTCTGCGATTACCGCGACCTGCTCAAGCAGATTCAGGACAGCTACAACTCCGAAAGCCAAGTCACCGAGATGAGCATCCTGGAACCTGTCCTCAGGGCGGAAGTCGTGCTTCTGGACGACTTGGGCGCCAGCAAGCCCTCTGCCTGGGCGCTCGATACCCTGGGGCACATTCTCAATACCCGTTACAACGAACGCCGCGTCACGCTCCTGACCACCAATTACTTGGACGCGGCGCCGGCTCCCTCCGAGCCTGTGCGCTTGCCGTCCCGGCAGGTAGTCGCTGCGCGCGAGGACACCTTGGCGGACCGCATTGGCCAGCGCATGCGTTCGCGCCTGTATGAGATGTGCCGCACCCTGGAACTGTTCGCCCCTGACTTCCGCCGCGAGGTGCGCCAGGCTGGCCGCTCCCCTTCCTGACAGTCGCACGCCCTCTCGGGTTGCGACCCAAGCTTCCAATCCATGCCCCGCGCGCATCCAATGCATGGGGTAGGGTGTCACGGTCCTGCCAGACTCGTTGACAACACGGAACTTGGGCGCGTATTATTCTCGCGTTATAGCATCTCAGGCCGCGGCACTTCCTTCCTTGCCAACAGACCCGGTTGGACCAGCAAGGAACACTTTCGACCTGTCGAAGGGGAAGGTGCCTGGAGGCAACCTAACATGTTTGATGACAACAACCTCAGCCGGCAGCCGGACGCGGCTGCAGCAGCACCGACACAAGAAGTTCAGGCAGTCCAGACGGAAGGCAAGCCCTCAGCCGATGACTCGGCTGAATCCGTTCTGAAACAGCAAGCTGCACAGGCGGACTCCACGCTCGCGGGAACGGATGCGCCTGCGGAGGCGCAGGAGCGAGAGCAAGCAAATGGCTCGCAGGCCGCTCCTCCCGGAATCCAAGCCCCCGAAGAGGCCCCGCCCCCGCACGAGGAGGCTGCTGGCGAAACGCTCGAAGCCTCGCCGGCTGAAGAAGCGGCCGCTGCGGAGGAGCTTGGTCAGTTGATCGAGCAATACAGCGAGACTGCGGAAGCGCCCGCACAGAACGAGCTGCTCAGCGGCAAAGTGGTGGCCTACACCGAACAGGGCGTGGTCGTGAACCTGGGTTTGAAATCCGAGGCCCTCATTCCCGCCGCCGAGTTCACGGACACCGACCTGCCCAGGCCCGAGCCCGAATCCACCATCGAAGTGCAACCCACCGGCGAGAGGAAAGAGGGCTACGTCATCGTCTCTTACCAGCGGGCCCTGCGCCGGCGTGCGTGGGAGCGCATCGAAGCTGCTTACAAGGAGAAACAGACCATCACCGCCAAGATTGTGGACCGCATCAAGGGCGGGCTGGTGGTGGACATCGGCGTGCGCGCCTTCCTCCCGGGTTCGCAGTTCGACTTGCGCCCTGCGCCCACCCAGGACAACTTGCTGGGCCAGGAAATCGAGTGCCGCATCACGAAACTGAATCGCCGCCGCGGCAACGTGGTGGTCAGCCGCCGCGCCCTGCTGGAAGAAGCCCTGCGTGCCAAGCGCGGCGAGCTTCTTGACCAACTCTCCGAAGGACAGGTGGTCCGCGGGCGCGTCAAAAACATCACCGACTATGGCGTCTTCGTGGACCTGGGCGGACTGGACGGCTTGCTGCACGTGACCGATCTGAGCTGGGGGCGCGTCAAGAATCCCTCCGAAGTCGTCAAGCCGGAGGAGGAGATTGACGTCCAAATCCTCAAGTTCGACAAGGACAAACAGCGCGTTTCTCTCGGCCTGAAGCAATTGCAACCCGATCCCTGGGAAAAGGCTGCGGAAAGGTATCCCGCGGGCAGCCGGGTAAAAGGCAGGGTAACCGGACTTGTGGATTACGGCTGCTTCGTCGAGTTGGAAACCGGCATCGAGGGCCTGGTGCACGTCACGGAAATGCATTGGTCCAAGAAGGTCCAGCATCCCTCCAAGCTGGTCAAAGTCGGCGATGAAGTGGATGTCATGGTCTTGGACATCAAGCCCAGCGACAGGCGGGTGTCCTTGGGGATGAAGCAGGCTCTGCCCGATCCCTGGCTGCAGGTCGCGGAGAAGTATCCGGTGGGGACGGTGGTTACCGGCAAGGTGCGCAACATCGCCGATTTCGGTGTCTTCGTGGAAATCGAAAACGGCTTCGATGGCCTGGTTCACGTCAGCGACGTCACCTGGGCGGGCAGGATCAAAGACCCCCACGAGAACTTCAAGAAGGGAGACAAGGTCACCGCCAAGGTGCTCAAGATTGACGCGGAGAACCGCCGCGTTTCCCTGGGCATCAAGCAGGTCAACGACATCTGGGGCGATTGGTTCAAGAGCCACAAGCTAGGCCAGGTGGTCAAGGGCAAGGTTTCTCGCATCGCCACTTTCGGCGCTTTTGTGGAGCTGGGCGAGAACATCGAGGGCCTGTGCCATCTCACCGAGATCGAGGAGCGCCGCCGCCGGGAAGACGGCGCCGGGGCGCGCTTCGGCCGCGGCGCCCCTGCCGGCAAGATCACCGGATTGCTGGAACCGGGAAAGGAATACGAGTTCAAGATCATCAAGATTAATCGCGAGCAGCGGCGCATCGGACTCAGCTATCGCGCCGCCGTGCGCCAGGCGGAGCGCCGCGAGATCGAGCAGTACCGGGCCACAAAAACGTCGGCCACGGCCACGATTGGGGACGCCATTCTTTCCAAGCGTGAGCCGCTCTAGAGCGAAGCT
>Ga0187771_10001479_pt1 | contig 15713 bp, 14 predicted proteins | sample 0116_SJ02_MP15_1_FD_133139 | JGI IMG/M metagenome (GOLD analysis project Ga0187771, IMG submission 133139) | Tropical peat soil microbial communities from peatlands in Department of Meta, Colombia - 0116_SJ02_MP15_10_MG | ecosystem: Environmental > Terrestrial > Soil > Wetlands > Peat | place...
CCTCCGGATATGGGCACATGACTTCCGCCATACGAAAGGCACTATAACGGACGACAGAAAGCCGGCCCCCGAAGTGTATCTGGTCGGGGGTCGGATGTCGGAAAACAGAGAAAAACATCCCACGGGCCGTAAGATCGTGTCAACTTTCTTTTGAGGCTTGCTATAGATGGAGTGGCTTGAAATTATAAGTGTCGAATCTGCCCGGTCGAAAGACGTAAGGAAGATTATTGAACTTTGTAATGAGGTCAAAGTTCCTCCATCGGCGGAATTGACGGTCTGTCGCATGAGTTCAAGCAACGAAGTCAGAGTGCATATTCAGTGGATATCCAAGTCGTTCCCGGAAGGGGGCAGGAGCAAGCTGGGACGCGAACTCAGCCGAACCCTCAGCGATTACGGCCTGGTTAGTCATACATTCTGGGTAGCAGGGAATCAATCGAGCTCAGGCGAACAGCCCGATTACCCCGTCCCGCAAAAGGGAAAACCCTAAGAAAATATAATGCCCGGCAAGAGAGGACAATTTGCTGAAAAATTCGCAGACACGCCGGAATAGACAAAGAGTATTGGGGCGATTCAATGAAGGCAAGTTACTGGCGGTCCTGTTGCTGATCGGAGGCTTGCCGGCTCTAAACACTTTCTCCAACCTGCCCGGGAGCTTTTGCGCCGAGGCTCCACAATTGATTTGCTCAGCCGCCCAGGCGCAACAAGACCCTATGGCGCTCATACAAAGCGGCACGGAAAGGGCCTTGAAGATTTTGCACGAATCACAAAAGGGGCAGGCGCCCTCTTTGCGTAAGAGGAAGGACGAAATTCTCATTGTTGTGGATGAGTACTTCAGCTTCGAGGAAATGGCCAAAAGGGCCCTGGGCCGCCCCTGGAAAGAGCAATCCTCCGAAAAGCGCGAGGAATTCGCCGGACTTTTTAGACAGCTCCTGTTCAATAACTATTTAAACCGGCTTGAGAATTATACAGGCTCGAACGAAGAGGTCTTCTACGATTTTGAAAAGCTGGACGGAGACTACGCGCTCGTCAAGACACACATTCTATACCAGGGCGACAATAACATTTCCATCGAATACAGGCTTCACCGGGATGGAGGGCAGTGGAAAGTATATGACGTGGCAGTTGAGGGGATCAGCTTCGTCGATAACTACAGAAGCCAGTTCAGTTCCATCCTGACTAATGAGTCGTTCGACTCTCTTCTGAGAAGACTTCACCAGAAAGTGGATGAATCAAACTGAAGCTTTTCAATCATGAGAATTCTTCGCGGATGCACATTGTCGCCGATCTCCCGCAGGGATAAGAATGAATCTGCCTGCCAGACTTTCGAAAACCCTGACGGCAATGGTTATTTCAAGAACGCCATCATTTCGAAAATTCAGGCAGACAAGGGAGTCAACGGGCAAGGCGCGGGCAGAGACCTCGAATTTCGATCCGCGGAAAAATGTGCAGCCTGCGTCACCTCATTTTCCGGATGCGGACTTCGATCTGCTTTTCATCTTTCAGAAGATTCACGATTTTAGATGTGTCAGTGTCCCCGAAATGATACGGATAGAGGATTTTGGGCTTAAAACTTCGGGCCGCATCTGCAACCATCTCGGGGGTCATGGTGTAGGGGAGGTTCATGGGAAGAAAGGCGATATCGATCTCTTTAATATTTTTCATTTCCGGGATATTTTCCGTGTCCCCTGCAATATAGACTCTCTTGTCACCGAATGTGACGATGTATCCGTTACCCACCCCTTTAGGGTGAAAAGGCACCCCTTCGCTCCGCATGTGCACCAGATTATAGGCGGGAACAGCCTCGATCTTCAGCCCCATTACGGTCCGCTCATCGCCGTTATGCATGACGATGCCGCCCCCTATGCGGCCCGAGACTGTTTCCGTCACGACCATGGCCGTGGAGGGAGCGCGCAGAATATCGAGCGCATTCGTATCGAGGTGATCCTGGTGCTCATGAGTAATCAGGATAAGATCAGCTTTGGGCAAGCTGGTATAATCCGCCATCTTGCTGTATGGGTCAACATGGATGGTCTTGCCGTCGAATTCGAACATGAGCGATCCGTGGCCGATGAAAGTTATTTTCAAGGCGCCGCGGGAAGTGTTGAACAAATCCGATTCGAACTGCTGCGCGAAAACAGGAACGGCAAACATCAATAATCCAAACAATACCGGAAACCTGACCATTTCACATCCTCTCTTCAGGACGAGCAGGAGAAAATCCTTCCGGATTCCTTTTTGAGATTCTTCTTCAATACTCATCTACGCTGGTTTGATCAACTGGAATCCCTGGGACACGATCAGCAATTCCTCAATTCGTAAGCGATTCAGCTTTTTTCTCTACTTCCTCACGAACCCTGTCCATAAACTCTTCCTCGCTTAGCTTCCCTTCAACATAGTCGCTCCATACGAGGAATTTATCAAGATGATCCGGGTTTCACCGGTGACAAGAGGCAGGTCAAAAATTAGAGTTGCGGAATCGTTTCCGGGGTGCGGATCGAACTTCTATAACGGACGACAGAAAGCCAGCCCCCGAAGCGTATCTAATCGGGGGTCGGATGCCGGAAAACAGAAAAACCATCCCACGGGCCGTAAGATCGTGTCAACTTTCTTTTGACGCCTGCTATAACAAGGCCCGGTTATCCGGACAGGCATTGGCGGGTGTTTTACCGTTCCGGTCAAGTTTCGTCAAGCTGCTGATACGCAACGAAAAAAAAAGTCAAGCCTGCTGCGCGCCAGCCGCCCCTTGGACTACTTCATGCCGGCTGCTTTCAGCCAAGGTGTTGCGAGTTTTCTCCCTGGCGATAAAACACAAAGCGGCAACAACGAAGCCAAATGTAAAGCCCAGAAAAAGTCCCAATAAAAACAACATAGCTCCCCTCAAAAAAAGTAATGGAGCGTTTTCACGTAAAACATAAATCGCGCCAAAAAGACCATTGAGGGGAATGAGTGCTTTTAGAATACATCTATGAGGCTGTCAAGATTTTTTACAAACTCATCCTTCTCGTCGCGCCAGACTCCCCCAATTCCGGGTTTCTTCCATTTTGATCCGATAAAAGACCCCTGAGCTTATGATTTTTCGCACCTATTGAAAACATCTCACCATTGCCTGATATTAGGAGGCGTCATCGATACCCCTCCAACAAGGATGAGGTCATGAAACACCATATTCTATGCATCAACAGCGGTTCTTCATCAATAAAGTTCGCCATGTACGGCCTCGGGGAATCCGAGGAGCTGATAGCCGATGGGGCGGTGGAAAGGATCGGGTTGCCGGGCGGATGGCTGTGGCTGAAAGATGCGCAGGGCAAGCGGTTGGCGGACAGGCACGATGATTTCCCGGCGCACACGGAGGCCGTAAAGGCCATGTTTGCAACGGCCATGGCGGAACACCGCTTCCCGGACCCCGACGGGGTCGGTCATCGACTGGTGCACGGGGGGCCGAAGCACACGGCGCCCGAAAGGGTGACTCCCGAGCTTATGCACACCCTGAGAAACATTATCTCGCTGGCCCCTCTACATCTGCCCGGAGAGCTCAAAGGCATCGACGCCATATCGGAACACTACCCCGGACTCAGCCAGGCGGCATGCTTCGACACGGCCTTTCACAGCAGAATGCCGGAGATTGCAAAGCTTTTGCCCCTTGTCAGGAGCCTTAGGCATGAAGGAATTTACCGCTACGGTTTTCACGGCCTTTCCTATGAATATGTGACAAGCGTCCTGAAAGAAGCCCTGCAAGGAAGAGTGATTATCGCTCACCTGGGCAATGGGGCCAGTATGGCGGCACTGAAGGATGGACGGCCCCAGGACACCACCATGGGTCTTACCGCCCTGGGCGGGCTGATGATGGGTACGAGGAGCGGGGACCTCGATCCCGGGATACTGCTCTACCTGATGGACGAAAAGGGCTATGACGCGCGCCAGCTTGAAAGGCTGCTTCATCACCGCTCAGGGCTTCTGGGGGTATCGGGGATAAGCTCCGATATGAAGACACTCCTTGAAAAGCGCGCCGCGGAACCTCATGCGGCGCAGGCCATCGAACTGTTCTGCCACATCGCCCGCAAGCATATTGGGGCGCTGAGCGCAACCACAGGCGGCATCGACACCCTGGTGTTCACAGGCGGCATCGGAGAGCGGGCGGCGCCCGTCAGGCGGATGATCTGCAACGGACTCGATTACCTCGGCATCAATCTCGACCCCGTGAAAAACGACCTCCACGCAGATATCATCTCCACGGAGAATAGCCCGTGTACGGTCCGGGTCATCCATACCGATGAAGACCTGATGATAGCCCGCCACACACGGGACCTGCTCTTCGGGAACACGATGTATTAGAACGGCCACTTCCAGTCGCTGATATCCTGTCGATCCACGCCGAACTCATAGGCATAATTCATACACGCTATCTGCTGGTCCAACAGGGCTTCCCTAATGCCGGAACCCGTTTCACGGAAACGCGGCACCCGGTCAATGGCGTCAATGGCCAGGCTGAAGCGATCTGTCTGATTGCGGATGGCCAGCTCGAGGGGCGTATTGATGTTTCCCATTTCCTTGTAGCCGCGCACATGAATATGGTGTTGGCCGGGCCGACGATAAGTGAGCCGGTGAATCAGCCACGGGTAAGAGTGGAAGTTGAATACCACCGGCCTGGTTGAAGTGAAGAGGGCCTCAAACTCCCGGTCGGTCATCCCGTGGGGATGTTCGGTGTGGGGCACCAGCTTGAACAGGTCCACCACATTGACGAAGCGAACTTTTATATCGGGCAGGTGCTGACGCAGCAGAGCAGCAGCGGCCAAGGCCTCCATGGTCGGCACATCCCCGCAGCTCGCCATTACCACATCGGGCTCGGTCCCCTGGTCGTTACCGGCCCAGCTCCAGATGCCCGCGCCTTTCGTGCAGTGCGCAACTGCCGCATCCATGTCCAGGTACTGGAGATGAGTCTGTTTATCCGCTACGATGACGTTGACATAGTTGACGCTTCGCAGGCAGTGATCGGCCACTGAAAGAAGGGTGTTGGCGTCCGGGGGCAGATAAATTCGCACCACGTTGGGGCTTTTGTTGGCGACCACGTCGAGAAACCCGGGATCCTGATGTGTGAAACCATTGTGGTCCTGCCGCCAGACAAGGGCTGTGATCAACAGGTTGAGTGAGGCCACCTTGGCCCGCCAGGGCAGTTCGTTGCACTTTTCCAGCCACTTGGCGTGCTGGTTGAACATAGAGTCGATTATATGGATGAAAGGTTCATAACTATTGATGAAGCCGTGCCGGCCGCTCAGAATGTAACCCTCCAGCCACCCTTCCACTGTGTGCTCGCTAAGCATCTCCATGACCCGGCCATTCGGGGCCAGCCAGCCCCCGTCGGAGTCCTCGGGGAAGTATTCCCCCAACCAGACTTTTGGGGCGACTTCGTAAACGGCTTCCAGCTTATTGGATTGGGTTTCGTCCGGCCCGAAGATGCGGAAGTTCCTCATGTTGAGCCGCATGACTTCCCGAAGGAAGGCGCCAAAAGTGGGGACGTTGCCTGCCTGGGTCTTTCCGGGGTCTCTCACCTCGACAGCGAATTTGCGAAAGTCGGGCATGTCCAGAGGCCGGCGCAGCAAACCGCCGTTGGCGACCGGGTTGGCGCTCATGCGGCGGCTCCCCCCGGGGGCCAGGGCCTTCAATTCCGGGATGAGCCGGCCCTGTTCGTCAAAATGTTTCTCCGGCATGTAGGTCCGCATCCATGATTCCAACAATTTCAGGTGGGCGCGATTGGCGGCGACATCAGGGATGGGGATTTGGTGCGCCCGCCAAAAACCTTCCAGGTAGTGTCCGTCAACCTCTCGCGGCGCCGTCCATCCTTTCGGGGTGCGGAGAATTATCATCGGCCAGCGGGGGCGCACAGCCTCGCCGGCTTGCCGCGCGTGTTCCTGAAACCGGCGGATCTCCAGTACGCAGTGTTCCAAGGTGGCAGCCATCGCCTGATGCATGCCGCCGGGTTCGCTGCCCTCCACGAAGCAGGGAGTGTAGCCGTAGCCGACGAACAGGGCCTCAAGCTCTTTATGGCTGATACGGGCCAGAATGGTTGGGTTGTTGATTTTATAACCGTTGAGATGAAGGACCGGCAGCACCGCGCCGTCTGTGATCGGGTTGAGGAATTTGTTACTGTGCCAGCTTGTAGCCAGGGGTCCGGTCTCGGACTCGCCGTCGCCCACCATCACCAGGGTGATAAGGTCCGGGTGATCGAAGACAGTCCCGAATGCGTGGGAAAGGCTGTAGCCCAACTCACCTCCTTCGTGGATACTGCCCGGAGTTTCCGGAGTCGCGTGGCTGCCGATGCCCCCGGGGAAGGAGAATTGTTTAAAAAACCGCTGCATCCCCACCAGGTCTTCACTCTTGTCCGGGTAGACTTCCGAGTAGGTCCCCTCCAGGTACGCCTGGGACAGTACGGCAGGCGCCCCGTGACCGGGGCCGGAGATAAAGATCGCGTTCAGGCCGTACTTGTTGATCAGCCGGTTAAAGTGAATGTAGGCGAAGCACTGCCCGGCGTCCGAGCCCCAGTGACCCAGCAGCCTGGCTTTTATATGCTCCGCTTTGAGCGGCTCCCGGAGCAAAGGGTTGCCTTTGAGATACAACATACCCAGGCAAAGATAGAGGCTCGCCCGCCAGTATGCGTCGATCCTGCTCAGCTCACTTTCACTTAATGGAGTCCCTTTGACCGTTGAGCGAGCGGGCCCATAAGCGCTGATGCTTTCATCTGCCAGGCCTGCCGCCGGTTGCTCGATGGGAGTTGTCATAACTATGGGATCTTTCACTCACTTGAGTCCAAAACGATGTCCCTTAACTTAAAGCAAGATTATGCCGGATCGAGCGATTTGAACAGCAGGAAATCTTCATGCCTCCCCTCAAAGTTGTTGCATTAACTACCACTCGTGAATCAGATAAGGCGTCCCCCATCCTCTGCTTACCGCAAAAGCCACAAAGCTGCGAACATCACCGTTTGCACCAGCCGCAGTATAAAGATAGTAGGGACGTCTGAAAGGATAAGTTCCATCCGAGATCGTTTTACTCGATGCTACAACCGGCGGCGAATTTTCATCTTTCCTGATCCTCAGGCTCTTGGTCCTGGCCTTCGGGCCCGGGAACGGGTCCCGCATTCTGACGCAGGCTATGGAGCCCGGTGTTTCCGCAACCTTGTCAAGGATCGCCGGGAAGTCGGGCAGTGTAATTGCGCTGCCAGTAATGGGAACTCCTCCGAGCATGTCGTTTTCCACAAAAACTAACGTGCCGGGATGCTTTTCGCCCGATTTGAAGACCGTGACGGCTTGATCCTTGCCATTAATTTCCTTCCAGTTGACGATCTGACCGGTGAATATCTTTCTTACCTGCTCTACAGAGAGTTCATCGGTCGGGTTCTGAAGATCGGTTACAATGACAATCCCGCCGTATCCTACCAGGTGTTCATCGAGTCTAAGCCCCTTGAGCCGCGCCGCCTCGCTTTCCTGAGCGGTGATTTTGCGCGACGCCATCGCCACATCGGTCTCACCCGCAATGAGCGCGCTCATTCCTTCATCGACCAATGACCCAGGGGATACGGTTATATCAACCTGAGGATGATATTTCATATAAAGCACTGCAAGACTGTGAATCCGGCCCCACATGGAATCGGCGCCCTTCACCTTGATGGACACCTCTGTCTGAGCGGCCAGGGTCAGGCCGCCTCCAATGGAAACTGCCGCCGCAATGAGTACGATTGTCAGGAGCTTCTTCAGCGATAATAGATTTTTCAAAACAGTTCCCCTTTTGTTAGAAAAAACCTTCTCGCAAGGTCGTCCCATCCTTCGGGATCGACCGCTTTGGCGATGCCCAGGGCCGGTGCACCGCCTTCCTCATACATTGAGGCCGCACCTTGAGACGCACCGAGGGCGGCCAGAGTCTGGCCGATGTTGTCAAACCATTTCCATGCTATGCCGCCTGGAATCATGTTTTTCATATTGGAAGTCAGGTCGCTGCTCTTTACCCTGAAAATCCAGCCGTCCCCGTAAGGGTCCGCAAAAGCGGCGGCGGGGCTGTTCGCCACTTTATCGTTGACGGCCACAACTTCGCCCTGTATCGGGGAGAGCATATGAATCACCCTTGAATCCGTTTTGAACCCCCAGCCCAAAGACCCCTGTTTCACCTGTGACCCCACTTTGGGCAACGAAATCGAATCAGCCGAACCAAGAAGTTTTGCGGCGAAGTCGTTCATGCCTACCGTCACGATGCCTGTGTCCTCCACCCTCGCCCATGCATGACCGGGGTGAAACAGGAGGTCGGAAGGGGCATGAAACACGAGGCGCTTAACGGCGGTCCCAGCCGTATCGGTGACTTTTTCCATGGTGGCCTTTCCACCGTTGAGCACCCGCCAAAACGCAATGAACCCAAACAGGCCGATCAACGCGATAACGTACGTAGTCTGTTCCGCGTGATATAAGTGCACTAAGATTTCCATATTGTTGACGCTCCTTAAGATTAGGTTTCCGATCGCGATGGCGATGAGGCAAATTACGTGCCAGGCGGCTCGGCGAATAACTTTCGTCGATTTATCCGCGACTTACGATGAGGTATTATAGATCGCCGTTAACCTGTTGACAAGCCTGGAAAAGTAATTGTAGAAAAATTCAACATGGCTTGGGCAAAGCTTGTGGAAAAGTTCGAATTCGATGACAATATAGTGTAGAAATTTTCGACGGGCTGCCCTGAATCGTTCAGCACAGGCACGCGAAATACTATCGGGCCTCGGGACCTTGTACCGACCCCAGATCACCGGAATGGAAAAAATATGAGCCTCTTGAAACTCGGGCAATCTTGGAATAAAGAGCTGAAAAGGAGTTCGATTCGAATCTGAAAAGGAGGAAAGTCGCAAATGGCGATCATAACCATTTCAAGAGGCTCGTACAGCCATGGTAAGGAAGTGGGCGAGAAAGTCGCTCAGAGGCTGGGCTACCAGTGTTGCGCCCGCGAGGTCATTCTGGAGGCTTCAAAAGAATTCAACATCCCCGAAATCAAGCTGATGAAGGCAGTGCATGACGCTCCTTCCATTCTGGACAGGTTTTCCTACGGCAAAGAGAAGTTCATTGCATACTTTGAGGCTGCGCTCTTAAAATACCTGCGGGCGGACAACGTCGTCTATCACGGGCTGGCCGGCCATTTCTACGTCAAAGGTGTTTCCCACGTCCTCAAGGTTCGGATTATTGCCGATCTGAAAGACCGTATCCGAATAATAATGGATCGGGAGAATATCGCTTATGAAAACGCCCTTGAACGGCTCAAAATGGATGACCTTGCAAGGCGCAAATGGAGCCAGACTCTATACGGGATAGACACCACCGACCCGATTCTCTACGATCTGGTGATCCGAGTTCGGAAAATAACCGTCGATGACGCAGTAGACATTATCTGCCATACGGCAGGGCTGGACACTTTCAAAACGACCGATGAGTCTCGGAAGGCAATGGAAGACCTGGTGCTGGCGTCGGAAGTGAGGACGACTCTGATTGATCTCAAACCCGACGTGCAGGTGTTTGCCCGCGACGGCGTAATTACTCTTGGCTCAAGCCCCCAGATCATGAAAGACCGGGAACTGGTCCAGGAATTGGAAAGAGTCATCAGCGGCATCCCCGGTGTCAAGAAGGTCAACGTCAAGGCTTCTCACCCGGGTGAAAGAAGTGACTGAGCGGGAAAGTAGAACCGCCATCAGATTGTCTCGATGTAACGATTACGTCCCGCCTGCGCCGGGCTCATGTTTCCGCCGACTATCGGAATTTTTGTGGCTTGCGCGTTACTTGTTCGTGCACTACATTTGCTCCAGGCTGGACGAGGGGGAGATTACCGCTGCCCACGGCCGAGCAGACCGGGGCATGTCTTGCAGGTAACGCAAGTTGACCGAAGGCCCGGACCGGCGGGAGGGGACCAGGGATTGGCATCTCACTATAAGGGACGACAGAAAGCCGGCCCCCGAAGTGTATCTAGTTGGGGGTCGGATGTCGGAAGACAGAGAAAAATATCTTATGGGCCGTAAGATCGTGTCAACTTTCTTTTGACGCTTGCTATAGTCAAGATGGAAATGCGGATATGGATATAAAGAAAACAATATATAACATAAGAAGCAGCATGGAAGGTTTGAGCCTTGCCATTCCTATGTTTGTGGTCGGTCTAGGTTTTATGATTATAGGAGTTAGTATTCTTCCAGGGATAGGTATTCTGCTGGGTATCTTTATATGGTGGCTTGCATGGCGCTTTATGGTCAGTAGTTCACGTAAGGGCCGAATTAAGGAAGCGTTAAAAAGGATCAAAGAAAAACAGGCCGGCGCGGTGTCCACCTCAACATCCGAATACCCCCCGTCCACGCAAAAGCCCGATGAGGACAATGAGAGCGTAGCTAAATCCACGGGCACGTCTGAGGAATAATAAACGACTAAGTGAGATCGCCGGGACTTTTGGAACCGGCGGGCAGCATCCTTCCGTCAACCCAGAACGTGAGTTTATTACAACGTGTGCATTGAGCAATCCGCAGCTCTTTGCCATCGATCTGGACCTTGGCTGGATAGTGTCCCGGCACATCAAGCCAATTCTGTTTGGAGTAAACGCCGCAAAGAGGGCAGTCGAATTCCGGAGCAAGGAATTTTGGGGGGGCATGATGGACCATAAAGTTTCCTCCTGAATTTTCGGCATATCTTACCAGACTTTACGTGCTGAAATCCAGCGGAAACATAATTAGAATATGACAGTGGCCGAAAGGAAACAGACACGCAATGACAACGGCTGGAAGGGTTTTGCGATGAAAGACGAGCTGGTGATAATCCCCATCTGGGAGGACAAAAATGTTTCGGGGATTCTGTCCATTCCAGATACCGGTCCAAGGGACACCGGGGTGATCCTTTCACACGGCGCCGGAAATGATATGAGTTACCCTCTGCTCGCCTCATTGGCTGAAGGCATTGCCAATGCGGGGCATATTGCGCTGCGTTTCAATTTCCATTACCGCGAAATGGGCAAGGAGAGTCCGGATAATGACGACCTGCTGTATCTCGCGTGGCAGGGGGCATATCGTTTTCTTGCCGAACATCCTCAGTACGGGCCAAAGCGTATTGTGGGGGCGGGAAAATCCATGGGAGCAAGGATTGCGTCGCAACTGGCCGCAGAAGGGATGCTTGCCTTCGACCGCCTGATCTTTCTTGGATATCCCCTTCATCGGCCCGGGAAAAAAGATCGACTCCGGGACAGTCATCTCCATCAGATTGCAATCCCGATGTTTTTTTTCGCCGGAACGAGGGATCAGTTTTGCGATTTGCAACTGTTGAGGCAAGTGCTTTCAAAACTGAGGGCGCCGTGCGAACTGGAGGTCATCGAAGGCGGCGATCACTCATTTCATGTTCCGGCGTCTTACCCGATTGATCCGACTGAAATTTATGAACTGATTGTTTGCAGGACGCTTGAATGGTTGAGTGAGTAAATACCGTCTCCTTTAGGCATCGGCTTATCCTAATTCGAATTGACATTTTCGAGCGGTTGAATAGACTGTGGAAGCGGGTTCGAGCGGTTGGCAGCCGAAAGGGGCCGCGCCGGGATCGATCTACGAGTTTGCACCTTTTTAAGATATTTTTTCCATCGAGGTATTTAATTCAACAAAGGAGAAATCATGAAAACTAAGCGCACAATCACATACAGCCTGGTTTTTTGTCTGTCTGCACTTTTATTTGTTTGTATCTCATATTCGGCATCAGTAAACGCGCAAACGGACTGGGGCACACCACAACCGGCTGCCAAAAGCGCCAAGCCTGCTGCTCCCGCCTACACCCCGCCCCCCGATCAAATGATTTACTTCAGGCCGGGCGCCAAAGAGGGAACGGTCGGTGTTTCAGTGGGCAATTTCAATTTTCCCGGGCTGCCCCCTAAGCTCAATTATCTCAAACAAACCATCGAGCTGCTCGAAGACTTCGGCTATGAGGTCCCCGATCGTGCCGCGCAGGCTGAAGTCCAGGTTCGTGTGACGGCAAAGTATGCACAGGTGGACAACAGCCAGGCGGTCGCCAATGAGGTAGGCGGCAAAACCGCCGCCGGGGCCGTACTCGGCGCCCTCACCGGGCTCGCTCTGGGCGGCGGCGGACGCGGCGCAGCCGAGGGAGCGGCTGGAGGCGCCGCAGCCGGGGTGGCAAGCGGGTCTACTGCGCCCCCTGTGATAAAGTACCTCACGGTGGAATTCGACATCTCCAGCAAACGGGGGGGGACTCAAACGGGCCGGATCACCAAAGATATAACCTACATCGATATGGGACCGGAGCAATTCATTGACGCTGTCATTGCCGATTACCTCGAAGCCGCCTTGTCCAAGAAGCGGTAAACAAGGGGAGAATCGACCTTACTACCACAACATAATCGATACGAGTTCCGAGCGTATCGGGGGATCGTTTATAATCAACCGCCCGCTAACCTCACGCCTTGGCCTGTCGGCCGGGGTCTCCGGAAAAGCGGTGTACCCGGCGTCCTGCGTATCGCCAACCGAAAGCTTTTTCGTCCGGGGCGGTTTCAATGAGATAGACGGAACCGTAGCGCTTTGGCACCAGCACCCCAGCGGCTGGTTTGCTTCATAGACGATACCGTAGCTTTACCAGAACCTCAACGGTCTGAGCGATAAGAGCCCGGCGTCTGAACAATCGGCACCGGTGAACCCTTTCAATCCGGTAAATATCGCCCTCGGCAAGTATTTTTCGGACAAACGCGGATATGCATCTTTTCGGGAATTTCAAACGTATTCAATCAGCATTTCTATTATTAAACCGAACCGGTTGCGTTGAGGAGTTTTTATCCCGATCTCGCGGTGTCGCTCAATGTGGCCCTTTACTTCTGATCACAGAAGGTCCCTGACGGCATGAAAACCGACTTTCCTCAAAACATTCGCCATCGGATTTGGGCCCTTTGGTCGCTAAGCCTATTGCTGATTGTGCCTCTTGCGTTCTTCCCGCTTATTACGGAACTGGAAAACCAGGTCCTGGACCGATTTTTCGGCATAAGGGGCGCCAGGCCGTCTCCTCCCGAACTGCTTATCGTCGGGATCGACGAAGCATCCTTTCAGGAACTGCGCCTTGCATGGCCGTGGCCGCGAAGCCTCCATGCCCGGCTGATAGACCGCCTGTCAGCGGCCGGCGCGCGCCTGGTCATTTTCGATGTTCTTTTTACCGAACCGACGGATCCGGAAAACGACGCAGCCCTTGCCTCGGCCATCCAGCGCGCGGGCAACGTGCTGCTTGCCGAAACGTGCGACTACACAGATGAGAGGCTTTTCACGAGGGTTATCGACATTCGTCCGATCGGTCTTTTCGAGAATGCGGCAAAGGGCACGGGTATGGCCATGATAAAGCCGGACAGCGATGGGGGGGTCAGGCATTTCCAGGCGCGGATCGAAGGGAAGCCGACCCTGCCTGCCCTGGCATACCATGCGGCGGGAAGGCCCGAGTTGCCGCCCGATTGCTCGGGTCTGATAAAATTCGTTGGCCCCGCCAGGAGCATCGATACACTTTCCTACTCTCAGATACTCGACGATGAGCATCCGGTCCCTGCGGAGCGAATTCGAGACCGCATCGTGTTGGTCGGTCGCGAGCTACAAGCCTCTCCGGCGCCATTGGGCCAAACCGATCTTTTCCCTACCCCCTTTTTTTCAATCACTGGGACTTACACAAGCGGCGTCGAGATACACGCCAACATAATACATAACCTTCTGACCGGCCGTTGGCTGCGGGAAATCTCAGTCACGGCAAAGCTCATAGCCTGCTTTGGGTATTTCCTGCTTTTCTCCCTCATGGTTGCCGCCGTCCCTCCGGTGAGGGGGCTGATTGCACTAGGCATGTCAAGCCTGGGACTCACGGCGATTTGTTATCTGCTTTTTAGCGCGTTGGATTTCTGGGCGCCCCCGGTACTGTTTGTCATCGGAACGACTTCAATTTACACCTGCAGCGTGGTGCTGCAATACCTGGCGGAAGCGAGGCAGAAGAAATGGCTGCGCGGCGCCTTCGACAGGTATGTCTCCCCGGAGGTGGTCCAATCTATTGTAAATAACCCAAGTTCTCTGGAGCTTGGCGGTCAGGAAATCGAGGCTACAATATTCTTTTCGGACCTCGCCGATTTCACCAGCTTCTCCGAACGTCTTCATCCAAGCGATCTGGTGTCGCTTCTGATCGAATATTTCACTCCAATGACCAACATCATCCTGGAGCACCGTGGGGCGCTGGACAAATTCATAGGAGACGCAATAATGGCATTCTGGGGCGCGCCGCTCCCATTGGAAAACCATGCTCGATATGCATGCGAGGCTGCTCTTGCGATGAAAAAGAGCCTAGCCGCTCTTCAGGAAGGCTGGCGCCAACGCAAATTGCCGCTTCTCAAGGCCCGCATGGGAATTCACTCCGGCCCTGTGGTAGCCGGCAACGTGGGTTCCAGTCAACGTTTCAACTACACTGTTCTTGGCGACACCGTGAATCTGGCTTCACGGCTGGAGGGCGCAAACAAACTTTACGGCACCACCATTTTAATCAGTGAGGATACGTTCAGGCTCGCCGGCCCGGCGTTTTTGTCGCGCGAACTGGACATGATAAGGGTTAAAGGCCGCAGCGCCCCTGTGAAGATATATGAACTGATAGGAAAACACGGAGAGAACGAGCTTCCGTTCCTCGATACTTTTGCCGAGGGCCTGGCGGCTTACCGGAACAGGCTATGGGAACGCGCGGAACTGCGCTTCGGGTCGATCGCCGCATTGGACCCGCCGTCGAAAACGTATGTGGAACGATGCAGGCTTTACAAGGCCGAGCCGCCTCCGGAGAATTGGGACGGAGCATTTACTCAAAAAGCGAAATAAGATCTCATGCGAAGAAAAGCCCCCTGCCCGGACAAAGAGACAGGGGGCACAGTAAGACACTGTCAACGATCTACCAGTTGACTGCAAAATCCAATCGTCAACATTTCACCGTATGACGATTTTATTTACGGCGTCCGCCGCCATGACCGCCGCCATGGCTGCCGCCATGACCGCTGCCATGGCTGCCGTGGGTGCCGCTGCTGCTGCGCTTGGCGCCGCCGCTTGGCTTGGTGCTGCTGCGCGTGCCGCTGCTTTTGGTGCTTCTGCCATGCGTGCCGCTGCTGCGCGTGCTGCCGTGAGTCCCGCCGCTGCCCATGCTGCTGCGGGATGCGCCCTTGCTAACGCCCGTGGAACGGGAGCCGGCACCGTGCGCAGCAGTGCCGTGAGATCCGCCTGTACCGTGGCCGCTGCTTCTGCCGTGAACACCGCTCGCAGCGCCGTGCGTACCGGCGTGCGTACCGGCGCCGTGCGTACCGCCGCCACCGAATTTGCCTGTGCCGCGCTTACCGCCGCCACCGACGTTGCCTGTGCCGCGCTTGCCGCCGCCGGCAGGAGCGCCTTTACCTTTACCGGCGGCGGTTTTACCGGCGCCTTTGCCTGCGCCAGCCCCTTTGCCAGCCACATTTTTAGCGTTGGTGGTATTAACATTGCGGTTGATATTGGTATTGGAGTTGATATTGACATTTCGATCGACATTGGCGTTCATAAATCCGCCACCCCAGTTCCAGGACCCCCAGCCCCAGCCCCAGGCCGGTCCAACGGCTACGGCGCCAAAAAACCCGATTGCCGCTCCAACGGCAAGATCGGCTACTCCAACGGCGACATCCACCGGGAAAACCGGGGCGAC
>Ga0187771_10001480_pt1 | contig 15711 bp, 10 predicted proteins | sample 0116_SJ02_MP15_1_FD_133139 | JGI IMG/M metagenome (GOLD analysis project Ga0187771, IMG submission 133139) | Tropical peat soil microbial communities from peatlands in Department of Meta, Colombia - 0116_SJ02_MP15_10_MG | ecosystem: Environmental > Terrestrial > Soil > Wetlands > Peat | place...
GTGACGCTGGCCAGCATGATGTTCATGATGACGATGCCGCCCACCACCATGAACACCGCGACCACGCCAATGGTCACGGCGAAGATCGAGCCCGTCAGCATCTGCCAGGTTGCCATCAGGGTGTCCGAGGTGTTGATGCCGAAATTGTCGTCGTTATGAAAAGGGATGTGGCGGCGCGCCCGCATCAGGACCCGGACCTCGTCTTCGAGCTCCATCATGTGCCGGGAGTCGGGCGCTTTGATGAACACCATCAACTCGAGGTTGGGCATATAGAGGTTTCGATATGCGCCCATGGGGACGAAAACGAAGTTGTCCTGGCTGAACCCGAAGGTGGACCCCACCTTTTCCGCCACCCCGATGATGCTGCAACTATGCCCGCCCACCAGCAATTCCTTGCCAATCGGATCGACCGTGGGAAAGAGCTTGTCCACGATGTCCTGGCCGATGAAACAGACATGCGTGCTGTGGCGGTCATCCTGTTCGGTGATGTAGCGGCCATACAGCACTTTTTCCCGGCCGATGTAAGCGTGGCTGGCGGTGATCCCGATCAGATTCACTTCGTCGATGGAGTGGCCCTGGTAGCGCGCCTGGGGGCCGGGCTGAGTCTGGGCGATCGCGCTGATGGCTTCGTAGCCGTCGAGCGAGTCGCGAAGATAGTCATACTCCTCCATGCGGATGGGCTTGTTGTGCCGCAAGGCGTTCACGAAGTCGTCGTACCCCTGTGCCCACTTGAACTGGTGCAGGACGAACGTGTTGCTGCCCAGGTTGGCGATTTTATTGGCAATGTAGACGTTCATGCCGTTCACGATGGACATCACCACGATGAGCGTGGTGGTGGCGATCACCACACCCAGCAGGGTAAGGAAGGAGCGCAGTTTGTGGGTCCGCAGGGCTTCGAGGGCGATCCAGAAGGCTTCGCGCGCGGTGACCCAAACTCCCGCCCCGCGGGCGGGTTGGGACCCCGCACGGCTCAGCAAGGCGCGAGTCTGAGCAATTGCCGCCACTTGAATTCCCTCCCGGGCGCGAGGGGTAGGTTCCCAGGAAGACTTGCCTAGCCTGGCATTATAGCGCAGGGGCAGGTCCGCGGAGCAGGGTAGCGCAGACCGCCGTTGTTGCGGTCTGCGGCTCTTCATGTTGCTGGAGAAGGGACGCGGACCGCAGAGGCGGCGGTCCGCGCTACCCGCCCTCCCCTATTCGTATCGCAGCGCCACAATCGGGTCGAGGCGCGAAGCTTTGAGGGCCGGCCACAGGCCGAAGAACAAACCGATGCCGACGGCCACGACGAATCCGGCGACCACGGACCACACCGGCACGGTCGAAGGGAGGCTGGGCAGAAAGGTCCGGATCAGAAGGCTGAGCGCATAGCCCGTGGCGATGCCCGCCACCCCGCCCATGCCCGTGAGGGTCATCGCCTCGAGGAGAAACTGCCAGGTAATGTCGCTGCGGCGCGCGCCGATGGCTTTGCGGACGCCGATCTCGCGGGTGCGCTCGGTGACCGAGACGAGCATGATGTTCATCACGCCAATCCCCCCCACCATCAGCCCGATGGAGGAGACGACGATCGTGACCAGCACGATGGTCCCCATGATGCTGCGAAACTGCCCGATGAAGGAATCGGCCGTGGCGATGCCAAAGCTGTCGGGGTCCGTAGGCTTGTCCTTCCGCCGGCGCCGCAGCAGGCTCTCCACCTCGTCTTTGGCCTGGTCGAGTTTGCCCTGCAAAGCCATGGCGGTGAGAAAGTTCTCTTTGACGAGCGGGTAATACTTCTTATAGGTCCAATAGGGAATCAAAACGATCCGGTCATTTCCGTTGTCTCCGAGGAATTGCTTGCGTTTGGCGAGCGTGCCGATGATTTCGAAATTGTGGCCGTCCACATTGAGGCTCTTGCCGATGGGGTCTTCGTTCTCGAAGAAGCGCTGGGTGACGTCGGCGCCGACGACGGCCACGTCGCGCCGGTGCAGGTTATCGACCTCCGTGTAGAGCCGGCCGTCTTGGAGTTCGGCGTTGATGGTCTGGAACTGCTCGGGCATGGCGCCCCGGAAATTCGTGTCGACCATCTCCTGGCCTTTGTACTTGCTCGTGACCGCCGGGCCAAAACGCACGGCTTCCACCGAAACCGTCTCGACGGAGGGGCACTGGTCGCGGATGGCCATGGCATCCTCGAACGTCAACGGCTTGCGCATCCACTCCTCACGCGACACGTGGAAGTTGATGCCCGGGTCCCACTTGAAGATGAATAAGGTCCGGGTGCCAAAGCCTTCCGCGAACTCCACCATCTGCTGGTCGAGGCCCTTGAAGATGGACGCGACCAGAATGACCGTGGCGGTGCCGATCAGCACCCCGAGAATCGTGAGGAAGGCGCGGAACTTGTGAGTGCGCAGGGTATCGAGCGCCAGGAGCAGGTTCTCGCGAGCTTGATGGCGTGGGCTGGTCACGCTTAGTTCTCCGTCCGCAGAGCTTCAATCGGATCCAGCTTGGCGGCCTTGTGAGCGGGATAGATGCCGAAGAACAGGCCCACGACCGTCGAGAGCGTCAAGCCGGCCACGACGGCGCTCAGGGGCAAGGTGGAGGTGAAAAAGATGTCCACGATTTTGCTGATTCCGGCCGCCAGCAAGACTCCCATGGCGCCTCCCGCGCAGGCCATCACCGCCGACTCGATGACGAACTGCAGGAGGATGTCGCGCCGGCGGGCGCCCAGCGATTTGCGAATGCCGATTTCGTGCGTTCGCTCCGTGACGCTGGCCAGCATGATATTCATGATGACGATGCCGCCCACCACCATGAACACCGCCACGATGCCAATCGTCGCGCCGAAAATCGTCGCGGTGATCCGGTGCCACAGGTCCATAATCGTTTCCGAGGCGTTGATGCCGAAGGTGTCGCTCTCCTGATAGGGGAGGTGGCGCCGGGCGCGCATCATCGACCGCACCGCGTCCTCCAGAATCATCATCTGCTGGGCGTCCCACGCCTGGACGCTGACGGCCAGGCTGGGCCGGGCCACGAATAGTTTTTGAAAGGTCGTTAAAGGAATCTGCGCGAACTTATCCTGGCTCTCGCCGAAGGTCTTTCCAATCCGCTGGGCCACGCCGATCACGCGGAAGGGCACGCCGCGAATGGTGATTTCCTTGTCCAGGGGATCCAAGGCGGGAAAAAGCTCATCCACCAGGTCCTGCCCGATGAAGCACACGCGGGCATCGTGCTGGGCATCCGCCTCGTTGATGTAGCGCCCGCTCTCGACTTTGGCTTGCCCGATGTCGATCATGCTGGGGGTGTCCCCGCCAAAGTCGATGTCATAAAGGATGTGCCCTTTGTACTTGACGTCCGTCTCGCCCGAAAGGTCCGCGGAGGCGCCGATGTTTTTGTAGTTTTGCAGGTTGTCGCGAAGGAACTCGTATTCCTCGATGCGAATCGGCTTGTTGCGTCGCCGCGCCTTCAGCCACTCCTCGTACCCTTGCGCCCATTGCCATCGGTGGACGATGAACACATTGGCGCCCAGGTTGGCAATGTGGTTGGCGATGTAAAGGTTCATGCCGTTGATGACCGACATGACCACGATGAGCGTGGTGGTGGCGATGACCACGCCCAGCAGGGTGAGAAAGGAACGGAGCTTGTGGGCACGCAGGGCTTCCAGGGCGATCCAGAAGGCTTCGCGCGAGGTGACCCAAACTCCCGCCCCGCGCGCCGGTCTGCTTCGGGTGCGCCGCAAAATCCCTTCCGCCTCGCTAGAGACGCCCACTCAACCTCCCTGGCTGATCAGAAACTGGAAATTGGAAACTGGGAAAGCCAAACTGGCAACTGACAACCGGCAACTGACCACGGCCTTACTCATACCGCAGCGCCACAATGGGATCAAGGCGCGCGGCCTTGACGGCAGGCCACATGCCGAAAAACAGCCCCACGCTCACCGCGACCATGAATCCCGCCGCGACCGACCAGAGGGGAACGCTGGAGGGAAAAGGAGCGAAGATGGTTCGGATGAGCAGGCTCACCAGGAAACCCAGGAGAATTCCCACCATTCCCCCCAACCCGGTCAAGGTCATCGCTTCGAGCAGGAACTGCCAGATGATGTCGCTGCGGCGGGCGCCGATGGCCTTGCGCACCCCGATCTCGCGCGTGCGCTCGGTCACCGAGACCAGCATGATGTTCATCACGCCGATGCCTCCCACCAGCAGCCCGATGGAAGAAATCGCCACCGTGACCAGGACCACCTTGCTCATAATGTCGCGGAACTGCTCGATAAACATTTCTACGGTGGAAATGCCGAAGTTGTCCTTCTCCGTGGGCTTCACGTGCCGGCGATGGCGAAGCACCGCCGCCGCTTCCTCCTTCGCCTGCTCCATTTTCCCGGGCAGAGCCATCGCCAGAAGGAAATTCTCCTTTTCGTTCGGATAGTATTTCCGGAAAGTGAGATAAGGGATTTTCAGCACGCGGTCCGTGCCCGTGTCGCCGGGGAAAGCCTTGCGGGGAGCGAGGGTTCCGATGACTTCAAAGTTGGCGCCGCCCAAGCTGACGGTCTTGCCGATGGGGTCTTCGTTGTCGAAGAACCTCTTGACGATGTCGGCCCCGATCACGGCCACGTCACGGCGGTGCAGGTCGTCGATATCCGTAAAGAGCCGGCCGTCCGCCAGGTTATCGTTGACCACCGCGAAATCATCCGCCGTGGCCCCAAGGAATTGGTAGTCCACGATTTCCTTGCCCTTGTACTTCAGGCGGGGTGGGCCCTGGTCCCAGAGAAACTGCTCCACCGCCACCTTCTCCACGGAAGGGCACTCGTCCCGGATGGCCAGAGCGTCATCGAGAGTCAGCGGTTTGCGCATCCGCTCCTCTCGCGAGATATTGCCGAAGTGAATGCCGGGCTCCCACTTGAAAATGAACATGGTGCGGGTGCCAAAATCCCGGGCCGCATCGGCCATCTGCTGGTCCAAGCCTGCGAACACGGAGGCCACGACAATTACCGTCGTGGTGCCAATGAGCACACCGAGGATGGTCAGGAGCGACCGAAACTTGTGAGTCCGCAGCGTGTCAAGAGCCAGCAGCAGATTCTCACGGACGTATTGCCGGGGGATGACCATGCTCAGGCCTCCGTCCGCAGGGCTTCGATGGGGTCGAGCTTGGCGGCCTTGAGGGCGGGATAGATCCCAAAGAACAGTCCTACCCCCGAGGAAAGGATAAGCCCCATCAGAATGGCGCTGAGAGGAACCGAGGCGGTGAAGAAAGCATCGACGATCTTCGCCACCAGCAGGGCCAGCAGGATGCCCGCCACGCCTCCTACGCCGGCCATGACCGCCGACTCGATAACAAACTGAACCATGATGTCGAGTCGCCGAGCCCCCAGGGACTTGCGGATGCCGATTTCGTGCGTCCGCTCCGTGACGGTGGCCAGCATGATGTTCATGATGACGATCCCGCCCACCACCATGAACACGGCCACGATGCCGATGCCGGCGCCGAAGATGGTCCCCGTCAACTCCTGCCACATCCCCATGATGGTGTCGGAAGCGTTGATGCCGAAGTCGTCGTCGTCCTTGTAGGGGAGGTGATGCCGCGCCCGCATCAAGGCGCGCACCTCGTCCTCCAGCGCCGGCATTTGCAGGGCGGTAAACGCCTGGACGCAAATGTTCGCGCGCGGCCTCGCGACGAAAATCTTCTTAAAGACCGTCAACGGGATCAGCGCGAAGTTATCCTGGCTTTCCCCGAAGGTGGTCCCAATGCGCTTCGCCACGCCCACCACGCGGAAGGGCAGACCGTTGATGGAGATGACCTTGTCGAGCGGGTCCACGGTGGGGAAAAACTCGCTCGCCAGATCCTGGCCGATGAAGCAGACCATGGCGCTGTGGGTGTATTCGGTCTCCGAGATGAAGCGGCCGGATTCAACCTGTTCCTGCCCCATATCAATCATGCTGGCGGTCACCCCGCGCATGGGCACTTCGTAGAGCGTATGGCTCTCGTAACGCACGGTGGGCCGAGGCCAGAGCCAAGCCACCGCGCCGATGCTCTTGTAGCCGGGCAGGCTATCCTTCAGGAATTCATAATCGTCCATGCGAATGGGCTTGTTGCGGCGTTGCATCTTCAGCCATTCCTCGTCACTGGAGGTCCATTTGAACTGGTCGAGGATGAAGACATTAGCGCCCAGGTTGGCGATGTGGTCGGCGATATAAAGATTCATGCCGTTGACCATGGACATGACCACGATCAGCGTGGTGGTGGCAATGACGACGCCCAGCAGGGTGAGAAAGGAGCGGAGCTTGTGGGTGCGCAGGGCTTCCAGGGCGATCCAGAAAGCTTCGCGGGCGGTCACCCAGAGGCTGGTCAAGCCGGGGTGCTTGCGCGCCCGCTGCGGGAGCGAGGGCTGTGCTGGGCTCAGCGTGTCCACTCAACCTCCCGGGAGAAACAGAAACTGGAAACTAGAAATTGGAAACTGGGGTCAGTTTCAAGTTTTCGCCATATCCAATTTCCAGTTTCCAATTTCCAGTTTCGAAGCTAGTCCATGCGTTCATCCCGTTCGATCTTGCCGTCCCTCACGTGGATGATGCGATGGGCATGGGCGGCGATGTCGCGCTCGTGCGTCACCAGGACGATGGTATTTCCGCTCTGGTAGAGGCGCTCGAACAAACTCATGATCTCCTCACCGGTGGCGGAGTCCAGGTTGCCGGTGGGTTCGTCGCCGAGGATGATGGAGGGGTTGTTGACGAGGGCGCGCGCGATCGCCACGCGCTGTCGCTGCCCGCCGGAGAGCTCGTTGGGCCGGTGGTGCATGCGCTCTCCCAGGTCCACTTTTTCGAGCGCTTCCCGCGCCCTCTCCTGGCGCTCCCGGGCGGGAGTCCCGTTGTAAATGAGGGGAAGCTCGACGTTATGCAGGGCCGTGGCGCGGGAGAGGAGGTTGAAGGTCTGGAATACAAACCCAATTTCCTTGTTGCGGATATAGGCCAACTCGTCGTCCGACAGTTCGCTCACCAGGCGCCCATTCAGCCAGTACTGGCCGCGCGTCGGGGTATCCAGGCACCCGATCAGATTCATCAGCGTGGATTTGCCGGAACCCGACGGCCCCATGATGGCCACATACTCGCCGCGCTGGATTTCGAAAGAAACACCGCAGAGCGCCTGGACGGAAATGTTCTCGCCCATCTCATACGTTTTCCAAAGGTCTTCGGTACGAATGATGATTCCGTCCTGAGGGGCGGAGCTGCTCGCGAGCGAAGACGGCGCCACTTCTGCACCCATGGTCGTTAACCTTATCCTTTCTTCCCGCTTCTTCGTGCCGCGGGTTTGCCGCCGCCCTAGGCACCCGGTCCGCCGGGCTTGGTGCCGGAATTGTCCACCGTCACCTTGGTGTGGTTCTTGAGCGTGCGCAAGACGCTGAAGGGGCCCGTGACAATTTCGTCGTTCGCCTGCACGCCCTTTACGACCTCCACATCGGTCGTGCCCATAATGCCAGTATCAAGCGCCACGAAAACCGCCTGGCCATTTCGCACCGCAAAGACGCCCTGAATTTCTTCTTTCCCCTTATCCTTATCCTTATCCTTATCCTTATCCTTATCTTTATCCTTGTCAGACGCTGCGGAAGCCTCAGGCTTGGCGGAGGCTGCCTGGACTTTGCCCTTCGATTCCTTCGCCGGCTCCTCCAGTTCCCGCTTCATTCGCACGGTCAAGGCCTGGATGGGAATCGTGACGGCGTTCTGGCGCGTGGCGGTAGTGATCTTGGCCGTGGCGGAAAGGCCGGGGCGAAGCGTGGGCGGGGGATCCGTCAGGGTGACGACGACGTTAAAGTCCTTGGCCTCCTCCGTCGTCGTGGTGCTGGTGCCGCTGGTCTGCCCGGAGGTACGGCCCACCGCGCTTTGGCCGATCTCGGTCACCTTGCCTTTGAAAGTCTTGTTGGGGATAGCATCAATCAAAACATCGGCGGGTTGGCCCAGCTTCACATTGACGATGTCGGTCTCATCGACCTTGACCTCCGCCGTCATAATGGCCAAATCGGAGACCTGGTAGAGCAGGCTGCCCACGGCGTTCTGGATGCCGGGCACCACGTTCTCCCCCACATGCACGGGCAGAGACGTCACGATACCGTCTAAAGGCGAGTAGTACTCGGTCTTGCGGAGCAGGTCCTGGGCGCCGATCAGTTGGGCCTTCGCCTGGGCCAGGCGGGCGCGCGACATATCCAGGTTATAAACGGCTTGTTGATTGAGCGCTTTTTGCTGGGCGACGCGGGCCTGCGCGGATTCCACATTGGCTTGCGCGACTTTGTAATCATTCAGGCGCTGGTCGAAAACATTACGCGCGATCAGATTGTCCTCGAGCAATTGCTGGCCGCGCGCGTAGTCATCCTTGGTGCGCTGAAAGTTGGCCTGGGCCGTCAACAGGTCTGCTTGCGAGGTTTTTAGACTCGCGACCGAGGACTGGACCGCGGCCTGCGCCGCCGCCACGTCGGCCTGGGAGGTTTTGACGGCGGCATCCTGCGCTTCCTTCGAGGCCACCTGCTGGACGGATTCCGTCTTCAAGAGGAGCTCTCCCTTTTTGACCGTATCGCCCTCTTTGACCAGAATCTCGTCGACCCGCCCGAAGGTGTTGGCGTTAACGTTCGCCAAGTTCTCCTTCACGGGTTTGATTTCACCCGAGGCCGTAACAATCGAGGACAAGTCCTGCCGCTGGACTTTGCCGGTCTGGACCTTGACGACACCGCGTTTGCTCCAAGCGATTCCGCCCCCCACCAAGCCCAGGAAGACCAGCACTGCCAGTCCAAGCAAGAGCGGCTTCTTCCACCGTTTCGGGCCCCCCGCTTTCTGCGGCTGGGAAGCACCCGGTGATTGCCCTGCGCCCAGAGGTGTTACAACTTTTCCGAGTCCCAAATCCGTCGTTTGAGCCACAGCGTTTGACTCCCTTTCTTCGGACATCGAAGCGACCAGCGTTCCTCCCCCCGCACCCAGGATTGCCCGATTTTCTCGAAGGGTCGACGCCTGGCGGCCTTCGAGCACACTTCCAGCTTCATCTCGGTATTACGCTTCTCCGGACCCAAAAGTTTCCGCAAAGATATCGTGAACTGGGCGGGGGAACGCGTTGGAGTGGCGTCTCGGACGCCAAGAGGCCGCGCATGCTTCGCGGCCATCCCGTGCGGGCAAGGAGCGGAATGTGTCCAACTTCGATGCCAACTTCAATTTCACTCCTATCAATCAGCGTAGCGACTGATCGAGCATGCATATTTTAGCGTTTGGCGACCCCCCTGAAAACAACTTTCTGCGGCGTACATATTTAAGTTCGCCAGGCCATTTTGGAGAATTCATCCTCGCGCTGGCAGCCGAAATGCTCGGAGAAGATGCGTTAGTGAACGGAAGAATCTGAGGATAAGGAGTGGACAAGTACATGGTGGTCATTGTTGTGTTTGCAGGGCTTGTGGCAGGTGGAGCGGTATTTGCTTTCTTGAAGGGCTCCAGTTCGAAGAACGAGAAGCGGTATACGCAGCTAAACATTGGCTAGCTTGAAGAGTTCCGCTTGCTTAGGCTTGAATCCTTCGGGATGATCGGGCCATGGTTAGTGCTCAGAACTCGATGCGCTTCGCCAAAAGATGGGTGGCGGCTCGCGCCGTCGGCTCGGTGTCTGACCCCGCGGCCTGCGGGATTCCCAGAAGCATCGGTGAAATGCCGCCAAAGGGTCTCGATCCGAGAGTCTCATTTCTCTGGATCGCACGTCACCCCTGACCCCTCCCGGTGGCCTCAAGGGGCGAGATTTCCACAGACCGTCTTCCGGCAGGACGGGGCCCGGCCCCTCTAGCCTGTCCGGAAGTTTGACGCACCTCGGATCGAATCGTCACTCTGCTTTCATCCCCGCGAGTTTGATTTCTTCCTCTTACCTCCCGACTTGTCCTTTCCCTCGACGGGCGAGGCATGGCGAGCCGATAATTCCAAGGCCAATATGGGCAAACCTCCCCGTAGCGGGGGACCGACTACGTATGGATGGGAGGCCACCCTTGGGGGCCGGAATGCATCAAGAGGGAGTGTCGGGGAGAGGGGTGTCTCCGTCATTCTGCGGCCATGCTGGCGGGGAGGCGTGCTTGACTTTCCACCAACCAAAAAATAGAATGAGGTACGTCAAAGTCTGTCGCCGCGAGGTTGACGTGTCTGAAAAGGGTCTTCGAAAGGTTCCCTGGAACCGATTGGTAATGCTCTTTGCCTGGGGTCTGGTTGCAGCGGGGGTAGGTTCGCTGTTTACGCCTTCCCTTCAGGCCTCCGACGAAAATGGGAAACTGAGCAAACAGGAAAAGCGCCGGCAAAAGGCCATCCAAAAGGAAATGGAGAGCCCCTACAAACGGTGGCTATCGGAAGAGGTTCCCTACATCATCACAGACGAAGAACGGGCTTCCTTCAAGAAGCTATCGACCGACGAAGAACGCGAACAATTCATCGAGGCCTTCTGGGAGCGCCGCAACCCCAACCCCGGCAGCCCGGAGAACGAATTCAAAGAGGAATACTATCGGCGCATTGCTTATGCCAACGAGCACTATGCCTCCGGTATCCCGGGCTGGAAGACCGACCGAGGGCGGATTTACATCATGTACGGACCCCCGGACGAAAATGACTCGCACCCGAGCGGGGGCACGTACGAGCGTCCTCCCGAAGAGGGAGGCGGTGAGACCTCCACTTATCCCTTCGAGCAGTGGAGGTATCGGTACATCGACGGAATCGGGACGAACATTATCCTGGAATTTGTCGATCCCACCATGACGGGGGAATACCACTTGACCATCGACCCCGGTGAGAAGGACGCGCTCCTGCACGTTCCCAATGCCGGCCTTACCGATATGGAAGCCATGGGGATGGCTAGCAAGGCGGACCGGTTCACGCGCACGGACGGCATGACGATTGGACAGTCGCTGGGGGGCACGCCCGAAAGCATGGAGGAGTTCACGAGACTCGATCTGTACGCCAAGATCTTCAAGCCCCCGGCGGTCAAATACAAGGATCTGCAGGCGGTGGTGACTTCGCGGCTCTCGGCGCAACTGCTGCCCTTCGATTCGCGGACGGATTTCATCCGTGTTACCGATGAGACCGTGCTGACGCCGGTGACGGTGCAGGTGGCGTACCGCGACCTGGAATTCCAGAACAAGGATGGCGTGATGCACGCCGCGCTGGATATCTTCTGCCAGGTGAGCACCCTCACCGGCAGGGTTTCCAGCAGCTTCGAAAAAGATCTGATCGTGGACGTCCCCCAGCACGAGTTTCAGACTTTGGTGAACAAGAAGGCGGTCTATCAGGAGGCTCTGCCCTTGCGGCCCGGACGTTATAAGCTGACCCTGGTGTTAAAAGACGAGGCCAACGGGCACGTGGGTACTCTTGAACAGGGGATCATGGTCCCGCGCTATGAGGACGACAAGCTGGGCACCAGCTCCCTGATTCTCGCCGACCTGATCCAGCCACTTCCCACGAGCCAAGTGGGGTCAGGGCCTTTCGTCATCGGCGGGACGAAGGTTCGCCCCAGCGTCAACCAGAGTTTTACCCGCGACCAGAAGCTGGGTATCTACATGCAAGTGTACAACCTGGGGCTGGATGCCAAGAGTCATAAGCCCTCCCTGGACGTGCAGTACGAGATCATCAAGGATGGGAAGCCGATCCTGGACCAGCCGGAGGACGCGGCTAACTTGCTTAAGGCGTCCCAGCAGTTCACCGTTCAGAAGACGATGCCGCTGGGCGTGCTGCAGCCGGGCAAGTACACGGTGCAGATCAAGGTCACGGACAACATAACGAAACAAACCATTTCCCCTTCGGCCGCTTTTGAGGTACGCTAGCGGCGCAGGATATGACGCTTATTCGCCATCGAGCCGGACTCACCGCACTCCTGCTGATGGGGAGCCTTGTGCTCCTGGGCCCGCAAGCTGTTCCCGGCTGGGCGGCTGAGTATGGCCGCTTGACGGGCACCGTATCGGACCCGCACGGAACTCCCCTGATTGGGGCGACCGTTTTGTTGACCGGCCCGCTTTCACCCACCACGCAGCAGTTGGAGGCCAGCGTGGAGCGCGTCATTACGGACGCGCACGGGCGGTTCACGATGGACCACCTCGTCCCGGGTTGGTACTCCCTGAAGGTCACTTCCCCGACGCGGGTGCCGGTGCTGCGCAACGGCATCCGGATTGAAGGAGGCGAGACTTCCGCAGAGAAAGTCGTTTTGACGGATATCTTCGCCCCCGTGCACGTTCAACTGCCCACCGACTCCGTCTCCTCGTGGGGCGAGGACTGGAAGTGGGTATTGCGGACCTCCGCGGCCACCCGGCCGATTCTGCGCTACAACAACACCATTGCGCAGGCGGGGCCGCTGCCTTCCCCCACCCCGCCCAGCCAGCGCCTGATTGGCTTAGCGCCGGGCGCGGCGGGGCGCGATCCCCTCTCGGGCGACCCGGGCCTGGGCAGCGTGCTGGCCTATCTCCGCCCCCTCTCGGACGACGCAGACCTGCTCGTCGCCGGCTCCATGGCGCCCAACGGCGTGGAGGCTTCGACCGTCGCCACGGTCTTCCGCAAGCACCTGGTGCGCGGTGATCCTCAGGAACTGACCGTGGTCGTGCACCAGATGAATCTTTCCGACGGCGCGCCCGTGGTCGCTGGAAACCTTCTCGCCTCGCTCGCGCACGCTCAAGGGGCGATGATCAGCTACGTCAGGCTTCACCGCCTGACCTCCCGACTGACCTTGACCACGGGAATGGAAGTCGATTACCTGAATGCCGCGCAGGGCGCCCTGACCGTCCAACCCAACCTCAAGCTGCAATATCAGGCGAGCCCGGTCACCGAACTCGCCTTTCGCTACGGGGTGGGGCGTCCGGAGGAATCCGACACCCTACTGGAGCGAGTGGGAACGCTCAGCGCGTTTCCGCGTGTGACGCTGCGTAATTTCCGACCCGAACTCGAGCAGTTGAACCATGCGGAGGTTTCCGCTCAGCGGCAGTTGAGCCGGAGGTCGCGAGTCCAACTCGCCGCGTACCACGATGCGCTCCGTAATGCGGCGACGTGGGGGTCCGGCGGGCTGGCCAGCAGCGGCTGGCTGGCCGGGAATGTTCTCCCCAATCCCGCGGCGGGAGACGGAATCATCCTCAACCTCGGCGATTATCACGCCTCCGGCGTGAGGGCGGCCTACGCGCAGACCTTCGGGAATCACCTCGAAGCAGTTTTGGACGCCACGGTGGGCGATGCCCTCGCAGCGAAGCCCCCTGCGACACCCGGTCAGCAAGCTACGCTTTCGAGTTACTTGCAGGATAAACGCAGTTCATCGGTGGCTGGGAAAGTGACGGCACAGGTTCCCGGCGCGCGCACCTTGCTGACCACCTCTTACGGGTGGTCCCAGAGCGGGCGGGTGACGGCGGTAGACCCTTACGGGCAAGCCTACTTTCAGCTTCAACCTTATCTCGGATTCCAGATTCGCCAGCCTCTTCCCACCATCGCTTTCCTCCCGGCACATATTGAAGCCTTGGCGGATTTCCGAAACCTTCTCGCCCAAGGTTATGTGCCCCTGTCGCTCCCCGGAGAAAAACCCGTCCTGCTCAGTTCTTCGTACCGCTCCTTCCGGGGCGGCTTCTCCGTCCAATTTTGAACTTCTCCCCCAGCGACGGTAGCGACCAGGCGGGCCGGCGCATGCCCCGCAATATCTCGGAGCTCAGCCTGGCCTACCGCAGGCTCTGAAACCTCTCGAGTGTGATTCCCAATTGCCGAACAATTTTGAAAAACAAGGGCGGCCCGATTTCGCGTCCGCCGTGAATGGGGATGGTCACGGCGCGGCCGTCGGCATGGGTCCATCGTTCGTGGCTGCCGGTCTGTCGTGTCTTGGTGAAGCCCAACGCGCGAGCTACCTTTCGGAAGTCGTGCGCTGTGGCACTAGGCAGGTACGATCTCGGTGCTATCAGCGGGAAGCGATAAGCCCTTTTCGCGGTACTCAGCGGCGATCATCGCAAAGACCTCGGAAAGCTCGGCAAGAGCTTCTTGGCGGGTGGGCATCAAGGCATAGCACCCGGGAATGGCAGGTATTTCCGCCACCCACGAGCCATCTTCCTGACGGTAGAGAATCGTCTTGTAGTACTTGATTTCCACAGACTCGATTTTCTCCTCTGAAAAACAGTATAACACGGTCGCCCAGGCGCCGCGTGCCGCGCGGGTCCCCTTGGGGGACCTCCCTCAGACGTCGCACGCCAGTGCCTCCTCTGGCTTACTAGGTCCCGGGTTAAACGCCGAGGAGAAATCACCCGGCCATGCCTTTGACCGTCCCTCAGGCGGGAGATACAATAGTGCTTTCGAACAGGCCGGGAGGCCGTCTAATCCGCTGGCTTGGGTCCCTCCGGCTGGATGCTGATGGCGATCTGGATTTTGACCTGGGGTGTTACAATAAACCGGATGGCATATCCAGAATCTTGTAGGTAATGGCAGGCAATTTAGGCCGCTACAATATCTTAAAGAATACAAAAGGCTTATATGCCAACCCAAATCCGTAACCTGGAATCGAACTTGCTCAAGCGGGGCAGTGGGTAGTCTTCATGGTGACCCTACTCAATGAACTGAGTTTTGAATGACCCGGATACCCCCCTCTCGGCTGACGGCAGTTTCCTTGGCTCTTCTGAGCTTGGCCCTCCTGGTGTTTGCCGTTATCAACTTCCAACAGCGCAGCCGATACCAGTTGCCGGATGACGGCGTTTCCTGGGTGGACTCTTCCGAAGGTGTGAAGGCCTGGATCGTCACTCCGAATGGCCCCGGTGAGCGGGCAGGGATTCGGGAAGGCGACCGGCTGGAGACCATCAATGGAAAGGCCATCCAACACGGGACGGACGCGGTGCAGGAGGTTTTCCGCAACGGTGTCTGGTCGCAAGCGACTTACGAACTCCTGCGCCAGGGGGTGAAGTTCCAGACCCAGCTCGTGCTCGTCCCGCAGAACCCTGAAAAGCATCTGGGCCACTACCTCGAGCTGGTCGGATTGTTGTACCTGTTCATCGGCACCTACATCCTCTTCCGCCGCTGGACGGCTCCCCGCTCCCTGCACTTTTATATTTTCTGCCTGGCTTCGTTCGTCGTTTACTCCTTTTCATATACCGGGAAACTTAACCTCTTCGATTGGACGATCTACTGGCTGAACGTGGCCGCCCTGCTCCTGCAGCCCGCCCTTTTCCTGCATTTCTGCCTCACTTTCCCCGAGCGCGTGGGCTTCATTCGCGAACGGCGTTACGTGCTCCCGCTCCTCTATGTGCCCGCGGCGTTGCTGGGAGCCGTGCAGGTTCTGGTGGCCTCGGACATCCTGATATTGCCCTACCCCCTTCTGCAAGTCCGCTGGCTGCTGGACCGCATCGGCATGGTCTATCTCGCCGCCTACTTCCTGGCCGGAGCCGTGGCGCTCCAGTACGCCTACGCGCGCGTGCGCGTCCCGCTGCTGAGGCAGCAACTGAAGTGGCTGACCCGCGGGACCTGGCTGGCCATCGTCCCCTTTTCGGCTCTCTACGCCGTGCCGTTTTTCCTGGGTTTCGTCCCAAACCCCGCGATGAACCTGTCGGCGCTTTCCCTGGCCCTTCTCCCCATCACCTTCGGCTACGCCATCGTCCACTACCGCTTGATGGACGTGGACATCATCTTCCGGCGCGGGATCGCCTACACGCTGGCGACGGCGAGTATCGTGGGCCTCTATTTGGCCTCATCGCCCTGTTTGCCGACCTGTTCCGCAGCACCCTGCTGATCGACCGGGGCATATGGGTGCTGGCCATCA
>Ga0187771_10001481_pt1 | contig 15708 bp, 14 predicted proteins | sample 0116_SJ02_MP15_1_FD_133139 | JGI IMG/M metagenome (GOLD analysis project Ga0187771, IMG submission 133139) | Tropical peat soil microbial communities from peatlands in Department of Meta, Colombia - 0116_SJ02_MP15_10_MG | ecosystem: Environmental > Terrestrial > Soil > Wetlands > Peat | place...
GGGCTCGAACACGTTGCTCGCGGCGATCGTCGCGGAGGTCCTCGGCGTCGACCTGGAGCGGGTTCACGTCCAGCGGGTCGATTCGGACGTGAGTCCCGTCGACCTGGGCTCCTACTCGAGTCGCGTGACGTTCATGATGGGGAACGCCGCCCGCGAGGCCGCGGAGCAGCTCCAACGTATTCTCCTTCAGGCGGCGGGGGAGCTGCTCGGGGTCGCGGCGGAAGAGCTCGAGGTCGCCCACGAGCGTTACCAAGTGCGCGGTCGCCCCGAGCAGGGGGTCCCGTTCATGGAGGCCCTCCACCGTGCGATGGAGGACCGCGGCGCCCTGACCACCTCAGGCAACTACCGTTCGCAGCCGATGGGCGGCAGCTTCAAGGGGGCCCGCGCGGGCACGGCGCCGGCCTACTCCTTCGCCGCCTACGTGGCCGAGGTAGAGGTCGACCCCGAGACCGGAGAGTACCGCGTGCCGAACGTCTGGGCCGCGTTCGACTGCGGACGCCCGCTCAACCGTCTCGCCGTCGAGGGTCAGATCGAAGGGTCGATCCACATGGGCCTCGGCCAGGTGATGGGGGAGTCGATGAACTATCGCGGCGCGCGGCTGTTCAACCCCTCCCTCCTCGACTACAAGATCCCGGTGCCGTCCCAGATGCCGAGGGTCGAGATCCTCCTGGTCGGCGAGGACGACCCCGAAGGGCCGTTCGGAGCGAAGGAGGCCGGCGAAGGGCCTCTCATCGCGACCCTTCCGGCCGTCGCGAACGCGCTTTATGATGCCGTGGGCGTGCGGTTCACCGAACTTCCGATCACTCCGGACCGTGTCCTCCGCGGCCTCGACCTCCGCGCGAAGGAGGGCCGGGTCTGGAAGGGGAGCTAAAGATGCACCTGGACCCGTTCGAGCTTCTCCGCCCCACCTCGGTCGAGGAGGCGAACCGGCTCGCCTCCGAGCATGCGGGGCGGTTCGACTTCATCGCCGGGGGCACCGACCTCCTCCCGAACTACAAGATGCATCTCAACGTCCGTCCGGTCCTCATCTCCCTCGAGGACGTCGCCGAGCTGCGCGGCCGCACGCTCGAGCGGGTCGGGGCGATGGAACGGCTCGCCGACCTCGAGCGCGACCGGGCCCTTCGGACGGCCTATCCCGTGCTCGACGACGCGGTCGGTTCGGTCGCGACGCCGCTCGTGCGCGCGAGCGGCACCGTCGGCGGCAACCTCCTGGTCGAGACCCGCTGCTTCTTCTTCAACCAGAGCCTGTTCTGGCGGTCGAGCCTCGGCTATTGCCTCAAGGCCGACGGCGACCGCTGCCACGTCGTCCCGCAGAAGGAACGCTGCTACGCGACCTTCTCGGGCGACCTTGCCCCCGCCCTGATGGTGCTGGACGCCGAGGTGGAGGTCGCGGGCCCGTCGGGTCGCCGTCGCTTCCCGTTGGGCGAACTCTACGACGCGGGGGGCGACGGGATCCGTCGGGTGAAGCTGGCCCCCGGCGAGCTCGTCGTCGCGGTCCACCTCCCGGCCTCCGCGCGCGGTCTCAAAGGGCGGTACAAGAAGCTCCGGGTCCGCCCGTCCTACGATTTCCCGGAGCTCGGGGTCGCGGTGGCGGGACGCTGGGACGGCGGACGGGTCGGGGCCCTTCGGCTCGCGCTCGGGGGCGTCGAGACCTACCCCCGGCGGTTCGACGACCTGACCGAGGCGCTGGTGGGGAGCCACCTCTCGGAGGAGCGGGCGCGTTCGCTCGCCGAGGAGGTGACCCGCCGGGTGCGCCCGGTCCACAACACGTTCCTCCTGCCCGACTACCGCCGGCGGATGGTCGGCGTCTACGTCCGCCGGGCGCTGACCGAGGCGCGGGAGGGGGTAGCGGCATGACCGGTAAACCGTTCGAGTTCGAGATGCTCCGGATCGACGAGCTGAGGTCGCACGAGGAGATCGACCCCGAGACCGTACCGGCCCTCGCTGAGGAGATCCGCCGGTCGGGCGTCTTCTACAACCCGATCTGGGTGGCGCGAGGGTCGCTCGTCATCCTGAACGGGCACCACCGCGTCGCGGCGTTGCGGCGACTCGGCGCCGTCCGGGTCCCGGCGTGGGTGTTCGACTACCATGGCCCCACGCTCCTCCTCCATCGCTGGGCCCCGGGTCCGCCGATCTCGAAGGGCGAGGTCGAACGGCGGGGGCGCGAAGGGCGCCTCTTTCCCCCGAAGACGACCAAGCACGTGCTGACGGTTGAGCTGCCCGAGAAGCTCACGCCCCTCTCGGAGCTCTTGAGCCCGGCGCCGACCGCACGGGCTCACCGACGAGCGTCCGGCTCCTCCCGCTCCCCGGCGGCCGGGGCCTCGCGCTCGGGGTAGGGCAGCGGCAGCGCCCCCTCCGCGAAGCGGCGGATGACCGCCGCCAGGAGACCGACCTCGACCGGATGCAGCCGGGCTCGCAGGGTGTCGGGCGTGTCGCCCGCGAGCACCGGCACCCGCTCCTGCGCGAGGGTCGGTCCGCGGTCGACGTCGGCCGTGACGAGATGGACGGTCGCGCCGCTCTCCCGGTCGCCGGCGGCCAGGACCGCTTCGTGCACGTGGTGGCCGTACATCCCCGCGCCGCCGTAGCGGGGCAGGAGCGCAGGGTGGATGTTGATCGCGCGGCCCTTCCAGCGCTCGACCCAGGACGTCGGGAGGATCGTGAGGAATCCCGCGAGGACCACCAGCTCGACGCCCTTCGATTCCAGTTCGGCGGTGACGCGGCGCGACCAGTCGTCCGGGTCGACCCCGCGCGAGGGGAGGACGACCGTCGGGAGGCCCCGCCGCCGGGCCCGTTCGATCGCAAAGGCGTGGGGTCGGTCGGCCACCACGAGGGCGATCCGCGCGGGGAGATGCTCGCCCATCACCAGCTCGGCGAGCGCGTCCAGGGTCGTCCCCTCGCCCGAAACGAACACCGCGATCGTCAGGCGGCGCGACATGCCCCGTCGAGGGCCGGGGACTAGAATAGCGTGGCGGAAGTGAAACGGAACGCCTTCGCACGGAGCGACGGTACGGTCGCCGCATCGGTCCCCCGTTCGTCGGCGTAGATCCGCCGTTCGCGGCCGAGCCCCTCGATGCCGCGAAGGAGGGTGAGCAGGCTCTCGGTGAACCGGAGGTTGCGGACCGGCTCGGCGACCTCTCCGTTCCGAATGCGGTAGGTTCCGTCCCGCGTCATCCCCGTGAGGACACCGCGACCGGGGTCGACCACGCGGACGTAGTGGAACCGTGTGACCAGCAGTCCGTGGCGAAGTTCGCGCACGAGTTCGTCGGCCGATTCCTCTCCTGCGCGAAGCAAGAGGTGCGAGGGCACTGGACCCCATTCCCCCCACGGTGCCTCGGGCGGCAGCGCGTGACCGGTGCGCGGGCGCTCCAGCCGGACCGAGGTCAGAAGGTCGGTCACCGCCGGCCCGGCGACCCCTTGCGAGATGAGCGCCGTTCGCCGGGTGCGGGTTCCCTCGTTGTCGACCGCCCGCGGGATCGACTGACGGGAACGAGCATCGTCGACGAGTTCCACCCGGCTCGGCGCAACGCGCCGCCCCCGGTGCGACCGCAAACAGCTCCACCCCTCGACCTCGGCATGTCCACCGAAGCCCAGGTGGCCGAGAAAGACCATCGCTTCGGCGACCGCCGGCCCGGCGAGCACGACCGGGTAGACGCCCGGCTTCACCGTCCGGGGCGGGCTCTTCGGGACGCGCTCCGCCGCCTCGTGGCCGAGGCGCTCGGGGAACAGTCGCGCGGCGTCCCAATGGGCGCCTTCCGACCAACCGGACACGGGGGGCTCCAGCTCCGGCCGCTCGACCAGCACGCTCGCCTGAGCGGCGGAGGTACGGCTGGAACGGTCGAGACCCGCGGTGTTGAGGATTCGCGTTTCGTCCCAGCCGACGTTGACCACGCCGGCCACGCGGGCGCCGGGCGCGCGCTCCTGCGCGGCGGTGAGGACCCGCTCGGCGAGCCGGGTGACCTCCTCGGGACGGAGGGCCGCCGTCGACCGGGAGAACGCGACCGGCTCGACGTTCTCGTGGTCGGCCGGGAACCCGCGGAATCCCTTCTCGACCGGCGCGTAGCGGGCGAGGGCATCGGCGACGCGGGCGACCTCCCGAAGACCGGCGGGGGTGAGGTCGACCGACGTAGCGATCCCGATCCGCCCCTCGCGAGCGACGCGGAAGGAGACATGGTGGGTGCGTTCAAAGTGCGGCTGATGAATCTCCCCGTTCGCGAACCGGATGGTCGTCCAAACGGACGAGGCGAACCGGGCGTCCGCGCTCGCGCCGGGAGTCAACGCGCCGGTGGCCCGGTCGAAGAGCCCCGCGGCCGACTCCGACACCACCGCTAGCCACCCCGCACCTGAACGTCCCTAAAGCGACCGACCGGAGCGCCGTGACTGACCCGAGCGACCTGGCCGGGCTGGCCCTTCCCGCAGTTGGGCACTCCCCAGAGGTGCCAGGTCGCCGGTCCCCCGACCGCGTCCAGGGACCCCCAGAACTCCGGCGTCATGCCCGAGTAGATCGGGTTGCGGACGAGCGGCCCGAGCTCCCCGCGGACGATTCGCCGGCCGACCTCGGTCCCGAACTGGAAGTTGAGGCGTTTGTCGTCGATCGACCAGGAGCGGTTCGTCTCCATGTAGACGCCGGACGGAATCCCCTCGATGAGCTCCTCGAATGAGAGGTCCCCCGGGGCGAGGTCGACGTTCGTCATTCGGATGAGCGGGGCGCGGAGCGCGCTCGAGGCCCTCGCCGTCCCCGCCGACACCGGTCGCCCGAGCCGTGCGGCCCACTCACGGCTCGAGAGCACACCGACCAGCGTGCCCCGCGTGACGATCGGAACCCGCTGGGCCTCGATGCCCTCGTCATCCCAGCCGAACGTCCCGAGCCCGCCGGGCTCGGTCGCGTCGGCGGTGACGTTCATGAGGTCGCTCCCGTACCGGAGGCTTCCGACCCCGTCGGCCGGCACCCAGCTTGTGCCGGCGTAACCGGCCTCGGAGCCGAAGATGCGGTCGAGCTCGACCGCGTGGCCCACACTCTCGTGGACCTGGAGGGCGAGCTGGTCGGAGCCGAGGACGAGCGTCGTCCGCTCTTCGGGACAGCTGGGGGCGGTGAGGAGGGCGACCGCCTCCCGGCCGACCGCCTCCGCCTTCTCGGCGAGCCGAAGCCCCTCGATGAATTCAAAACCGGCCTGCCGGAAGTCCCCCCCGAACGACGTCGGAGTGCTGCGCCGCTGAACGTTCGAGCCCTCGACCGCGGTCGCGCTGATGCCGGCCCCGACGTGGACGATGCGGGAGCGGTACGACCGACCCTCGGTCGAGCGGAACCACTTCACCTCCTCCCACGCCTGGAAGGAGGCGGAACCGCTCTTCACCTCGGGGCCTACGTGCAAGCGCCGCTCGGCGTCGCTGAGGAACTGAACGATCTCCTCCCGAGGAACTTCGAACGGGTCGCGGCGTACCGGGGAAGTGTACCGACCCTCCCTGGGGCCGTTGCCTCCGGCGATCCGCAGTGGGGCGCGCTCCCTTCGACCCGCCGCCCGAGCGAGACTGACCGCGGCCCGCGCCGTCGCGCGGGCGGAGCTTTGGGTGAGCTCCGTCGTCGCCGCGAACCCCCAAGCGCGGTCGGTCCGCACCCGGACTCCCAGGCCGCGACCGACGCTCTCCGTGAGTGCGCTCGCCCGGCCGTCCCGGACGGCGAGGTGGAGGAATCGCTGGGGGGCGATGACCCGCACGTCGGCGTACGCCACCGGGGCCGATTCGGCGGCACCGAGCGCGACGCGGATCAGATCCTCCAAGGGAACCCTCGGTCGTGTCTCCTACGGCACGGGGAGGAAAAAGTCTCCCCGGGGTCGTTGCCGGCCCCTACAGCATCACCCGGAGGTTGAGCTTCTCGGTGAGCTCCTTGTACCGGTTGCGGATGGTGACCTCGGTGACTCCGGCCACCTCGGCGACCTCGCGCTGGGTCCGGCGCTCGGCGCACTGGACGCTGGCGATGTAGATCGCCGCGGCCGCGACCCCCGTGGGGCCACGCCCGCTCGTGAGCTCCCGTTCGGTCGCTTCCTTCAGGATCTCGTTCGCGCGGGTCTGGATCTCGCCTTTGAGCTTGAGCTCGGAACAGAACCGCTGGATGTAGTCCTGCGGCCGGGTCGGCATCAGGCGGAGGTGGAGCTCGCGGGTCATGAACCGGTAGGTCCGCCCGATCTCCTTGCGGCCGATGCGCGACTTGGAGGCGATCTCGTCCAGCGTCCGCGGGACGTTGCACTGCCGGCAGCTCCCGTAGAGGGAAGCGGCGACCACGCCCTCGATCGAGCGGCCCCGGATGAGGTTGCGGTTGACCGCCTTACGGTAGATCATCGCCGCGGTCTCGCGGACGTTGCGGGGAAGCGACATCCCGCTCGCGATGCGGTCGAGCTCGGCGAGGGCGAACGCGAGGTTCCGTTCGGTCGCGTTCGAAACCCGGATGCGGCGTTGCCACTTGCGGAGCCGGTAGAGCTGAGCGCGGTTCCGGGTCGGGATCGACTTGCCATACGGGTCGCGGTTCTTCCAGCCGATCTCGGTGGAGAGCCCCTTGTCGTGGATCGTGAGGGTAGTCGGCGCCCCCGTGCGGGCCCGCTTCTCGCCTTGCTCGGCGTCGAAGGCGCGCCAGTCCGGGCCCTGGTCGATCATCGACTCCTCGAGCACGAGGCCGCATTCATCGCACACGAGCTCGCCCTTCTCGTAGTCCCGGGTCAGGTGGTTTGACCCGCAGCTCGTGCACCGGGTCGGGACGGCGAGGTCCTCCGGTCGCGCCGCTGGTTTCTCCTCGTTCGCCGGCGCTCCGCCATCCTGTACCGGTTCGGTTCCTTTCATTCGCGCACCATCGTCGCGCCGAGGAGCGCGACCCCCTCCGCCGGGGTGGGCGGACGTCGCGGGCGGACGCTGACGTACGGGCGAGCGACCGGACCGAACACCCGGACGATGCGGCCGCGGACTCCCGTCTTCGGTTCCACGACCGGCGTGCCCTCGGGGACGACCTCCTCCCCGGGGGAGCGCACCGTCAGAAATCCGGACGGCGTCAGGGCGAGCACCGTGCCGACGTCGCGTCTGGTCATTCGGGCGTCGACTCGCGACAAGTGGTATAAACGATTTGCGATACCTATTAAAGGATTACGGCCGCGGACGCGCGCGTCCCCGCGCTCTCCCGGACGCCGAAGAATCGGCCCCGGGAGCTGGAGCCTCCTCGTCCTCGGATTCCGGTGGGATGTACGGGACGTAGGTGGGGCGACCGGTTATACGTCGCCGGGGTTCCTCCTCGCCTTCGGGTTCCCGGCCCGGGGGCGAGGTCGGCGCTTCCTCTTCGTCAGCGCCGAGCTCTGGCGGAGCGACGGCCGGCGCCACGGGGCTCGCGAGCGGCGGGCCGGCCGAGGCGAGCTTCTTTTCCTTCGTCAGGCGGTCGACCTCGAGCCAGAGTGCCTCGATCTCTTCCTCGGGCGTGCCGTACCGACGGTCTTCGCTGAGGGCCGCTCGGACCTGGGTCATGAGGCGAGCGGCGCTGCTCGCGTCCCGGGCCTTCGCCTTGATCCGCTGGAGACGTCGGGCGAGGTTCCTCGCTTCGAGCAGGATCTCCGCCTCTTCTTGCGGAGAGAGCTCGGGCATCGCCGGAGCCCGCGGGATGCGGGCGACCGACCGCCGCGTCTCCACGAGCCGTTGCGCTGCGGTCGGGAGGTTCTGGTCCTGGATCGACTGGATGAGACGGGAGAACGAGATCGCTGCCTCGCTCACGTCCTCTCCGCGGTCCCGCGCCTTGCGGATCGAGACGGCGAGCTTCTGGGCCTCCTGGACGCAGAACTTCGGGACCGCGTCATTGAGGACCGCGAGCGCGAGCGACGCGCTCGCCGCGGCCTTCTGGAGAGATCCCGAGCTGAGCGGCTCGGTGCTGAGCCGCACGCGGGCGTTGCCGACCCGCGCGTCCAGGTGGGCGACATCGACCCCGATGGTGGAGGCGATGGCCCGCAACTCGTCCGCGCGTCGCAGCAGCTCTCGAACCCACGTCCAGTCCTGACGGACTCGGCGGATGAGCGCCTCCGCTCGCTTGACGATCTGTTCGGCGGTATCTGGCGAAGTGGCGAGCCCCTCCTCGAACGCCTGCTGGATCTGCGGAGTCGGAAACGGCAGTCCTTCGCTCTCCAGCACCTTTCCCTGCTCGGTCACCAGGCCGAGCCGTTGGCGGAGCGCCGCGACCGCAGGTGCGTCGGTGGCGCTCATGGTCTACCGGGGCTCCTCGTAAGCGAGGGTGCGCATGAGACGGCTCAGCGTCAGGTCGGCCTGGTCGAGCTCCCGCGCCCGCAAGTGCTCGGTCGCCTCCCGAATCTGGACAGCCGCCTCCCGCGCGGAGTCGCTCTCGGGCGGCAGGGTGCGGATCCGTGCCGCGAGGCTCCTCGCTTTCCGCAGGAGCCGGTCGAGGGTCTCCTCCTCGGTCTCGGCCAGCCCGGCGGCGGGCGGAGGGGCGCGACCGGCGGTCGCGGCGGCCTCCTTCTCGAGCTCTTCGAGCTGCCTCCTCAGCTCGCGCACGCTCTGGACGGCCTCGCTCAACCGTCCCTTCTTGAGGTGGCGGGTCGCTTCCACATGGAGCCGACGCGCGGCGGCGCTGGGCGGATGGTCCTCCGGATACTGGTCGAGCTTTTTCTCGTGAGCCGCGAGCTCCTCCTCGAGCGACGCGGGGATGGCCTCGTGGAGGAGCATCAGGGTCTGGGCGGCCTCCTGGGCCAGCGAGTCGAGGAGCTCTTCGGTCAGGTCGGGGGCGGAGAGCTTCTCGCGAATCGCCTCCAGCTCGCTCGAGATCTCCCCGAGCGGGATCCCGAGCTCGGAGGCCTCGCTGCGCAGCCCTTCGATCTGGCTGAGAAGCCCCTGGAGCCCCTTCCAATCGGACTCGAATCGGGAGAGGCGTCGTTCGACCTCGACCAGCCGAAGGCTCGCCTCTTCCCGCTCACCCCCCTCGACCGCGTCGTGGAACCGGTCGATGTCGGCGCTGATCGCGAACCGGACGCCGGCCTTCTGCAGCGCGACCCGCCGGTCCTCGAGCGCCTTCAGCCGGCGGGCGAGGACCTCGTCGGTCTCCCGTTCAAGCCGCTGCTGGGCCGATCGGAGGATGTCGAGCGCTTGGGCGGCGCGTCCCTCGGCCTCGCTGAGCGCGGCCTCGCGCAGCTCGTTCGTGACGTCGGGGGCGACCCGGCCGAGCTCGCTCAGCACCTGCATCTTCGAGAGGAGCGAGCGGCTGATGGTCGCGTTGAGTTCGGCCTCCGGCGACGGGGCGGCGGGGGGCGGGGGCCCCTTCATTGGGCCCGCCTCCGGAGGGGAGGCTGCGGGCACGGATTCGTCGCTCGCCGGCAGGTCGAGGGAGCGAAGTCCTTCGATGGCGAGCCCGGTGGGGAACCCGCACACGGAGCAATGAGCTGCCGTCTGAGCGATGGGTTGCTCGCAAATCGGACAACTGGACGGCACGTTAGGGCTCCAGTACAGACGGAGAGACGGCGGTTCGGCCCTTAACCTCTTTTACCGGGCCGGGACGGTGTCGGACTCCGTCTCGCAGAGTTATCCGCCAGAGAACGTGGGCACCACGACCAGCGTGACCGGCCGTTCGAGCGGGGTGTCGAGCGGGACCGGGGTACCTTCCACCAGCACCGCGCTGCCCTCCGCCCGCTGACCGAACTCCCGCAGGAGCGATCGGACCGGCGTCCCGACCGGGACCGTACGACGATGCCGGACGACCGCCCCGGCTCTCGTCAGCTCGATCGTCACCCGGACCCGCGCGGGAGAGGCGCTGAGGGGGAGACTTTCCGGCGGGCGGGTCTCAGCCCGGTCGCCCTTTGAACTCCCGCGATGCATACGCATCACCAGATCTCGAATCTGGCGCCTTGGCCGAGCTAGGCTACCTCAGCACCCGTCGGGGGGGAGTTCCCTCCACCTATAGCCCTTTTCCGGTGCCGAGCGGTGAGAATCCTTCTCGAACGAGGCTCGCCCACTCGCACCCCATTGGTCTCCGGGTGGAATGAATTCGCGTGACCGCGTCGCGCGGCTGCTCCCAATGATGCCCACCTCGAGGTTCACCGCGCGAGCTCGTAGGAACAGAATCCTTCGCGCCCGAGCCGCGTGCGCGTTCCCGCCGGGGTCCGTCGCCTACCGGCTCTTGGTGCCCGGCATGCCGACCGCGGCCTTGAGCCGGGTGATGGCCTCTACCGGGTACGGGTCGACATGTCGTCGATCCGCGAGGAAGAGGCTCACGTGGTCGCCGAGCGCGATCCCGCCGATCAGCGCCTCGAGCCGGTCGTCGGAGTCGAGGATCACCCGCTCGGAACGGACGCTCCGCTCGGAGAGCAACCGCTCGAGGTACCGCAGGCTCTTGCGGGTCGCGGGGGATTCGCCGGACCATTCAAGGAGGAGCACGGCCGCACGCGCCGCGTCGCGGGAGCCGGTCGCGTCCCAGCCCACGAGCGCGTTGTGGAACAGCTCCGGCACCTCGTCGAACACGGCAAGGCGCTTCGCGTTCTCCTCGATCTGGGTCTTCCAGCGCCGAGCGAGGGCGAGGAAGGCACTCTCCGCGTAGACGAACGGGATTCGGTCGCCGATCGACTGAGCGAGGAGGGCGGCGGGGCCTCGGGACCGGGAGTAGGAGCCGATGCGCGCGCGGGTCCGGTCGGCGATCCGTGCGATGCGAGCATCGTTCGACTCCGGGAAGAGGGGGTCGAGGAGCCCGAGGATTCCACCAAGCAAGTGCCCGACCGCGGAGCGCGGCGGCATGCCGGGGGGCACGGGCAGGACGGGCACGTCGTCCTCGGCCGCCCTCTCGGCGAGGAGGCCGCCCGAGGAGATGACGGTCCGCCCGGCGCCGGCCCTTCCCGCCTGGTCGTAGGCCTTGAGGGTCTCCCAGGTGTTGCCGGAGTAGCTCACGAGGACGACCCGCGCCTTCGCGTCGACCGACCTCGGAAGGTCGGGGGAGCGGACGACCACCAGGCTCGCCGAGCTCTCCGCGTCAACCACGCCGCGGGCGAGGTCGGCCGCGATGCCGGAGCCGCCCATCCCTACGGCGTAGACGCGGGTGGCCCGGCCGTCCGTGGGGAGCGCGATCTCGCGGCCGGCGCGGAACCCCTCGATGAGCCCGGTCGGGAGGCTGGCAGCGAGCGCCCGCATTCGGGTGGGGCCTTCGGGAAGCGGTCGCGCCATGTCGGTGCCGGCGGACGGTCACCGAGTATAGCCCTTACGGGCCCACGCGCGAGTGCAGACAAAGTTGATGAAGCTCGGGGCGCCATCCTTCGACCGGAGCGGTGAAGTCCCACGCTCCGGGGGAGTCTCGAGTGCCCGAGGAGAGCCAGCGCACCCGGCCCGTGGAGGGTCGCGTGTCGACCGGCAACCCGGGGCTGGACGCGATGCTCGAGGGAGGGCTCGTGGCCCGACGCCCCTACCTCATCGTCGGCGCCTCCGGTACCGGCAAGACGACGCTTGCGCTCCAGTTCTTGTGCGAGGGCGTTCGTCGAGGGGAACGAGCCCTGCTGGTCACGCTCGAGGAACCCCCGAACGAGACCCGGATCAACCACCGAGCACTGCAACCCGCGCTCGATAGCGTCGACGTCTTCGACGCGATCCCCGACATCATGCGGTACGAGCGGGCTCCGTTCAAGGACATCGCGGCAGTCCGCTCCGCGGTCCCGTTCCGATCGGTGTCGAGCGAGATCCGGAGGACCCCGGAGCTCACGAGCGTCGAGGTCACCATCACGGCGCTCGAGCAGATGTTGCGAACGGAGGTGCTGCGGCGGAACTACACCCGGGTCGTGATCGACTCGCTGACGGCGCTCCAGTACTTCTGCATGAAAGGATTCGACCCGGTCGCCGGGGCGCAGACGTTCCTCCGGTTTCTATCGGACCTCCAGGTCACGACCCTCCTTACCGTGGAGTCGCCGCTCGAGGACATGGACACCCCCGAGCGGATGCTCGCCCGCGGGGAGATCCGCCTCTTCCGCTGGGAACTCGAGGGGATGACGGTCCGCGCCGTCGGCGTCGAGAAGTTCCGCGGGAGTTCGCACGACGTTCGTCTCCACCCGTACCGGATCGGGCCGCGGGGGATCGATGTCAACCTCGACGTTACCATCTCTCGGGACACGCGTCAGATTATCGAGGCGATCGTCCCGATCGTCGAGGTACGCCCACCGGCGCCCGTGCCGGTCGAGGTGACCTCGGTCCTCGACCCGCTCTCGGAGGAGATCCGGGACCTGATCGCGGCGGGAGCGGACGTCTCGCCCGTGCGGACCGAGGTCGAGGCCGCGCTCGGCGGTGCCGTCTCGGGAGTGCTGGACGACGCACGGAGTCATCTCACGCGGGCGACGGCCCTTACGGTGGGGCTCGCCACCTCGCTCCTCTCCGCCTCGACCGCCGGGCGCCCCGACCGACGAGACTCGCGAGAAGCACTTCGTCGGATCCGTGAGCGCTCGGAGACCGCTCGCGCCGGGGTCGCTCCCACCGAGTTGCCGGACCCGGTGACCCTGGAAGGTCAGTTGCGGCGACTTCTCGGGATCTTCGAGAGCATGCCACCGCCGACGGCTGCGGCGCCGGCTCCGCCGGTCGCTCCCCCTCCGGCCGTACCGCCCTCTCCGCCACCGGCCGTAGCCGTTCCCCCGCCTGTGGCCGCGCCCGAAACCGTGCCGAAGGAACCCGAATCGCCTCCCCCGCTTCCCGCGATGGTGACGATACCCTCGTCGGCGCCCGTCGCTCACAAGGCCGACCGCGCGCCGTCGCGCGCCCCGCGAGTGACCTCACCGGTCCCTGCGGCTCCCGAGGGCCCACCTCCGTCGCCGTCTCGAGAAGCGGCGATGTCCCCGCCCGCCACGACCACTGCTCCCACGCCCGAGCCTTCCGCCCGTCCGCTCCATCCAACACCGCCAGCCCCGCCGGTACCGGCGAGCGTCGTCGAGGCTCCCATTGCGGAGAAACCCGCAGTTCCGGCGAAGCGCCGTCGCGCGGCGGCCCCACGGAAGAAGGTGGCGAAGTCCCCTCCGGTGACCGTGCCACCGGTCGAGCCCGCCCCCGCGGCGACGCCCGCGGTGGCGCCCGCGGAAGTGGGCGTATCCGCTCCGGCACCGCCGACCACCCCGGAAGCGACCCCCGCGGCCAAGCCGAAACGGCGGGTCACGCGGAGGCGAAGGGCGCCCCCGGTGGTTTCCACCACCGTGGTTCCAGCACCGGTCCCGGCCCCGGAGGCTCCGCCGGCGAGCTCCGACCCGCCGCCCCCTGCTGAAAACAGCGGACCGGGGGTGCAAGGATGAGCTGGGTCGACCCGCTTCCGCAGCAGCGCGTCGCGACCGGGATTCCCGGTCTCGACCGGATGCTCGGCGGCGGTCTCATCGCGGGTCGGCCTTACTTGGTGACCGGCGGCACCGGTAGTGGAAAGACGCTCCTCACGCTCGAATTCCTGATGGAGGGTCTGCGCCGGGGGGAGGACGTGCTGTTGGTCGCGGTGGACGAGCCGCCCTCCGAGATCATGGAGAACGTGCGGTCGTTCGATTGGGACCTCTCCGCGGTGAAGACCCTGGACGCGAACCCCGGGACCCGGACGATCAAGCGCAACGTCGCGGTCCAGGAGATCCGAACGATGACGGACCTCAAGACAATGCGCGAGGTGTCCCAGGAGACCAAGCGTTCGTCCGACGTCGAGGAGATCTCGATCCAGTCGATCCAGCTCAAGCTTCGGCAGCAGATGTCCGGCACGCCCTACCGCCGCGTCGTGGTCGACTCGGTCACCTCGATCCGTCGGTTCGCCGTCAAGGCCTCGGCGGACTCCCAGGCGGAGCGAACCGAGATCCAGTCGCTCCTTCGCTTCCTCTCCGAATCGGGCGTGACGACCCTCATCACCGCCACCCCGAGCGACCCGGCGGTCCTCACACCGGAGGAGATCCTCACGCGAGGGGAGATCCTGCTCACGCGAAAGTGGGTCGGGGACCGTTCGCTGCGCCAGATCAAGATCGTCCGGATGCGGGGCGCGGCCCATGATCCGGAGCGACGTCCGTTCGTCATCACGCACCAGGGAGTTGTGCTCGGCTGAACCGCCCGGGGACTCTGGCTCGCGCGATCAGACGACGTCCCACCGGTGGTGGGATAGCCACTCGGTCGCTGGGCGCCGCCATCGCGGGTCGACGTAGATGCTCACTGCCCAATCGGACGGCGCCCGCAGCGCGAGCGTCCGCCAGGGTCCGGGCGCGCGGAACGGGTAGGTGACGCGTCCGTCGATCAGCAGGCCGACCTCGGCCCAATCCTCCTTCGGGTCGCCCCGCGGTTCGAGACCCGCGAGGTCGACCAGGACAGAACCGGGCGGAGCTTCCACCTTCTCCGCGAGCTCGTCCTCGAGCCGTCGGCGCAGCACCGGCCGGTCGACCAGACGTCGCCACCGAGCGCGCGCCGACGCGGTGACCGTGCGGAGTCCGTCCGCCCTCTTGTACAATCTCCGCTCGGCGAGGCCCTCGACGAGGGCGCGGCTCACTCCCCCTTCGGCCTGGAGGGTCACGAGCATCTCGCCGTCGTTCTCGACGAACCAGTCTCGGGCGTGCTCCGGAAAACCGGTAACTCGCTCCACGGCCGCCTGGGCCATCATCTCGGCGGCGCGGACCGTCTTGTGGTAGTAGACGGTCGAGTACATCAGCGCCCGTCCGACGAGGAACCCCTCGACCGCGCTCCGGCCCTTCTCGGCAAAGACGGGGCGTCCGTCGACCGAGCGAAGGGTGTCCAGGAGTCGGACCGCATCGATCGCTCCATGCGCTACCCCGGTGTAGTGCGCGTCCCGTTGGAGGTAGTCGATCCGGTCCGCGTCGACCGCACCGTGGAGCAGGGCCGCGAGCGCGGAGCGACCTCTCGACCCCGACGGCGGGTCGACCAGGTCCGCGATGCGCTCCGGAGAAACTCCGAACCTCTCGAGGATTTCCGGCACGCGGACCTTGTCCGACGGCCCCGCCGGGTCGCGGCCGAGGATGCGCTGCCGCGAGAGCCACTCATGCTCCTCCCCGAACACCTCACGCATCGGTCCGTCCAGCGTGTGGGAGAACGGACCATGACCGAGGTCGTGGAGTAGCGCGGCCAGCTCGACCTCCCTCCCGTCCGCCGCGGGGACGCCGACGCGATGGGCCATCGATCGGGCGACCCAGAACGTCCCGAGGGAATGCTCCAGCCTCGTGTGGTTCGCCCCGGGGAAGACGAGGTGCGCGAAGCCCGTCTGGCGGATTCCCCAGAGGCGCTGAAACTCCGGAGTTCCGACCAGGGCGAGCGCGGGTCCGTCCACGGTGATCGGCCCGTGGATCGGGTCGAAGATCGACTTCCCGTGACCGAGGGAGCGCTCGGACCGACGCACGAAGGAGGGAGCCCGCCGGTTCCATAAAGCGCCGCCCCGGCCCCCGCCGAGTGCCCTTCCGCCCGAACGTATTTATCGCGACCCGCCGCTCCTCGACCGCTATGGCGGACGCGACTCCTTCCGCGACCGTCGCCGAGCCGGCACCCATCGCTGAGGTCCGGGAGCGGTACCGGGCACTCGCGGAGGCGGAGACCCGCCCGGACCGCGACCAGTATCTGTCGGCGCTCAAGGCGTTCCTCGCGACCGTCGAGGGCCACGCGAAGGAGCTGATGCCGGAGGCGGGCGAGGTCGCGCCGCAGCTCGCCGAGGTCGCGATGGCGCTCTACCGGGCCTCGCAGCCGGACCTGGCGCGACGCGCCGTCGAC
>Ga0187771_10001482_pt1 | contig 15706 bp, 15 predicted proteins | sample 0116_SJ02_MP15_1_FD_133139 | JGI IMG/M metagenome (GOLD analysis project Ga0187771, IMG submission 133139) | Tropical peat soil microbial communities from peatlands in Department of Meta, Colombia - 0116_SJ02_MP15_10_MG | ecosystem: Environmental > Terrestrial > Soil > Wetlands > Peat | place...
AGCAGTCCTAGATACGAGACCACGACCCTCTTTAGAATTCCGGCTTGTCCTCCTCTTGTGTTGTCGAAGACAGAGCCTCCCGAGCTGGCCGCGATCGCTGCGGGCGATTGAATGAGAGATACAGAGACCGCGGCCAATAGCAGTATTCCAACAGGGCTGTAACTCTTCACGGCACTACCCCATGTGTGTTTCCCCGTTCGGTGTCGAGGCTGACAACGCGCCAATCGGGAGCTGCGTTTGAACCGATTCTGCCCCACACCGCCCAGCAACTGGCCATATTCCAGCATCCGTGAAAGTAGAAGCGGCTTCGTTTTAGAATGGCGCTCCCGGGCTGCGGGACTAGTGGCATCCGAGACGTCCTCCAGGAGCGGCTCGGATTGTCAAAGCCTTCGTCGCGTATGCTCTTATCGGTGTTGGTGTGACGGCAGGCTCGCCGTGTTGTCATCTACGCTCGGAATTCTGCGGTTGAGCCTTTAGATCCGTCTGCAGGGCGTCGATGTCCTTGCTAATCGATTCTCGATCTGAGGCGCCACACTTCTGTTTGTCGCACTCCTTAAAAGCAAGATCGTACAGCTTCAACGCTAGTTCTTTCTTTCCTCTGTGCCAATAAACCTTGGCGCGCAAGGCCCACCAACGCCAGACATCGCGCCAGCCGGGAAACTCCAAGCCCATCTGAATTGCCTCGATCTTCAAGCCAATGTCTTCCCGCTCAGCCCGGACGCACCGAAGGCCTCCGAATGGGTCCCAGAAAACCCATGAATTCGAGTCGCGTACTTCTAAAGCCCTCTTGAACAGCTCTAATCCCAATTTCCGGTCGCCTTTGTGCCAGAAGATAGTTCCGAGCATTTCGTACGGCTCACAGCCGCTGCTGTCTCTGGCAACTGCCTGGCTCAAAAGCATTGCCGCCTCGTCCTCATCGTCCGTGGTGCCAATAATCTGTGCCGCTGCTAAAGTCGCCGCGGTGCCCAGCGCGTGCTGAACTTCAATATAGGCCCAAAGCGTCAATGCTGAGCCGAGGGCAGCCCCAACAATCCCAACGATCGAATACTTCAGTATTACCTTGGCGCGCAGCAAACCCACTGTGAACCTCACAACAGAATCATGCAGCGCAAAAGATTCTCAAGGAGATATCTCCGCTCGCCGAAACTTGCTCGTGCAGTGGCCCGCGGTTAAAGAGCTAGGCCGCATCTTCCATAGCGAATGCGAGCGGGAAGCTAACCCGCCTGCCCTTTGGGAACGCTTCGGAACACCAACTGCGAGTCCTCGTCGATGTCGTTCGCGGTCAGATAGACCGATCCGAAACCACCTGCCGTGATCATAACACCTCCGCCCGGAAAGTTATCAAGATACCAATCGCGTGTCGGGTCGCCGCTCCTTTCGGCCACTATAAATTCAACCTGTCCCGGCTCGTAATGGTAGAGTATGCGATCGCCCACGCGGACCTCGTCTCCCGACGCATATTTGAATAAACTCATTCTACTCTATCACCAGCCGGGCGGATCCGATTCACACCTGCCGGTAGATAAGTGGCGCCGACCCTCCATGGTATGAAAAGCCGCAGCCAGGCCCGACTCGACGTGAGGGACATGTAAGGTCAGAATCCTTGCGGCCACATTAATCCGCGTCGCAGCAAGATATTAAGAGCCCACAGCACAATGGCGACCCCAAGCGCTTCCTGTGATGCAAAGTAACTTTGCCAGCGTGTGGCATAGATGATGCCGCCGTGAATCGTAACCGGATAGATCGCTCCGCTGCTAGGGACGGGCGTCAGCGGACCAAAGGCAGACAAATTCATCTGTAGGGCCCAAACAGGAACGAATACCGCAATTGCGGCCAGTCGTAGCACGTTAAGCCCCGTGCGAGTAAGGCTCGGTTTCGGTGGCTTTAATGGATCAGGCATCTGCCGCACCTCACAGCTGTCCGAGCCGCGTCAGCACGGCTCCCACCAAACCATAGTCTAATAAGTTCTCCGCCCCAGATACTGAACGCGGCCCCCTCACAGTCGTCACTGCTTATGCGAAAAAGGATCTCCCAAAATCGCAATAAGGAGGCCAAGGACCAAGAACGAGTAAAAGCCGACCCAAAACATTGGCGGGCCGGCCAGCAGATACTGGCATCGCGTCAGGTAGACGACGGTGCCGTGCACATTTATTGAAAACGGCTTCCCCGTAGCGGGGACTGGCGCGCGAGGGGAAGTGTATGCGAAGTACACCTCCAACAGCCAGAGTGTGAGAAACGAGACTAGGGTAAATCCGCCGGACAACCCTATGACTATCTTCCGCAAGGTCTCCATCCTCGTTGTTTCCTCGTGACGCCAGACCTCCATGTAGGGCGTGGTCAGCCATCAGCCGTTCCCTTCCGAGACACGATCCTCTTCAAGAACGCCCGGACAACTTATTGAGCCGCGCCCTTGGCCATGACTCGCTGTCGTGACTATACGCCAACATGATCCAGTTGGGCAGCGTGAGCCTGGTTTTCCGCCTGGCACTGTGCGAAAGGAACCAACCGCCGAGCCTTCCTGCGTAATTCCGGTCAGCTCGTTCGCACCCTCTCCGCCATACAAGACTGCCCGTTGTCCCGCTGGCGTGAGTGAGGTCCGCCGGCCGTCACCGTCGTAGGTATACCTGACCCCGGCCCCACCCCTTCCGCTACCCCATTCGTAGCTTAGCGTCGGCTGGCTTGCGCATGGAGTCCAGAGTGGAGGCGCTGCTTCCGCCTGAACGCGAAAAGAATCAGCCCGGTTCGATTGCGGTCGAGGATTCTTCAAACCAGGTGCGCTGGGCCCAGCGCGCGACGTCCACCAGACCGATCATCACCGGGACCTCGATGAGCGGACCAATGACCGCCGCAAAGGCCGCGCCGCTATCGATTCCAAACGTCGCCACGGCAACCGCGATCGCCAGCTCGAAGTTGTTCGAGGCGGCCGTGAAGGATAGCGTCGCGCATTGCGGGTAGGCCGCTCCAACGCGCTGGCTCAGCGCGAATGAGACCGCGAACATGATCCCGAAATAGAGCAGCAGCGGGACCGCGATGCGCACTACGTCAAGCGGCATCCGCACAATCGCGGCGCCCTTGATCGAAAACATCACCACTATCGTGAACAGGAGAAAAGTCAGTGTCAGCGGACTGATCTTCGGAATGAAGCGCTGCCGATACCATGTCTTCCCCTTTGCCTTTGTCAGAACTATCCAGGTCAGGAAACCGGCGGCGAACGGAATTCCGAGATAGATTCCGACGCTCTCTGCAATCTGCCCCATCGTGACGTGGACGATCGCGCCGCCAAGGTGCAGCCATCGCGGCAGAATCGTGATGAAAACGAACGCGTAAACCGAAAAAAACACCACCTGGAAGATCGAGTTGAAGGCCACCAGCCCCGCGCAATAGTCTGCGTCGCCGTTAGCCAGTTCGTTCCACACGATTACCATCGCTATGCAGCGCGCAAGGCCGATCATGATGAGCCCCACCATGTATTCGGGACGATCGCGCAGGAATACGACCGCGAGCCCGAACATCAGAAGCGGCCCGATCACCCAGTTCTGCACCAGCGACAACGCGAGAATTCCCACGTCCCGGAAGACATCGGCCAATTCGTCGTAGTTCACCTTCGCAAGCGGCGGATACATCATTAGAACAAGCCCGATCGCGATCGGTATCGAGGTTGTTCCGACGCTCATCCTATCCAGCGCAAACTTCACACCGGGAAAGATTGCACCGATCGCGACACCCGCCGCCATCGCGAGAAAAATCCACAGGGTAAGAAAACGGTCGAGGAACGAAAGCCTGTGTAACCGCGGCGCTGGAGCCGCCGACAACGTCGCACTCATTCGTGAAGCTCCTGTCCTGGCAAAATGATGCAGGCCAACTAACGCTATTGCTCGAATTATTCCGGAAGCTTGATCCTGCCAATTTCCCGGATGCTCTGCTGGAGCGCGAAACTGTCGAGCGCGTCGATCCTCAGGCTGGTGAAAATCTTGATTCGATTTTCGAGCTCGCGATAGATGCGAAAGAAGAAGCGGCGTTTCTCGTCGTTGGTCCCTTCAAAAGCCGCCGGATCGGCGACTCCCCAATGCGCGGTCATCGGCTGGCCCGGCCACACCGGACACTGCTCCGCCGCAGCCTTGTCGCAGACGGTAAAGACGAAATCGAGCCTGGCGCTGTCCGGTTTCGCGAACTCATCCCAGCTCTTCGGCCGCAGATTTTTGGTTTGGTAGTTGAGTTCGTTTAGCAGTTCAATCGTGAGCGGATGTATTGCGGGCTTGGGATGGCTTCCTGCGCTGAAGCCATTGAATTTCCCCTTGCCCCAGCGATTGATCGCGCACTCGGCCATCACGCTGCGCGCGGAGTTTCCAGTGCACAGGAACAGGACATTATATTGCCGATTGTCCATGATACCGCTCCTTCGGTTCAGTTACTGCGTATTCGCCGCAGAGCAGCAGGCAACTGTGGAACAAGAGCGCATTGCGAGCTCCGACTAATCGACCATCAAACGAGATCGCGGGCGAGGGTCCGACCGCGCGAAATTCGCCGGCCAATGAACTACTAATATGTACTGACTTCAGGTCCGCCGACCGTGACGACCGGGGCGAATCCGCCGCCGGGCGTGCGGAAGTTGGTAGTCTGTCCCTGGTACAGGCGCGCCGCCGCGAGGATCGTGCAGCCCGCGTACGTGTAAAGCCTCACATCCACCTTGCGGACCTGTGGATCGCCCTCGACTTGAACCCGCCGCTCGCTCGGGGCGGCGATGGCCTGGGCGACATAATCGCCACGCAGGATGCCTGCCCACGCCGCGCGGGTGAGCTTGTCGCCGCGATAAACGGCCTTGCCGGCATGACCTCGCGCCGGCTTGAAGAAGAGTGATTTGCGCTCCGCCCAAAGCTCTGCCGCGTTGTCGGGCGTAACCGCCGTCGCTCGCGGAATGCGGGCGAGAGTGTCGCGCAGTCCTCGTTCGACACCGATCGCTTCGAGCCGCGAGAGATCGGAAAGCAGGATGAGATTGCGCTTGTCCGCCAGCAGCGCATGGTTGCGCGGATTCGGCGTCACGACGGCCGCATCGGCCAGATACGCCTCGCGCAGGGCCCGGACCGCAGGGCTTTCGAACGCAAAGTCCACCAGCCGGTTGTAAACGAGATCGATCGCTTGCTCGCCGAGCATGAGGCGGCCCTGCAAGAACCGCAGACTCTTCGGATCGGCGATCGCTGTTTGCACGCCGCGCTGCGCGAAGAACGCCTGCGCCAAGAGGAACTCCGGGTAGAGGAACTGGCTTTCCGGCGCATCATCGACGATGGCGATCGCGCGCGGACCGCCGGTGCGGCGTTGAAGGCGCCACTCCGCTTCGAACATGTTCCATACCGCGTCTTCGAATCCGGCGGGCGGCTTAGGCCCGAGCGCTTGCATCTCGGGGCAGCAAGCGACCCAGGCCTGCGCGAGGATCGCGTTCAAGAAGGCGCCGCCGGCGTTGGTGTTCACCTCGATGAGCGCGGGTCCATCCGGCGTCAGGTGAAAATCGTAGCCCATGAACGCGCCGCGCGGCCCGAAATCAAACCTTGCAATCTCCGGCGCCCACGCGAGCACTTCGGTCTGGAACGGCTTGAATTGGCCGAGCGCCTCGACCGCCTGCACGACCTCGCCCATCGCCGCCAGATCCACCTGCGAGAGGAAGACCGGCGCGTTGGAGAAAAGGTGCGCGCGGTCGCGGGCCAATACATCGGCGGGAACGATTCCCGCGGTCATCTGCTCCACAGCGCGCCAGACGCGCGCCGGGTCAATATCGATACAAAAACATTCCTCGTTGAGACGGCGCTCAGGCGCGAGCGAATCGCGCACCTGTGATACGGACGCATTAGTCATAAAAGAATGTTGCTAATCCTAATCGGTCCCTGCACGGCGCGGCTCACTCCCGATCGTGACGCTCATTTCCGCCGCGCGATAAACCGCGCCTGCGCGATCTTGCCGTTGCGCGCCAGCTCGGCGAGCAGACGGAACCCTTTGAGAAACGTTTCCAGCAGGTCGGTTCGGAACCCCACCGGCCGCAGCGCATCATACATAAGCTGCATCTCAACCATGTCGATATATAATTCCGCGTAACGCGGGAACCGCCCGGTGTCTTCGGCGGCGCGCACTTCGCAGCCGCACCCCGAAAGCAGCTTTGCATAGCCTGGGATGTCCTCGACGTTAGCGAACGTCATCAAGCCGAGAAAGAGTTGCGCCTCGGAATCGCTCAGCCCCGCAGGTCCTTCAACCCAGTCGGTGAATGCGATCACGCCTCCGGGACGAACAATCCGCGCCGCCTCCGCAATCAGCTTTGCCTTGTCAGGGACGTAGCACCACGCATCCTCGCTCCAGATGAAATCCGCACTGGCCGACGGCAGGCCGCTCTGACACGCATCGGCGAGCACGAATCGGACCTTATCGCTGAGGCCCTCTTCCTCGGTCAGCCGCCGCCCGCGCTCGACTATCTTTTCGGTCACATCGACGCCCACCATCGATGCGACGCCGCGAAACCGCACCAGGAAGCGCATGTCCGCGCCGTTGCAGCAACACAGATCGACGCCTTTCATCCCGGCGGCGATTCCGGCGCGATCCGCCAGATCGATCGACGCCTTCATTCCTCCCATGTGGACCTGCTGTCCGAAAACCAGTGAATAGAGGTCGCCCGGCGCACTGCTGTAAACCGAAACGACGTCCGCTACGCCAATACCGCTCAAGGATTTCATGATTTCCTCCCGGCGCCCGGCTTGCGCGCCCGCACGAACGCGCTCATGAACTTGCGATCGACCAGCGGCGCGATCTGTTGCAGGTCGATTCCCGCGATCTGTTTCGGATCGATTCCCGTCTGCTCAAGCATCTCCTTGCCTTGATCGACGGAAAAAATGTGCGTCGGCTCCAAGTCGATTTCCTCGAAGCCCGCTGCGGCCAGCTTGCGGCGGTACTCGCCCTCTTCGAGCGCTCCCGCGATGCATCCGACCCACAGTTCCACGATCCGTTTGATTTCCGCCGGCACACCGGCGCGCACCACGATATCGGATACGGCGAAGCGTCCGCCGGGCCGCAGCACCCGGAACGCCTCCGCCAGCACGCGGTCCTTGTCGGAGGAAAGATTGATCACGCAGTTCGAGACAATCACGTCCACCGAATTGTCGGGCAGCGGAATGTGCTCCATCTCGCCCTTGAGGAACTCGGCGTTCGCAATCCCGGCCTTGCGCTGATTTTCCCGCGCCAGCGCGAGCATCCCGTCGGTCATGTCGAGGCCGTAGGCCTTTCCGCTTGGGCCCACTCGCCGCGCCGAGAGCAGAACGTCCAAGCCGCCGCCGGACCCAAGATCAAGCACCGTCTCGCCGGGCTGGAGCTGGGCGAGCGCGGTCGGATTGCCGCAGCCCAGCGATGCTGCCAGCGCCGCCGCAGGCATGCCCGCCGTCTCTGTCGGCCGGTAGGGATTGGGCAGGAGCGGATCGCGCCGTGAGGCGGGCCCGCCACTTTCGCACGCGCTTTTGCGCACGATCTCCGCTTCGCGCGCGTAGCGCTCCCTCACTTGTTCCTTGATCGATTCTTGTTCGTCCATGGCTTTTCTCCCCCGGCTTTGATCCTGGCCCGAGCCGGGACGCACAAGACATCGCAGGGCTCGGATGCGGCGCGCCGGCCGGATTCCGGCGCGCCGGGGCCAATTTGCATTTCCGCGCAGCAGTCCTCGGCCAGAAAGCGGATGAGCGCGGTCGCCTCGCGCCAGTTCACGGCGTAAAAGATGAACCGCCCCGAGCGGCGCGCCCCGAGCAGGCCCGCGCGCGTCAGCGCTTCCAGATGATGCGACAGGGTGGAGCCGGGCACCCGCAGCCGGCGCTTGATCTCGTCCACGCAGCGTCCCTGCGGGCCGGCGCGCACGAGCAGGCGGAAGATCGCGAGCCGATCCTCCTGCCCGAGCGCGCTTAGCTGTTCGACCCGCCGATTCATTCCGACGTTTCTAATAACATCGAAATGTTTGCGGCGCAAGGGCCGTGGCCCTCGATGCTACCCGCCCACTCCGAACATCGAACGCGCTCGCGCCGCCTATCAGGCTGTTGAGAAAAGCTAGAGCCTTGCAGTTCGACCGCCCCGGGGTCTCAACAGCCTGAGTAAGAGATGGCTGCTTTCCTCTACCTTCTCCCCCGGTCTTTTCCGGGGGAGATAAGAGAGGGGGAGCAGGCGGTGATTTATCACCCGCCTGCTATGCGATGGGCTCTATTCGCGCCGGTACGTGCTTGTGGAAGGGCGTCCCCGCAAACCAGTCGCGATCCTCAGTCGCGGTGAGTTCGTTGGGCGGCACGCCGTTCAGGAATTCCTGCCCTTCGCGATCCGGGTACCACAACCCCACTCCGTTCGGCAGTGCGACGTGACCCGGCATCATCCGGTCGGTTACGTCCACCACCGCTTCGGCGCTCCCGCGCTTGGTAGTCAGCCGGACCCGTCCGCCGCTTTGAATTCCAAGCCCGGACGCATCGGCCGGGCTCATCCAGAGCGCGGCGTGCGGGTCCTTCGGACGCCAGGCGGGGTCTCTGACGACGGTATTTGCCGTGCTCGATCGCCGCTGGCCCGCGGAGAGCACGAACGGGAAGTTGGGATCCGGAGTAGGACGTTCGTCACGCAGCGATCTGAGCTCGGGTATCAACTCGGAAATAGTCAGATTGACCCGCCCGTCCGGAATCCTTTTCCAGGTTTCTTCATATGGCATGACGCCGTAAACGACGCCCGAGCGATTCTTGAGAAAGGCTTCAAACAAGGCTTCTCCGAGTTCGACAGTTTCCCCGGTGAAGCCGGCGCGGCGGAGCATCTCGGGATTTGAGCGCGCGAAGTTGTGCGCGATTCCCCACACCGCAGCCGCGGCCTCATTGCCCGCTCCCAGCGACAGACCGAGGGTTTCGTACAGGAGGACCGCCATAGTCGCAGCCAGACGCGGCCGCTTCGAGATCGTCTGCGCCAGTTCCCTCGCATACGCGGCCCTGCCCTTGCTCGCCGCTTCGCGGAGCGGTGTCGCAATGTCGTCCGTTATGGCGCCGATCGCGCGGAGCAGGCGGCGATGAATCTCGGCTTCGGGCAGTGTTCCAGGCAGCCGATCGAGGATCGGCGCGCGCAGGGTGAAGCTGTTCCCGAGTTCCTTTTCGGTGAAAGTTGGCGCCCCGAAAAAAGTTGCCTCCCAGTTCTCATATTGTGAACACGCGGGCAGCACGTAATGCGCCTCGCGCGCCGTCTCCGTCATCGCCACATCGATGACCGCAACGAACTCCAGCGCTCGAAGCGCCGCTCGCATCCGCGCGCTGTCAGCGAGTGAATGAACCGGGTTGGCGCTTTCTATGAACATCGCGCGGAAACGCTTGGGATGATCAGTAAGTATCTCGTCGGGAATTACGTTGCACGGAATCAGCCCGCCGATAATTCGATGGCCGCCCACCGGAGTCCTGGCGCCGGAAACACGTCCATCGCCCAGTCCGAGCAGGCTCGGCGTCGCATGCATCGCGCCCGGCTTGCCGATGTTCCCGGTCAGAGCAAAGAGCAGCTTTTCCAGATAGGAATTCAGCGTGCTGTGAGGCGACATTTCGATTCCGAGGTCCTCGTACACGGACACGCTGGATGCGCGCGCGATTCGGCGGGCCACTTCGCGTATCAGCGCTTCGCTCAATCCCGCGCGGCTTGCGTAATCGCCGATCGGAACTTCGCCGAGCACGGCCAGGATTTCGTCGCTGTTCTGCGTGCGATCGCGAATGTAGCCGCGGTCGATCAGATCCTCCTGCACCATCACGCCCGCCATCGCGGCGAGGCAGAATGCGTCCGTGCCGGGACGCAGGCGCAGGTGATAGTCCGCCATCTCGGCGGTTTCGGTCCGGCATGGATCGATGACAATCAGCGCTCGATTCGGGTCGGCCGCGATCTCGCGCACTATCGGCCGGGCGCGCTGAAAGCCATGCGATTGCCACGGGTTCTTGCCCACGAAGACCGCCACCTCCGCATAGGGGAAGTTGCCCGACAGGCCGGTGCCGAACAGCATGTGATCAACCCAGAACTCGCCGGTTTTCTCCTGCGCCAGGGCATTGGAGCGGAACACGGAACCCAGCGCGAGTTTCGTGCAATTTCCGTAACCGCCGACCAGATGGTTTCCCTGGCCTCCTCCGCCGTAATAGAAAATGCTCGCGCCGCCCCATTTCTCGCGGACCTTGAGGAAACCGGCGGCGACTTCCCGAATCGCGGTGTCCCAATCGACCTCCTCGAAGGTGCCATCCGCCCTGCGGCGTAGCGGCGAAGTCAGGCGGTCGCGCCCGTTCTGGTAGAAATCGATTCTCTGCGCCTTGTCACACGCATAGCCCTGCGATGCGACGTGCTCCCGGTTGCCGCGAACCCGGACGATGTGCCGCCCGTCGAGCTTCACCTCGAGGCCGCAGTTCACTCCGCAAAGCACGCAGGCGGTTTTCAGCCACTGGTCATTCATGTGAGGACTCCTCGCTGGGCGGGACCCGGTTTTGCGCCGGCTGGTACCTTCCATTTTGGAACCAACCGTTGACTTACTTCTATTTTGGAACCTAGTATTGTGTCAAGAGTTGTGCGAAACTCTGCGCCAGATGCGCTGGGGACAAATCGACACCATGACCTGCTCGATCGCCCGAACCCTGTCGGTGGTCGGCGACCGCTGGACGATGCTGATCGTCCGCGACGTATTCCTCGGCATCCGCAGGTTCGAGGCGATCCAGCACGACTTGCGGCTGACGCCGCATCGCCTCTCCGACCGGTTGCGCAAGCTGGTAAGCGACGGAATCCTTCGCCGCGTCGCGTACGAAAAGCGCCCGCCTCGATTCGAGTACCGGCTGACGGAGAAGGGGATCGACCTCTATCCGCTGATCGTCGCGATGGTCGAGTGGGGCGACCGCTGGATGGCGGGACGCGCGGGCGCGCCGGTGGAACTGGTCCATCGGCCCTGCGGCCACTCGATCAAACCGCAACTGATCTGCCCAAGCTGCAAATCGAAAATAGACGCCCGCGAGATGAGCGCCCGGCCCGGCCCGGCGCTGAAGGGCCGCAATGTGCCCGGGCTGAGTAACCGGCCGCCGCGCCGAGCGATCGCTCGCACCGCCGAATAAGCCTGTGGTGCGCCACAACGTTTCGCGCCTGGCCTGAGATCCTCAGTTCCCGGCTCCAGGCCGCCGCGGCGGCTCACCGGATCATTGTCGACAGAAGCCGTTCGATCGGTTCCTGACTCACGCGGATAAAGCCGCTATCCGGACGATTCAAATCCAGCGTGACATAGATCGACATGCTCACCAGCACAATAAAGCACAGAGTGCCGGCGATATCAGACGTGCCGGCCATTCCTTGCTCGCGTCCAATCAACATCACAGTGAGAATCGCACTAACCAACAGGAGGACCAGGATACTGTTAGGCAATCGGTCCCGAAACGCGGCCAGCCGCGACGCCTCATTGCTGGTTACCGCGTTAAGCGTATTGGTGAGCGATACCGCAATCGGTGTTCCGTCGCCGAGCGCCTGTGTGACGAGTTCGGTCATCTGATCGTGCAACTGCCGAGATTTTGCCAGCGCATTCTCGAGGTCGGAGGAAGTGAGCCTGGCGCGAGAAAGATCGCGGCGGAGCTGGGCATACTGCCGGACCACCGCCTGCAGCCTGGATCGCGTTGGCTCCTTGAGCAGGCTGGCGCAAGTGTAGAAGTCGCCGACTGCGTTGCTGTCCGCGATCAGCGCCAGCCGCCGCTGATCGTGCTTGGCGAGTGAGGTTCCGAAGGTGAACGCGAGCAGCAGGCCGAAAAGCGCCATGCTTGCGTCGTCGAACTTCGATGGCCTGGTATCGCCTCTGTGCTGCAACTGCTCGCCCATCCGTCTGCCGATCGCCCATGCGATCAGCGCCGCGGCGGCCAGGCTTATAGCTAACAGCCGGATATCCAGCGCAGCAATTTCCTCCATGAGTGCCTCCCTCCCCTGTTCGGCGAACCGCGCTTGATTGATCGACTCGGTCGCAGAGGTCGACAGGTTATTCATTCGTTCCGCGCGCGGTGATTCCCGTGTCGAGCTCCTGAAGGCGGCGCGCGTAGGCCCGGGCGCCGTCCGTCTCGCCGGCCGCTTCGAGGTAGGTTACCAGCGCGGCCAGCGACTCACGATCGTAAGGATGCACATCCAGCGAGCGCTCGAGCGTCTTAAGCGCCTCGCGCACTCGTCCCGCATCGTGCAACGCCACCGCATAAACGTAGGCGAAGCGGGCATTGCCGGGATCCATGCGTGCGGCCGCGGCCAGTTGCTCGAGAGCTTGCGGGCCGCGCTTCTGGCGAACCATCAGGAGCCCGAGCGCGTGCCTGAGCGGCGCATCGCCGGGCGAGCGGCTGATGGCGGCGCGGAGCACGCGTTCGCCGTCGCCATCGCGGTTCTGCTGGCGATAGACGTCGGCGAGGTTGACCGCGGCGGGAACAAATGTCGGGTCGAGCGCCAATGCAGTTTTGAGTTCCATCTCGGCCTTATCGAGGCGGCTCTGCTTCGAATACAGAAGACCCAGGTTCAGGTGAGCTTCGGGACGGTCCGCGTTCAATAGCAACGCATTGATGTACTCGTCCATCGCGCGCCTGAACGCGTCGGCGAAGCTGCCCAGGCTCGCTTGCGGCGCGCCGGCGAGTACTTCCGCGGTCTCCGTTCGAACCGCGCGCACCGGGTCGTTCAAAAGCGGCCCCAGGGTTGGAACGATGGCCAAAAGCTCCGAGTTGGACAATGCAAGCGGGGCAGCTCGCCGAACCAGCGGCGAATCATCGGCAACCGCCGCGCGAACCGAGCCATCGGCCGCACTCGGCCTGTAGGCGGAGAGAAGCGACAGCGCGGTGGCGCGCGCAATCGCGGGCTCGTCGCGATTGGCGGCCAGAAGTTCAAGCGATTGCCGCGCGCCGGGATGGCGCTGGAGTCCCGCGCCAAGCGTCTCGCCGTAGCGCTGAAACCCGGCGGGGGCGCGCCCGTACCGGCTGCGAAGCTCATCGGACGCCCATTGCGCCGATTTGTTCCGGTGACACTGGTTACACGCGTTCGGCACGCCCAATCGCGCAGTCAGATCGGGACGGGGGATGCGCATACTATGATCGTGCCGTACGTGCACGACCATGTAGGTACGAGCCGGCATGTGGCATGCGACGCATCGCGCGCCGGTCGATCCTGTCTGATGAAAATGATGGCGCGGCGAGTCGAATTTCTGCGCCGAGTGACACTGCAGGCACACGCCGTTGCCCTCGGCGCGCAGCTTGAGGCTGTGAGGGTCATGGCAGTCGGTGCAGGTCACGCCGGCGTGGTACATGCGGCTTTGGATGAACGAGCCGTACTCGTACACTTCGCCCTTGATTTGTCCGTCGGGGAAGTAGAGGTCGCTATCCAGCAGAGCGGCGCGATAGTCATCGCCGACCGGTTGGCCGTGCACGTAGTCTTCGTGAATTTGACCACGGCGCGAATGGCATCGAGCGCACACCTGGATTTCATGTTCCGACGCCGGTGGCGCGCTCCGGCGCGCATTACCTGTTGCGGGATCGATCGCCCACACGGCGCCGTGGCGGTCGTCGAGGGCGATCGTCAGGCCTTCGTTCCGCCTGAATTTCGTCCAATCGCCTTGCTTCTTCGCCCACGAGACGTGATTGGAGCCCGGTCCGTGGCAGGCTTCGCATGCAACATCGACATCGGCGTACACGGTGGCGAATGTGCGGGTACTCGAATTGTAATTTTTCCGGACATTGGTCGAGTGGCAGTCCGCGCACATGTAGTTCCAGTTCTGATCGATGCCGGTCCAGTGCAGCGGATCGGCGGCCGGGATTTTCCGGTCCGGATAGAGAAAGAACCAGTGCTGGCCGCCGTCCTTGCGCGAACGGCTGTCCCACGCGATACCGAGGGCTTGAAGGCGCCCGCCCGGCATCGCGATCAGGTACTGCTGCAAAGGATAGACACCAAAGGTGAATTGGATATCGTATTCGTGCAGGGCGCCGTCGGGCCCGTCGGTCCGCACCATGAACCTCTTGTCCCTGCGAAAGAAGATCGACGTAATGCCGGCATTGGAGAACTTCGCGTTGCCGAAGTTACCCAGCACGGCCGTCTGGTTCACGAGCTGCATCGCCAATTGGTGGTGCGAACCCGTCCATCTCTGAAGCTCCTCTCGGTGGCAAGCTCCGCAGGCTTGCGAGCCGACGAAGCCGGGCGCTGGCCGCGTTGCCACCTGAGCGGGCAAGTCAGGCACGCTTGGGTTCAAGCTGGCGGACCAGCCGACATCGCACATCAATCCTGTGCTGCCAGCGAGCGCCAGGAAGGCGGCGCTTGCCAGCAAGCGCCGAATACTAAGTTGCAGAGAGCGGCTGACAGCTTCCTTCCGGCTGCTGCAGCCGGAAACCGGCAGCCCGCTCTTCTGCTTCGATGGGGCCAGCGATGGTTTAATCAAAAAGTACCGGAGGACTGAACGCGCGCCGTTGGCAGCCTACGAATCGACCGATTGCTTCACGGTTCTGCCCGCAGCACGGGCCGGTCCAGTCCTCCGTTCCTTTTCTCGCTGCCGTGGACGGAGGCCGGCGAAATTAGTCCTGCTGCATCCGCTGGATATAGACGCTGCCCTTCTTGCCGATCTGGACACACTCGAGGCCAGTAGGAGTGTAGCCGGGGCTGCAAATTGGCTTGTCGACCGCGGGGCACTTGTACATGTTTGCGCCCATCGGCTCGCATTTCGACAGGTCGAAGTTGACCTCCGCCCTCTCTTCGCCCGGAGTCGGGCCAGCTGCCGGCGTCGTGCTAGCGCAGGCGCTAAGTCCGAAAGCCAGAACGGCGGCGGCCGCGCCCTTCAAGATCGTTGACCGGGAACAGATGCGTCTCGCATAGTCATTCGCCGCCCGATTCCGCAGGGTTGTCCTGTCCATGTGATTCCTCCCTCCTCGTCCTTTTCTCTTTAGCATTACCAAGTTCGAAATTTTCTTTTCTCCCGTTTCGCCGTGTCGAAAGACCGGGCCGATCCCTTGAAGCCGAAAAGAAGTGGACCGGCCACGGTTCGATCAGCCTATGCGCTCAGTCATTCGCTCATCCGATTGTCCCGTTCCGCTTCCATCAGTTTCTTCTCATCCTCGGGCGTCAGCCTCGGCCTCTGGATCGTCAGCGTGATCTTGTCGATCTTGCCGGTGAAGGTGAATGGGATCTGGTAGTCGTTGTCGTCCACCGGAGTGCCGGTATCGGAGCCAACGTCGAGGCTCTCGTCCCACTGGAGGATCACGGGAATCGTGCGTTCCATCTTCTGGCTCGCGACTTCCTTGCCGTCCACCTTGAGTACTCCTGTGGCGCTGCGGCCGATGCCGCTCAGGTTGTTGAAGGCGAGAGTTGCGAAGCCCAGACCATCGTACTTGAAGTCAAACTCCAGTATGTGCTTGCCGGGCGAGAGCGCCTCGGGAGCCTCCCAGCGCACTCGCTTCAGGCCGAACAGATTCCAGTTAAACACTGGCTTGCCTTTGAGTATATAAAACCCGTAACCGGCAAAGCGGCCTCCCTGTGTGATCAGCATCCCTTCGGCGCCGCCGTCGGGGATCTCGACCTCGGCCCTGAAGTTGAATGATGAATCCAGGATCTGAGGCGCATCACCCATGGGCGTACCGGTCAAGGGACGTGTCCAGGTGAATACGCTGCGGTCCGCAGTCAGGTTCGGCCGCGGCGCGATTACCCGGGTGGCAACCGACGCGTCAAGAGGCAGGAC
>Ga0187771_10001483_pt1 | contig 15705 bp, 17 predicted proteins | sample 0116_SJ02_MP15_1_FD_133139 | JGI IMG/M metagenome (GOLD analysis project Ga0187771, IMG submission 133139) | Tropical peat soil microbial communities from peatlands in Department of Meta, Colombia - 0116_SJ02_MP15_10_MG | ecosystem: Environmental > Terrestrial > Soil > Wetlands > Peat | place...
CCGCCCCGGCCGCACTTTTCCCCAGGAACGCCCCTCGCCGAGGGGTCCCCGAAGGGGGTAAGAGCGGGTCCCAGGGGGTGACGAAACGGGGATAGCTGAGGGGAACCGTACGGTGGGTGTGCCGTACGTCGAGTACGACGAGAACGAGGTCGCCTGCCCCCAGTGCGGTTCGGTCTTCCGCTCCCCGGAGGTCCTCGAGGCGCACCTCAAGGAGTCCCATGGGGGGACGGGGGGTGGGAGCCCCGCCCCGAGCCGGAAGACCGTCCGATGCTCGGTTTGCGGAGCGCGGCTGAGCTCGATCACCGCGCTAGAACGGCACAACCGCGAGGCGCACGTCGCCTAGCGGTCCCGGAGGTTAGCGGCCGGGTTGCTCGGTCGACGGCGAGGAGCCGTCGAGCTGCTCGACGTCCAGCAGATGGCCGAGCTTCCTGCGCTTCGTCTCGAGGTAGGCCCGGCTCACGGGCTGCGGAGGAACGACGAGCGGGATCCGGTCCTCGATCCGCACCCCGTGTCGCCGGAGGTCCTCGATCTTCGCCGGGTTGTTCGTCATGATCTCGATCGAACGCACGTGCAGGGAGGCGAGCATGTGGGCCGCGATGCCGTACTCCCGTTCGTCGGCACGGAAGCCGAGCGCCTCGTTCGCTTCGACCGTGTCGTACCCCTGGTCCTGGAGCTGGTAGGCACGGATCTTGTTCGCAAAGCCGATCCCCCGCCCTTCCTGCCGCAGGTAGAGCACCACGCCCGCGTCGCTCTGCGCGACCCGCTCGAGCGAGGCGATCAGCTGGTCCCGGCAGTCGCATCGCAGCGAGCCGATCGCGTCGCCGGTGAGGCATTCGGAGTGGAGCCGGACCAGCACCCGCTCGCGGTCGCAAACGTCACCGTGGACGAACGCCGCGTGGTCCTGCTGCTCGCGCTCGTTCCAGAACGCCACGACCTGGAACTGGCCGAACCGGCTGGGGAGGTCGGCGATGGCGACCACGTTGACGCAGGTCGCCGCGGTCCCCGGGCACCGGTGGGAGCGTCCTTCCTCGAGCAACCGGGCGGCGTTCTCGGGGCTTAGACCCATCGGCCGTGCCAGCGGCGGAGTAGGATAAAGCGGGGGGGTTACGGGAGCGCCACCGCCGGTTCGGCGCACGTCGTCCTCCGCGGGACGCCGGGCGTCGCCGACGCACGGTTTTATACCGTCCGTTCCATCGACCGCCATGGTCCATATCAAGGACGAAGGGAGCACCTTCGACGCGCCGATCGAGGTCGTCTGGAAGTACCTTCAGGCGCCCGAGGAGCACACCCGGACGCACAAGAACCGCAACTTCAAGTCGAAGTCGAACTCGGAGAACGTGATGGAGCTCTCCTGGGAGGGGAACATGGGCGGCACCTGGGTCCCGATGAGGATGCGCATCACCGCGCTCCCCCCGGTCGGGGTCGCGATCGAGATGCTCGAGGGGCCGATGGGCGGCTCGAAGTTCTTCAACATCTACACGCCGATGGGCGATAAGACCGGCATCACCGTCATCGGGGACTTCACCTCCAAGATGATCCCTCCCGCGCAGCTCGAGCCGAGCGTGCGAGGGTTTCTCGAGCAGGTCTACACCGAGGACGCCGCCGCGATCAAGGCGATGGCGTCCAAGAAGTAGGTCGGTCGGAGCCGGAAGACCGGGCGGCCCCTGGGGGCCGTCAGGAAGCGGTCTGGGCGACGGAGCGGCGGCCCCGCTGGAGGAGACGGACGACCTCGTCGTCGTCGACGGGGTCGAAGCGGTGGTACCACTGGCCGACCGCCTCGAACCCTGGAGGCACGAGCACGACGGCCAGCCGGTCCGCCAGACCTCGCAGCCGGGCGACCGCCTCGGGCGGTGCGACCCCAAGGGCGACGACGACCGACGCCGGTCGACGGGCGCGCACGACGGCGATCCCTGCCTCGACCGTCCCCCCGGTCGCGACCCCGTCGTCCACGATCACTACGCTATGTCCGGCGAGCTCCGGTGGCGGGCGACCCCCCCGGAACCGCACGGCCCGCGCGGCGACCTCCTGAGCCTCCCGGCGGACCACGGGCTCGAGGTCGGACCGGGTGAAGCCGGCGGCCCGGGCACGCGGCTCGTCCAGGACGACGACGCCGCCCTCGGCGACGGCGCCGAGGCCGTACTCGGGGTCGCCCGGCGCGCCGACCTTGCGGACGATCAGCACGTCGAGCGGGGCCCCGAGGCGCTCGGCGATGACGGCCGCGACCGGGACCCCTCCCCGCGGGATCCCCAGCACAAGCGCTCGGCGCAGGTCGAGCTGCACGAGCTGGTCGGCCAAGAGGCCTCCGGCCTCCGCCCGGTCCTCTAGCCTCCGCAGAACCGGGGGACGCCTCCCTCCGGCTCTCGCGTCCTGCTCGGTCATCGGTACCGAGCCGCGAGCTGCTCGACGGGGGACCCGTCTAGGTCCCCGGGTAGTAGAAGTCGAACTTGCCGCACGTCTGGCAGTAGTAGAGCGAGAACGGGAGGAGGGTCTCGGCCATCTCGACCGCCGCGCCGGGGGCGGCGGCCGCGGAGCCCGGCGAGGAGGTCGCCCGGAGGCTGTAGTGACCGATCCAACGCATCGCGGCGTGGCAGTTGGCGCACGACCTTCGAGCCGAGGGAAGGCCTTCCGTCGAGCTCGCCACCGGTGTCCCGGTCGAGACGGGCGCCGCCGCAGCCGGGGTGGCCGACGGGGGCGGGGCGACGGGCGCATTGCACCGCGGACAGGTCGTCGCGTTCGCCGGCAGCATCTGGCCGCAACGGTTGCAGAAACGCGAGAGCATGCCGGGGGGAATTGCCTCCGGGGGTTGAACCTTCCGCTTCCCCCGGGATGGCCTCCCAGCCGTGCATCGCGGCCTGGGGCAGGTCCCAGAGGCGGGTGTCGGACCGACCGCGCTCGGTCGAACCGGGCCCTGGGAGATCCGCTACGGCTTCCAGACCGGACCGGAGTATCCCTCGGGCACGGGAGGAGGAGGAACACCGTCGCCGAACGGGTCCGGGCGCGGAGTCGGCGCCCGACCGGCCTTCTTCGAGAGGTAGGTATCGATCGACTCTGCGGCCTTCGTGCCCGCCGCCATCGCGTGCACGACGGACCGGCCCCCCGCCGCGAAGACCCCCTCGACCTCCGTCGCGTAGCCGGGACGGCTCCCCTCGGGCCACCCCTTGTTCCCGATCTTCAGCCCCAGCTCCGGGGCGAACCCCGTGAGGTCGGCCTTCTCGCCGACCGCCATGACGATCGTGTCGCAGTCGAGCGTGACGAACGCCCCGTCCACCGGCGTCACGGCGCGTCGGCCGGAAGCGTCCGGCGCGGCGAGCTGCATCCGCTGGAAGACGATCCCCTCGACGTGCTCGGTCCCGACGATCTTGACCGGGGAGAGCAGCCAGTGGAAATCGATCCGCTCCGGCTCGGTCTCGCGGATCTCCTCTTCCCCGGCAGGGGACTCGCCCCGGGTGCGTCGGTAGGCCATGGCGACCGTCGCCCCGGGCGACAGCCTCCGCGCGGTACGGACCGAGTCGACCGCGACGTCCCCGCCCCCGACGACGACGATCTTCTTACCGAGGGTCACCGGGCGGCCCTGGTTGACGTCGTACAGGAACTCGAGCGCCGGCAGGACCCCGGGAAGGTGCTCGCCAGGGATGCCGGGGTAGCCGGCCTTCGACGCCCCGATCGCCACGAAGACCGCGCGGTATCCCTCGGCCAGGAGGCTCTCAGGGGTGAAGTCGACGCCGGCGGTCCGGTGCGTGACGATCGTCAGGTCGAAGTTCCGGAACCGTTGGAGGTCGACAAGGAGCTCGTGGTTCGGCATCCGGTAGTGCGGGATCGCCCCCGCCTGCCCGCCGACCGCGGTCTGCTTCTCGAAGATCGTGACCGGGTAGCCGCGCAGGCAGAGCTCCCAGGCGGCCATCAGCCCGGCGGGTCCGGCGCCGACCACGGCGACCCGCTGCTCTCGAGGAGCACTGGGGACGTACTCCAGGCTGGAGTTCCCAAACTCGAGGGCGGCGCGCTTGAGATGGCGGATCGCGATCGGCACGCCCCGGCCCTTCATCACGCAGGCGTCCTCGCAGTAGTGGTAGCAGACTTTGCAGAGCGTCGTCGCGAGCGGGTTCTCGCGGAGCGTGAGCTGAGCGGCCTCGTCGAACCGACCGTCGGCGACCAGCCCGATGTAGCCCCGACAATCCTGGGTGATCGGGCACGCCTCGACGCAAAACGGCAGCGCGCACTGCAGGCACCGTTGCGCCTCGAGCATCGCCTCCTCCTGACTGTAGGAGTGGAGCACCTCGCGGAAATCGATCGTCCGGGCCGTCGGTCGTTCCTCAGGGACCTCGATCCGCAGGTACCGCGAGCCCGCCGCCGTCATCGTCGCCTGCCCCCATCCCGAGGGGACATGATAACCACCGTCCGCGCCCCTTTAACCCCGACGACCGGGCCGTGCGAGCCTTTCGCAACGCGGGCGTTACGGCGACGCGCGCTTCGCGGGCTTCGCCCCGCCGTACCCGGGGCGAGCGCCGTCAGATCCACAGGAGGATCCGTCGCTGGAGGAGGGCGTACTCGTCCTCGGTGAGGGCCCCGGCTTCGCGGAGCTCGTCCAGCAGCGAGAGCTCTTCGGCGGGCGGCGGGTCGCGAGGGCCCGGAGCGGCCGTACGGTCGGGTGGCGGGGCTTCGAGCAGTCGTCGCTTCGCGTCGTGGAACAGCTCCGCGTCGACCTCGCCGGCATCGCTCTTCACCTTGAGCTCGAGCAGGAACTCGAGATCCCCGGTGCTGACGGCGGATCGCCGGCGGACGGGAGCGCTCATTTAGTTCGGCCTCGGGGCGGTCCCCTCCGGGTCCTCGTTGCGGAGCAACGCCGTCGACCCTGACATAAGGGCGACGGCGAACAGGACGCAGGAGGCCAGGTCGAGCCACCAACCCGCGCCGGCCCCCCAGACCTTCGTCGCCCCGGCGGCCTGGCTCGTCCCCCAGAACGACGCGCACGGACCGGGGGGTGGGGTCGGCGAGCAGGAACCATGCGGGTCGTCCGAACGGTAGAGGGACGGCTGGGTGAACGGGACCGCCGCCGCGAGGACGCAGCCCGCCACGAGGCCCACGACAACGGCAGCGGTGACCGCCGGGACGGCCCGGGGGCTGTTCCAGCGGCCGAGCGAGCGGCCGAAGCCGGTCACCGCGACCCCGAAGGCCAGGAGCGCCACGACGGCGAGGCCGGCCAGGACCGAGGCGTACAGCGTCGCAACGGATGGGAGACCCTGCGCGGTGTAGGAGGTGTACCCCCCTCCGCCCCCTCCGCTCACGTAGATCGCGGTACCCGGGAAGTACTCGGCCGTGGAGGAGGCCCCTGAGCTGGAGGTGGAGGTGTACCACCAGGGGGTCAGCGCGGAGGCTGCGGCGAGTAGGGCCGCAACCAGCGCCACTGTCGAGGCGAGCCGGAGCCTGGCCCGGCTCACCGACCGAGGTCGGGGACGTCGGGGGCTAGAGGTCGGCCGGGCCCCAACGGCACCGGCGTCGGCCCTGAGCATCGGGACGACCTCGGTCCCGGCTCGGGTCGAGCTACTACTTGGTTCCTCGTGCGGTGCCGCTGGGGCGGCGGGCGAGGAGCGCGGTGCCTACGGTTCGGGGGCGAGGTAGATCTCGTTCCCGTCCGGATCCCGGACCGTGGCCCCCCAACCCCAGTCGTACTTCGTCGGCGGGCTCGCGAACTCGACCCCGCGGGCTTCGAGCTCGGCGCACGACTTGACGAAGTCCCCCTTCAGCGTGAACGCGATCCCGGTGTTCCCCGGCTCGAGCTGCCCCTTCTCGTCGTACTCCGAGACCTGACAGAGGTGGAGGACCCCCTGGTCGCCCTTGCGTCCGACGGTCTGCCAGTGACCGTCGTCGGCGATGCGCTCGAGGCCGAACTTCTGGGTGTACCAGTCGACCGCCTTCGTGCGGTCGGAGACGACCACGGCGACGCTCATGAACCGGGGACCGACCGAGGCGTTCTTCTGCGACTTGGGCGCCATTGACCCTCGAGGTCGGTCAGCGGACGGCGCATCTTAAACGGTCCCGGGGGGCGACGAAACGCTCCCCGCGAAGGGGTGCCGTTCCGCCGGTCCGACCTCGCTATCGAATCGGGGCTTTGCTCGGACGGACGACGAGGCCTTATCCCGACCCCGACCTTGCGGCGCTCGCTTCCACCACGGAGCGACAGGAGTCGACCACGAGACGCTCCGGGGGCACGGTCGTGGCGATGCGGGCTGGACGGGAACGGTCGCCGGTCGGCTCGGTACGACGGTCCAGCGGGGTCCGCCCGTTCCAGCGTCGGGCGCTGCCGTCGATCGGCATCGATTTCGGGGGCACGAAGATCGCCCTGGGGATCGTCGATCGGCACGGCCGCGTCCTCGACTCTACGCGGCTCCCAACCCAGGCGGAGAGGCCGGCGACAGCGGTCGTCGATGAGGTCGTCGCCTCCGTCCGGGACCGCTGGGGTGAGCAGCTCGGGGGGGCCAAGACGGTCGGGGTCGGCGTCGCGGGTCAGGTCGGCCGCGACGGGTCCGTGCTCTTCGGGCCCCACCTCGATTGGCACGACGTTCCGTTGCGCTCGCTGCTCGGGCGTTCCCTCCGGCGGCCCGTGGCGGTGATCAACGACGCCCAAGCGGCGACCTTCGGCGAATGGCGGTTCGGGGCCGGCCGTGGGGCCGAGAACCTCCTCGGTCTGTTCGTCGGCACCGGGGTTGGCGGCGGGCTCGTCGTGGACGGCCGGCTCTACCCAGGAGCGACCGGCTGCGCCGGCGAGGTCGGGCACCTCACGGTGAAGCGGAGCGGCCGGCGGTGCCATTGCGGGAACACCGGCTGCTTGGACGCGTACGTCGGAGGGTGGGCGATCGCCGAGAGGGCCAAGACGGCGGTTCGACGGGCGCCGGGGCGAGGGCCGCTGCTCGTGACGCTTGCCGGCGCCCCCGGGGGGCTGACCGCGGAGTCGGTCGTGCGAGCCTCCCGGAGGGGGGACCCCCTCGCCAAGGAGGTCGTCCGCGAAACGCTGAGCTACCTCGCCGACGCGCTCGCGTCGATGGTGAACTCGCTGAACCCGGAGACGGTCGTCCTCGGGGGAGGCGTCGTGGAGGGGCTGCGGCCGCTCCTCCCATCGCTGGGCCGGGAGGTCCGGGCGCGGTCGCTCCCCGCCGCGGCGTCCGGCCTCCGGATCGTTCCGGCATCGTTAGGCTCCGCGAGCGCTCTGGTCGGCGCCGCCGCGTTCGCGCGCGAGGCGCCCCGGAGGTGAAGGGACGATGGCGTCCGAGGACGACCTGCTGATCAACACGGTACGGTTCCTTGCGGTCGACATGGTCGAGGAGGCCCGGAGCGGCCATCCCGGCCTTCCGTTGGGGGCTGCTCCGATGGCGACGGTGCTCTGGGACCGGTACCTGCGCCACAACCCCGCGAACCCCCATTGGCCCGACCGGGACCGGTTCGTCCTGTCGGCAGGCCACGGCTCCGCGCTCCTCTACGCCCTTCTCCACCTGACCGGCTACGACCTTCCCCTCGACGAGCTGCGGAGGTTCCGACAGTTCGGCAGCCGGACCCCGGGCCACCCCGAGCACGGACGTACTCCTGGGGTCGAGGCGACGACCGGGCCGCTCGGCCAGGGACTGGCCAACGCGGTCGGGATGGCGCTCGCCCGGCGCTACCTCGCGAGCCGGTTCAACCGGCCCGGCTTCAAGATCGTCGACCACGTGACGTACGTCCTCTGCTCCGACGGCGACCTGATGGAGGGGATCGGCGCGGAGGCCGCGTCGTTCGCGGGGACGATGAAGGTCAGCCCGCTCGTAGTCCTGTACGACGACAACCGGATCTCGCTCGAGGGTCCCACCAGCCTCGCGTTCACCGAGAACGTCGAGGCCCGGTTCACCTCGTACGGTTGGCAGGTCCAGAGCGTCGAGGACGGCAACTCGGTCGAAGCGCTCGACGGGGCGATCCGGCGGGCCGTCTCCCACCCAGGCGCTCCGTGGCTGATCCGGGTCCGTACCCACCTTGGCTACGGGAGCCCGAGGCAGGACACGAAGGAGGCGCACGGAGAGCCGCTCGGGCCGGAGGGGACCCGGCAGACGAAGCACAAGCTCGGCTGGCCGGTCGAGCCAACGTTCATCGTTCCCGAGGAGGCGAAGAGCCACTTCCGCCGGGCTCTCGGCCGCGGGCGCGCCCGCGAGGAGGAGTGGCACGCGCTCTTCGAGGAGTACCGAAAGGCCGAGCCCGGCCTCGCCCGAGAGTTCGAGCGGCTCCTCGCAGGGACCCCTCCCAGCCCGTGGTCGCCGGAGCTTCCCGGCTTCTCCGAGGGCCAGCCCGTGGCGACGCGCGACGCTTCGGCGTCGGTCCTCCAGGCGGTGGCCCAGCAGTGGCCGGCGCTCCTCGGGGGGTCGGCCGACCTCGCCCCGTCGACCAAGACGATCGTCGCCGGGCTCGGCGACTTCTCGTTCGACGACCCGTGCGGGCGCAACGTCCACTTCGGCGTCCGGGAGCACGCGATGGTCGCGATGCTCAACGGCCTCGCTTTGCACGGGGGGGTCCGGCCGTACGGCTCGACGTTCCTGATCTTCTCGGACTATGCCCGGCCCGCGATCCGCCTCTCCGCGATGATGGCGCTCGCAACGATCCTCGTCTTCACCCACGACTCGGTCGCGGTCGGCGAGGACGGCCCGACGCACCAGCCGGTCGAGCAGCTCGCCTCTCTGCGCGCGATCCCGGGCCTGGCCACCGTACGCCCCGCCGACGCGAACGAGACGACCGAGGCCTGGAGGGCCGCCCTCGGCCGCTCGGGTCCGGTCGCGTTCGTGCTCACCCGTCAGAAGCTCCCGGTGCTCGACCGGTCGGCCTACCCCCTCGCGAGCGGGGTCCGACGCGGCGCCTACGTCCTCGAGGACCCCCCACGGGGCCGGCCCGACGTGGTGCTCGTCGCGACCGGCTCGGAGGTCCATCTCGCCCTGGCCGCCCGCCGGCTCCTCTCGGAGCGGAACGTCGCCGCTCGCGTCGTCTCGATGCCGTGTTGGAGCTGGTTCGACGAGGAGGGTCCGGAGTACCGCGAGTCGGTCCTTCCCTCCGGAGTGCCCCGGGTCGTCGTGGAAGCCGGAAGCCCGCTCGGCTGGGAGCGGTACGCGGGCCCGGGGGGAACGATCGTTGCCCTCGACCGGTTCGGCGCGTCCGCGCCCGGACCGGTCGTCTACGAGAAGCTCGGCTTCACCGTCGAGCGCGTCGTCGACGCCGCGCTCCGTCTCGTCCGGCCCGGCCGTCACGAGGGGTAGTCGGACGTGCCCCGCCGCGATCGGACCGATCGTTCGGCCCCCTCCGGCGGCGCGCGGAGCGACGGGGCGGGGTCGTCCGGGATCGACTGGACGCTCGGAGCGATCGCGGCCGCGGTCGACGCTCGATTGAACACCTGGTCCGATGCCGACGCGGTCTCGAGGATCTGGCGGAGGGACGCCTCCTTCTGGCCCACGACACCCCCCTCCGCGATCGCGAGCGGCCTCGGGTGGCTCGAGGCCCCGATGCTGCGCGCGGAGAGGGTCGCGGAGCTGGGCGAGCTCGCGCGGGAGGTCCGGGCCGAGGGGTTCGAGCACGTCGTCCTGCTCGGCATGGGCGGCTCCAGTCTGGCCCCCCAGGTCATCGCACGGATGCTGCCGCACTCCTCCGATGGTCCGGATCTCACCGTCCTGGACAGCACTCACCCTTCGGCCGTTCGCGCCTGCCTGGAGCGGGCCCCGGTCGACCGATCCCTCTACCTCGTCTCCAGCAAGTCGGGAACGACCCTCGAGCCGAACGTCCTGTTCCGGTTCTTCTGGGAGCGGGCCGCGAGCCTGAGCTCGCCGGGCCGGCGGTTCGTCGCGGTGACCGACGCCGGCACCCCGCTCGAAAGGCTGGCCCACGACAAGCGGTTCCGCGCGTGCTTCCTCGCGCCGACGGACGTCGTGGGGCGCTACAGCGCGCTCACGGTCTTCGGTCTCCTGCCGTCGGCCCTGGTCGGGGTCGATGTCGAGGGCCTCCTTCGGTCGGCGCGCGCGATGGCCGAACGATGCGCCGAGACCGCCGACCCCCGGGCGAATCCCGGCCTCTGCTTGGGCGCGGCGCTCGGCGAGCTCGGCCGGGCGGGCCGGGACAAGCTCGTCTTCCTTCCCTCCCCCTCGCTCGCTCCGTTCCCGGGGTGGGCCGAACAACTGGTCTCGGAGAGCACCGGTAAGCTCGACCGTGGCCTCGTCCCCGTCGTCGCGCCCCAGGGGGACCGAGAGCTCCCGGCGTACCCGGATGTGGCGTACCTACGGCTCGGGCTGGACGGGGAGGGCGACCGTGCCCTCGAGAGCCAGCTCGACGCACGGGCCGGGGGCGGGACCCCCGTCCTCAGGTTCCGCTGGAGGTCGCCGCTCGAGCTGGGCGGGGAGTTCTTCCGCTGGGAGTTCGCGATCGCGACGGGCGCCTCGATCCTCGAGGTGAACCCGTTCGACCAACCGGACGTGGAGCGTGCGAAGGAGCTCGCCCGTGAGGCGATGGAGCATCCGGCCCCGGCCGGCCGCGAACCGTACGGCCTCCAGCTGAGGGAGGACGCGGCGCCCGCGCTCGAGCGATGGCTCTCGAGAGCGCGCCCAGGCGATTACGTCGCGGTCCAGGCATTCCTCGCGCCGACGGAGGCGACCGACACGGCGTTGCGGCAGCTCGCCTCTGCGCTCGCCGCTCGGTTGGGCACGGTGGTCACCGTGGGGTACGGGCCACGGTTCCTGCATTCGACCGGCCAGCTCCACAAGGGTGGCCCGCGGTCCGGGTTGTTCCTGCAGATCGTCGACGAGCCCTCGGACGACCTGCAGGTCCCCGACCTCCATCGGTCGTTCGGGGGGATCCTCCGTGCTCAGGCGCGGGGGGACCGCGACGCCCTCGAGGAACGGGACCGGCGGCTCCTGGTCGTCAACACCGGACCGCGACCGCTCGAACGGTTGCAGCTCCTGGTCGACCTCCTGAGGCGGGGGCCCGGGACCCCGGCCGCCCGGTCCTAGCTCCCGCATCCCCACGGGCACAGGGGCCGGCCGGCCCTCCGGAACGGCCCGGCCCGCGCCAGCGCCCCCGCTCCCCGGGGGACGCAAGCCGTTAACCGCAGGGCGGTCCGTCCCGTCCGTCGTGAGCGAGCCCCCGCGCCGACCCCACGCCGAAGCCTCCGAGCCCGCGGGCTCGGGGGTCCGCTTCGAAGAGCTGCCGCTCCACCCTAGCCTTCACGCCGGGGCCCGCGAGATGGGCTACCATGCGGCGACCCCCATCCAGAGCCGGGCGATCCCCGAGGCGGTCCTGGGCCGCGACCTCGTCGCCACCGCCCAGACCGGCACGGGGAAGACCGCGGCGTTCCTTCTCCCGATCCTCGAGCGGACGCTCGACCTTCCCCCGGGAAGGATCTACGCCCTCGTCCTTACGCCGACCCGGGAGCTCGCCCTCCAGGCCGAGGAGTTCCTGCGCAAGCTGGGCCGATACACCCATCGTCGAGGGGTGGCCGTCTACGGCGGGGTCGGGCTCGAGCCTCAGATCGCCGCGGTGCGGGGTCGGGTCGAGATCGTCGTCGCGACACCGGGCCGGCTCCTCGACCTGATGGAGCGCGGGCACCTGGACTGGAAGGACCTGAGGATCCTCGTCCTGGACGAGGCGGACCGGATGCTCGACATGGGGTTCCTCCCGGACGTTCGCCGGATCCTCCAGGCGCTCCCACGCGAGCGACAGACGATGCTGTTCTCCGCCACCATGCCTCCGGCGGTCGTCGAGCTGGCCCGGGAGTTCCTCCGGTCCCCCAAGATGGTGCACGTCGACCCGACGACCGTCGCAGCGGTCGGGGTCTCCCACCTCGCGCTTCCCGTACCGGGCCATCTCAAGGCCGAGCTCCTCCGGGAGCTCCTTCGGGACGAGACGATGACGAGCGTGCTCGTGTTCACGCGGACCAAGCATCGAGCGAACCGCCTCGCCCAGCAGCTCAGCCGCTGGTCGATCCCCTCCGCGGTGATCCACGGTAACCGAAGCCAGAACCAGCGGGTCCTCGCCCTCGAAGGGTTCCGCGGCGGCTCGCATCGGGTCCTCGTGGCGACCGACATCGCGGCGCGCGGCATCGACGTCGAGGGGGTCAGCCACGTCGTCAACTTCGACGTCCCTCACGAGCCCGAGATCTACATCCATCGGGTCGGGCGCACGGCGCGGGCGCAGCGACGCGGGGACGCCTTCACGCTCGTGAGCCCGGAGGAGGAGACCGACCTCGGCCAGATCGAGAGGCTCCTCGGCTTCGAGATCTCTCGGGCCAAGATCCCGGGGTTCAACTACGGGGCGCCGCCGTCCGGCGGAGGCCCCCAGCGAGCCGGTCCCGCGCCCCATCGGGAGCACGGACGGATGCATCGGCGGGGGGGACCTCCCCCGCGGCAAGGCCGTCGGGGCTCGGGACCCTCCGGACGCCGGGACGACCACGGGGCCCGTCGCCGTCCCCATCCTCGGTTCTAAGAGGGGCGCGGTCCTGCCCCCCTCGCGTCCGCTATGGCCTCTCCGACCGAGCACTTCCGGATCGAGGAGCTCGCCGATGGGGTGTACGCGGCGATCGCCACCCCCCGAGGCTTCGGGCTGTGCAACGCGGGGATCATCGACCTTGGGGGAAGCTCGCTCGTCTTCGACGCGATGCTCACGCCCCAAGCCGGCGAGGCGCTAGGCAAGGCGGCGGAGCGCCTGACCCACCGGCCGGTCGGGCTCTTGGTGAACAGTCACTACCATGGCGACCATGTCCGGGGAAGCTCGGCGGTCGGGGCGACCCACGTCGTCTCTACGCGTCGGGTCCGGGACCTGGTCCTCGAGCGGGGTCCGGTCCACCTCCGGAGCGACCGGGTCGAGGCGGCCCGGGACCTCGCCCGCATCCGGTCGGGCGAGCTCAAGGTGGGAGAGGTCGAGAGGGCCGTCTACGAGGGCTGGTTCGAGGGGATCCTCGCGACCCCCGACGACCTCGACTTCCGGCCCCCGGACCTCACGTTCGACTCGGAGCTCGTCGTGCACGGGAGCCGGCGGACCGCGCGGGTGATCACCTACGGCGGCGGCCATTCGCCGAGCGACGTTTTCCTGTTCCTTCCGGAGGAGCGGATCGCGTTCCTCGGGGACCTGCTGTCGGTAGGGTTCCATCCGTCGCTGTCGGATGGCGACCCGCAGGAGTTCGTCCGGATCCTCGGGCAGATGACCCCGTTGGGGATGGAGCGGGTCGTGCCCGGCCACGGGCCGGCGGCCGCGGGCACCGCGGTCCCTCAGATGGAGCGGTACATCCGGGGCCTGATGGACGCGGCGGCGAGCGCGCACGCCCGCGGAGTGAGCCGCGACGATTTCGTCCGCGCCGGGCCCGCCCCACCGTTCGACCGCTGGACGTTCTCCCTGATCTACGAAGAGAACGCGCGGTTCATCTACGAGCGGCTCGCCGCTGGCAGACCCGCCGCCGGAACCGGGTGAACCGTTCACTTTGGGCTAGCTTGTTGCGGGATACTCCGCGGTTCCGGCGGGCTTCGTGGGTCGTTCGCTGAACGGCGGGCCGAGAGTCGGTCGGGTACCGGGCTCGTAGGCACCGCCGGCCCCCGAGTCTCCGTCCTCGAAACCGTCGAAAGTTCGAACGGTCCGGACCGAGCCGATATCAATCGCCGGGCCACCGCCCAAGCATCGCATGGAGCTCGGCGCGGTAACGATCGCGGCGTCCCTCGCAGCGCTCGGGGTCGCGCTCGGGTTCCTCTCTGTCCGCGGCTTCGTCCGGGCGGTACGCGATCGGAAGCTCGCCCAGGCCTGGTGGGGAGCCGGCTTGGCCCTCGGGGCGGCGGCGATGGCGATCGAGCTCCTCGCGTACGTCGGCGTGGTGACCGAGGGGTTGCTCCAGGCCTACGTCTTCCTCTCCGCGGGGATCGTGGGGGTCCTCTCGCTCGGCGCGGCAGGGTCGCTGCACCGGCCCAAGCTCGCGTTCGGCTTCTCGGCGTTCGAGCTGCTCGCGCTCGCCTGGACGGCCGGCGCGAGCTTCACGACCCCCATGCCGGCGTCGATGGTCGTCGGCGGGATCATCGTCGGGAATCCCCCGGCCCTCCTCTTGGTACTCTCGTCGATCGTGACCGTCCCGGCCACGGTCGTCCTCCTCGGGACGGCGGTGGTATCGCTTCGCAAGGCGTTCCGGTGGAGCCACGTGACGATGATCGCCGGAGCGTGCGTCCTCGGCGCGGGCGGTGCCCTCTACATCGCCTCGTTCCCGGTGATGCTCTACTACGCGGAGTTCGTTGGGATCGTCATGCTCTTCGTGGGCCTGATGAACCTCTCCCGGATCCCGCTCACGGCCCCCGCGGGCGCCTCCCTGCCCCGCCCCGAGTGATCCGCCGCGGGCAGCTTCGCCGTCAGTCGTCCGCGGGATCCCCGCCCGGGCGCGTGGGGGTCGGCCCCGTGGGTGCGAGCCGCAGGCCGAGGAGCCGTTCCCCGGGGACGATCCACATGCGGCTCCGGAGCCCCCACGCCCCGAGCCCCCCCTCCCTCCAACCGGTCTCCTTCCGCGCCACTTCGCGGAAGCCTCGCCGGGCGAAGAGGCGCTGGGACGGGGCGTTGTCGGACTGCACGGCGCCGTACACGACCTCGACGGCGCGCGCTCGAAAGATCGTCAGGGCGTCGTCGAGGAGGAGCCCGCCGAGGCCGTGGCGACGGTGCTCGGAGAGCACCATCAGGTAGTAGACGTAGCCGACCTCAGGGACCAACAGGTCGAGCAGGGAGGCCCCGACCACCTCGCCTCGCGCTTCTACGGCGCGAACGATCGGCACCTCCCGCAGGGTGCGCTTGGCGTGCCAGCGATAGATCCCGACGAACCCGTCGCGGATCACCGGGACCGCGCGCTCCCGCTCGGGTCCCACGAGGTCGACCAGCCGAGGGGGAGCCGACGTGAGCTCGGCACCGTCCGACGGCCGAGACGGCGTCACGTCGGCCTGTCGTTCGGCGACCACCGCAGGGCTAGGGCGACTGCGGGGCAGCGGCCACTGGCACCCCCGGCGCGGGAGCCGGGGAAGACGCGGGGACCGGTGCCGGGACCGCCTCGGCCTGGACCGACCGGGGTTTGACCCGAACCGAGATCGTCTCCGCCTTCGGCGTGACCAGGTTCCAGCCGGCCTTCAGGATCGAGGCGCCGATGAGGTACTCGATCCCGAGGAACGTGAACGCCTCCAGGAACCGGCCGTTGAACGACCCGTTCACCGACCCGTTCCCTCCTTTCCCGCCGAACGAGACGACGTTGTAGCTCCCGGTCGGCGGATGGACGGTGTAGTCGTAAGCCTGGACGAAGCCATACAAGAGCAGCCCCAGTCCGATCGCGACGAGCGCGGTCCCCAGGGACTTTTCGTAGGCGCGATCCATCGTCGGAATTGAGCGTCGCTACCCCCAGATATACCCCTCGTTCGGCCCCCGGCGGCCCGGGACGGTCGCCGGGGGCCCCAGCGGCGCGTCGCTCCGTGACCTAATGAGCCCGGCCGTGTCGAGACCGGCGTGGAGGAGCGCTCGTCGGCCTGGAGGAAGCTCACCCGGGCCGAGGAAGCGGTGATCGTCCATCGGGGCACAGAGCGGCCGTTCTCCGGGGAGTACGAGCACCACTCCGAAGCCGGGACGTACGTCTGCAAGCGGTGCGGCGCCCCACTCTACCGGTCGTCCGACAAGTTCGATGCCGGCTGCGGCTGGCCGAGCTTCGACCAGGAGATC
>Ga0187771_10001484_pt1 | contig 15703 bp, 15 predicted proteins | sample 0116_SJ02_MP15_1_FD_133139 | JGI IMG/M metagenome (GOLD analysis project Ga0187771, IMG submission 133139) | Tropical peat soil microbial communities from peatlands in Department of Meta, Colombia - 0116_SJ02_MP15_10_MG | ecosystem: Environmental > Terrestrial > Soil > Wetlands > Peat | place...
TGCATTGAAACGCACGGCGTAAGGGGAAACTGAACTGAGTTCGCAAGGATACCTTCGAAGGATTACTTCGCTGACGCCTCTCCTGATAATACCGCTCGCGGCATTTGCCTTCGTTCACCCCACTCTGACGACGATCGTGGCCTCCACCGAGGCGGGTGTGTTGCTCATAGCCGCGTGGGCCGTCTTCCGCTCTCCATCCTCCGGTTTGCCGAGATCGCTAACAGATTCTTGGCACAAGATGCTAGGGGTCGGAGAAATTCTAGTCATTGGGACGGCAACGCTGGTTCTGGTTCTGGCCACTTCTGGCTCCAGTACGCAGCCAGACCTCTTCTTCTTCCTGATGGCGATATTCTACGCCCTGATGTTCATAAGCGTCCAAGGAGGCTATGAAAAGATCTGGCCGTTCGTCATGAAACTGGTCTACGGCCAAGCCCTGCTGGTGGAGTCCTTTGGACTTGCTTACCCAAGCGTCTTCTCGGCCGACTCGTCCAGAGACCTTCAAATTGCGAGCCTCATTCTCCAGCACTCGGGTGGGCTTCCTGCCCAATTCACCGGTACAATATGGTACAATTTTTCTCCGATTGCACCCATTTCGTACGTAGTCAGCAGCCTTACGACTGGCTTCGGACTGATCAACAGTGAACTCCTGATCGGGTTCCTGGTGGCCATGCTGATCACCATAACAGTTGGGGGAATTGCATTGGTAGTCTCGGGGAGCACCCGTGTTGCACTGCTGGCTATGTTGCTATCGAGTCTGGTTCCCTACGTATGGCAATTTGCTACTTGGCCCCTACCCCAGGTGCTGGCGTTGGCCATGGCTCTGCTACTCATTGGAGGTATAATCAAACGGATCGACCGGCCGATGCTGCTGATTGACGCGCTCCTCGCGCTAATGATAGTCTTCACCCATGGAGGGGTAGCGATTGAGCTGGTCGTGGTGCTGCTGTTGGTTGTGATTGTGACAAGGTCCAGGCCAATCTTTGGCCTTTTGGTTTGGCTCGCAACCACACTCACGATATACATGGTGTACGTTACAGTGGCGACCACCCCAACCGGCATGGTCACCATAGTCCAGTTCGTAGACTCGATCTTCGCCCTCGGCACGGCCCATCCATCTCCATCTATCCTGACGGGAATCGCGGGCCCCACCGGCCTAGTCCTGGGGCAACAGATCAGCGCAACATATTGGTGGGTATTCCTTGGGGTGTTTGGTTGGTTTGGAGCTCTAGCGGCACTGAAATCCGGGCACTTTCGAGGGAACCCCTATTCTCCAATCGTCTTGATCGCTCTGGTACTTCTCTTCCTTGGGGTCGTAATCGACATCGTAGTCGTTGCCCAGGGCCAGGCATTCAGATATATCAGCACCCTCGGTTATCCCCTTCTCTGCATTCCAGTTGCAATCGCCCTAGGCTCGGTCATGTCGAGCTCAAACGCTAAGAGACTCTTTGTATTGGTTGCGGTCTCGTTCCTCATCTTCTCAATGGTCGCAAGTGTATCAATATCCCCTGACATCTGGCAAAGCTCGAACCAGGTATCATACGCCGGCTACAGGTTGGGCTACGTTACCAGCGCCCCTGAACTTTCCAGCCAGGTCATGCTTAGCACGTACGATAACTGCTATCCAGTCGCAGCAAACTACCTGCCTCAGTTCACAAACCTTACCGCGGCATGCCCGCGCTTGGTTGCGTACACCCTGGCAACGGAGTCCATTCCAAGTACGGTCGGAGTTGCTGATCCTCACGACATAGTGAAGACGCCTTTTGTTGTCCTGTACAGTTTCAACAAGGGGCTATTGACCTCATACGTGGGAGACATCGCGAATCCCCAGTCTAATGTCACGATGTCAGACTCGAACATCGTCTACTCAGATGGCTCTTCGTTCATTGCATTCGTGCAGTAGGGCCTCAGGACCAAACTATGGATCTCCTAGCTTCTAGAGTTGTTTTAGCCCTCAGCGACTGGGACCTGGAATGAAATCTCGCTCTTGCCCTTATCAGGTCGAATCTGTCAATTCAAGAACGGTACGAACGAATTCCCGGCGGTTGGCCTCCCAATTGAATTCAGATTCGGCCTTTTTCCTCGCCGATCTTCCAAATTCGGACCTTAACCTCCCATTTTCAATAAGCTGCTTCAGGTATGGGTACACCTGCTTCGGAGTATCCGTCATAAGAAACCCAGTCCTCCCGTGATCCACTTGCTCAGGTATGCCGCCGGTACAAGAGGCGAGTATAGGGAGTCCGCATGATGAAGCCTCGAGTATGGAATTCGGATAAGCATCGAGCGACGACGGGTAAAAGAAAATGTCAAACATAGGAAGTACCCGCGGGACGAGCGACCGAGGAATAGCCCCCACGAATCTGACGTTCTTCACTCCCCCAAGTATTTGGGCAACTCTATCCCTATACGGCCCGTCCCCAATGAGCCAAAGTCGGAAGTCAAAGCCTGAACTCAGTCTTGAGAGCGATTCCGCAACATCAGCAAAAGCATTGAGCTTTCTTGGAATGTCAAAATTCATCAGGGTTACTACATCCAAATTGTTGTCCTTTGGACCAATCAAACTTGTGTAGTCAGGCTCCGAACCCGCGGCGGGCGAAAATTCACGGATGTCAACGCCATTGTGCACAACGCGGTGAATGGTCCGGGGAACCCGTCCGGCGACCACGGTCTTGAGGTAGTTTGAAACGTGGATTATGCCGTTAGAACCTCCGAGGCCGGTTCGAAGCACCATGTCCCACGCTGTACGAAAGGGTTGAGGGTTTTCGGCGGCCTCAGTGAAAGGATCACCCTCCAATCTCACCAGGTAGCCGTGCCTGGCGAGTGACAATCTGGCCCTCAGTGCATAAACAAACCAAGCGGCCTGACCCTCGAGAATCACGAGGGCGTCCTTCGGAATCGATAATGCCTGAAGGGATCCTGCAATCATGCGGTGGCTCGCCGGCACTCCTACATACTCGGCCTCCGCTCCTCGACTCCGCAATTCCTCTACGAATGGAAGTGCTGTGTAATCTCGGAAGGAGATGTAGATGATCTTCATTGTATCACCTGCATCGCACGAATCTCCAGGAGAGACAGCTCATTATCTCGAGCTGACGACCTCTTTGTATACCTGCATCACAGAAAGTGTGTTTCGCCTCGTATCGTAATTTGACTCGAATTCTTTCCTCGCGTTTCTTGTCAGGTCGGTCGTCAACGAAGGCTCTTGAATCACCCGTTCAATCGAACTAGCGAGGCCCGCCGCGTCCTTCCCATTGAAGAGGAGTCCCGTTCTCTCGTGTTGAATCACACTGCTGTTGCCCGGAATGTCTGAGGCAACCACTGCACAACCAGAGGCCATAGCTTCCAATAAAGCTAGAGACATCCCCTCTGTAACGGAACAGGTAACGTAGACAAATGAACTGGCCATTAATTCTTGTACCTTCTCGGGGGGCACCTGACCCTCCAAGCTAATCAAATCACCAAGGCCCAGTCTGTTAATTGCCAGCTCGAGTGTCTCCCTAAGGGGCCCATCGCCGACCATCTTTACCTTCACCCCTCGCTGGGACAAAAATGAATGAATCAAACCAATCGACTCTACAAAGAAAAGAGGTCTCTTCACCTCAGAAAGGCGTCCGACAAAAATCACGATTTTCTCCTTTTTGTCAAAGGGGACAAATCTGTATTCTCCCCCATCGATTGAATTTGGTATGTAACGAATTGGTGTGCCAAAGAGTGATGACCTCCCGTTCTGTAGTTTGCTCACCGAAATGAACTCGTTGAACGACGCAGCCGCAAGTGGATCGGTGATGCGGTTGACCACGCGTGGAAATGCCTCCCCTCTTGTAAGGCCTACGCCGTGCAGGGTCTCGACAACAACACCCCCTCCAATGGTTCCAAGCATCAGTATCCTGGCCAGCTTTGCCTGCACGTGGACCACGTCTGGTTGTTCGATTGAGAGAATTCTGCGAAGGTAGACCATCATCTTCGAGTACGTTCTTGCCCTCTGTAGGAGATTACCCCCGTGTTGCGGTAGGACGTAGACAGCCTTCGGCCTCAGCCTCAGGAATTCGTCCTTCAGCGCAGGACTTGTCACTACCACCACTTCCGTTCCCATCCTTAGGAGCTCTTTGGAAAGACGAAGGGTCGCCAATTCTCCGCCATGAAACTCATGTGCGGGGAGCAATTGTAGAATCTTCATTAGGTCTCAGGCAACCTCCCTTGCTCTAGAAGTCAAGGGCAGGATATGATTAAGGGTTCTTGTCAATTCGAACGAAATTCCGGTTCGGTGGCCCAGTGACGCCCTTCCGTCGCAATACCCTCAAAAAGAAGCCTGCTCGTTCACCAGACTCTTCCTGAAGCGACTTCTTAGCGAACGTGCTTCATATCTTAGTCGCCCCTTCACGTCCCCCGGAAGCCGACGCACATAGGAGGGTACGGAAGCAAGACCGACAAGCGGGTCCTTCAATGAATCCAGCGACCCTTGGAGCAGCCCAATGCCAAAGTGGAAACCCCATGACCCAGCGGAGTACCAGATCCGGTAGGTCCCGTCCGGGTCCTTCAGAAAGGTGCTTCTATGAATCACTCTGTTGTCCCATCCGACAAATGACGGCCGTATGATGGCCGTCTTGCTGCTGAGGGTAAACTCTAAACCGTCTTCCGAGATGACATGAAAGAGACTGCTTCGTGAATTATCGGTCCCGCGAGGAAAGGCGGTAACCAGGGCCTCGTAGCCCGTCTCGACTTTCAAGACATCGAGGTGCCAGGGGACATAGCCGGGGATATCTAGATGGCACGTCGTCTCCTGCCCCAGGGATAGCAAACCGGGACCCTCCCGATGCAGTAGTTCGGAGCGGCTCGAGTCCTTTTCCTTCATTCGGACGAACCAAACGTGGAAGGTATCACCTTCTGTTTGGAAGGCGGGAGAAACGGCCCCGACGTCTTCGTAGATGACCACTGGCTTACTCCATTGCAAGTCGGGCCCGCAGCTTATCATGTTGAAGGTAGTCTCGTTGGTCCTCTTGTTGATTGTAAGGTATATGACGCACAACCTGTCCTCCACGCTAAGCAGTTCCGCGTCGGCATGGTGTGTTTCCTGGTTTGAGGGCGCCGAAACTAGGGGGTCGGGTATCCCCGGTATCCTATCCCAGTGCATCCCGTCATGACTTGCCCTTATTGTGGGGTTCTCAACTCGGTCGTCAAGCAGTGGGTATGGGGTGAACACCATCCAGTATGGATAGCCGGCGAACGGCTGGGGCATGTGGATAACGTCTGGGTGCACGTTCTCCCAGCTATTCTCCAGCCCGATGATCCTCAGAGGCGCACGGGCGTTCAAAGACATTCTCCTATTGTAGTGGCCATGAGGCTCAATGGGCAATGCTCCTCTTGCTCTGAGCATTCCGAGATTCGACTTCGGCGTAGAGCCCCGACGTGAGTTCCGCTGACCTTTGTATGTCGAAATCAGACTCGAATGTCCTTCTGGCACCCTTTGCCAACCTCCCGCTTAGTTCCATGTCATTGATTGCCTCTACTATGGATGTGGATAATGCCGATGGATCGCCTTGGCGGAACAGGAGCCCGTTTTCGTGGTCTCTTATGATGGCGCTATTCCCGGGTATGTCTGAAGCAATGACCACGCACCCTGACGCCATCGCTTCGATTAGAGCAAAGGATGTACCTTCCATCGCCGAAGTCGAAACATAGATGAGGGTGCGGGCCATAAGGTCGCGTACGGCGTCATGCGGAATGCTCCCCGCGAGACTAACTACGTCCTGCAGCCCATGTCGTCTTATCGACTCACGAACTGATGATTCCAAAGGACCTGTGCCTACGATCTGCACCCGAAAGTCTCCCGGTAGGCGCTGCTTCGAAGCACTTGCCACGGCTTCGATCAATAGACTTGGCCTCTTCACCTCTACAAGCATGCCGACAAACAGGAGAAGGCGTTCCTTATTCTCGATTGAAACGAGTTTGAATATACTACCATCAACACAGTTTGGTATATAGACTGACTCTACGCCCACTGAAGCGAGTTTCGCCTGAATCGGTTTACTAACGGAAATAATGGCACCCCTCGAAGCGATTATCCTAATGATGGCTCCTAACAGGGGGTTCCCTGAGTAGATGTTTACATCTGACCCCTCTGCCGTTGAAACGAGGGGGGTCCGCGTGAAAAAGGACGCTATTAAGCCGACGAGACCCTCTGGAACCAGGAATCGCGAGTGCACTATCGTGCACCGGAACCTCAGCACTGCTAGAGTGCTTACAATGGATCCAATCAGAACGTAACTCAAAGCATTCATGGCCTTCCGAAGCGTGATAGCCTTGCCGAGTGACCCCGAGGTTATGGCCGGTGGAATCTGGATTACTTGAAAGTGTGTAGGGCCTACACTTCCGTACTTCCTCTTTACCAGGGTTATTCCGGTGTCTCTCATCTTCTCATACAAGGACAAGAGTTGTTCTGGAAGCCCAGGTCCGAAATCGCATATCAGGAGGACTTGTCTTTTTCGGGCCTGCATACGCATGCCGCCCCCGGTCGCCAATAGAAAAGCCTGAGCGAAGCTTGTCTACAGTGTGGCGTAGATCTCTCTCAGTCGCGTCGACCCCGCTTCCCAATCATATTTGCTGAACGCCCTCGTCGCGGTGGAGGACATTACGGCAAGCTCAGAGGGATGCTGCTTTGCCCACAACAATCTTTCATAAATCTCTGAGGGTTCGATACTGCCTACGGCGAACCCAGTTCCCTCCTTGCGGACGAAGTTCCAGGCTTCCGTGTTCTTGCGCACGAGTACAGGTGTGCCACAGGCCATTGACTCGAGAACCTTCCAAGGCATCGCTAGCCTTGAGTTATCGACGAGCTCCTTGAATACTGCAAATGTCACGTCGCTAGACTTCACGTACTCCAAAGCCAAATCGTGTTCCACCTGGGGCATCAGAGTAACATAGTCCTCCAAGTTGTACTCTAAAATCTTCTTTTTCAAAAAAGCCGACGTATCGGCCCCGCCCCCGGCAATAACGAAGTGCGCTGCTTCCGAGGAGTCCTTGAAAAGCTTGGCCGCCTCAATCAAGTTCTCAAGCGCGTAGGCCCCCCTCATAGAACCAATGAATGACACCGTAAACCCAGAGAGACCCAAATAATCACGGCAGGACGCTTTGTCCCCCAGCGGCAAATCGGCGATTCTGGGGGAGTTGTAAAGAAGGATTAGCGAGGAATCAGAAGTGGATAGGGGCTTGCCAACCTGGGCAAGGTAGTTCAATATGGGTTCGCTCACTGTGATTGCTACGTCAACAAACTTGAGGAAGAGCCTTTCGAGCGAGGCTGCAAGGAGACCGACGGGAGACCCATACCACTCCGCGTAGACGCTGGGGGTAAGCTCGTTGCAATCGTACACCAATTTGACCTGCCCAGGCTTGGCGAGCTTGAGAGCGACTCCGCTCGCCAGGACCGGGAAGTTAGAATGCACGGCGAAATTCCCCTTCACGTTCTTGAGACACCAAACGAAGGAATAGAGCTGGAGTAAGACAGCTGAGAGCGCGTAGTCAAACTTGGAGGATTTCGAGCCACTGCTCGAGACGAATAGGTCCTGCCCGCCAAGGAGTCTCACACTTCGCACGTGCACGCCGTTTATTTCCGTATCCTCAGGTTCTCGTTTCCACCTATCCCACGCGAGGACAGTGACCTTGTACCCTGCTCCAACCAGGGTCTCTGCCTGGCTTCTCATTCTGGTTGCTACGGAGTATGGCTTTGCAAGGAGCATCACCACCCTTCTCTCCTCTTTCAACAGAGGATGCGCCGGCTCTACCGAGGCCTTAAAGATGCTTGGCCAATTCAGTGTATTTCACAAGACTTTCCCAGTTGTCGGGTCCCTTGGACCCAAGAACAACCTGAGCGTCTCAGCCGTTACGAGACGGCGGCCTCTGTTTTCGCGTAGAGCCTCGAAAGGAGCTTGGCAGAGCTAGCAATATCGAAGTTTGACTCGAACGTCCTCCTTGCGCTTGTCGCTAACCGCTCACACAGCCCCCGGTCGTTGAGCGCTTCATTCATGGCCCTTACCAACGATGCGGAATCGCCTTGACGGAACAGAAGGCCGTTTTCATGATCGCGTACTATAGCGCTGTTTCCAGGGATGTCAGACGCAATCACGACACACCCGGACGCCATGGCCTCGATGAGGGCGAACGAAGTCCCTTCCATGGCCGAGGTAGAGACATAGATGAGGGCTCGGGCCATCAGATCGCGTACGGCGCTATGCGGAATTGTGCCTTCGAGGGACACCATGTCCTGCAAGCCCCGCTCGCCTATCATGCCGGCAATGGAAGATTCTAGGGGGCCTACCCCGACCACCCGCACCTTGAAGTCACTCGGCAAGAGCTCGCGGGGGATGGACGCAACAGCGTCTATCAGTAGGTCAGGTCTCTTAATCTCAATCAGCGAACCGACGAATAGCAGAAGATGCTCTTTTCTGTCGAATGGAACGAATTTGAACTCGCTGTCATCGACGAAGTTGGGGGTGTACACCGAATCAATCCCCATCGAGGAGAGCCTTGCTCTGATAGGCATGCTGACGGACAATATGGTGCCCCTGGAAGCAAGCATCGCTATGATCGCTCTCACGAGAGGGCTTCGCGAGTGGATGTTCACGTCCGAGCCTTCTGCCGTGACGAACAGAGCAGAGTGTGAAAAGACGGATGCGACCAGGCCCACGACGCCCTCAGGGACAAGAAATCGGGAGTGGACTATCGTGCACCGATACCTCAAGGAGGCCGCCAGTGAGACCACCGAACCGATTACAAGATAGGAGACGAGGTCGGCGAAGGTCCTCAGCCGATTACCTTTCTTGGCAGTCACGGTGAGTGGGACTTCAATCACGCGAAACCGGGTCGGGCCCAGGTCGCCGTACCTCCTCCTGACTAACGTGACGTAGGTGTTCCCCATTCTTTCGTACACAGACAGAAGGTGGTTGGGAAGGGGAGGCCCCAAATCGCAGATTAGAAGTACCTGCTTGTCCCGAGTCACCAACAGAACAACCTCTCGCTTGGGTTACGGAAGGGGCTGGACCCGGACTTCGCCATGTGGTAAGGCCCGAGTGGAGTAGAACGGGGTGGATTGGTGTCATTTTCCATCCTTAACCACCAGAGGTCAAAGGTAAGAGTCAAGGACCCATCTCCCGAGGCGGGCCAGCAGCGGGTTCCTGCTAAATACAACCGTGTCATAGTAGATCTCGGTAGCCCCCAATGAACGTTTGAAGTGCGCGATTCTGGGGATGTTGGCTCCCATGAGGTCGTACGACTGGAATCCTCTGTCCTTCCCCCAGCTCATGATCGTCCACTGAAGCAGGTCAGCCGCCTGCAGCTTACGCCCCTTTGCGTTCGCAGCGAAGCTGTGGCAGTAGAGGGTCCTTCGGTCGTAGAAGAGTATGGCTCCTGCTACGAATTCATCATCGGAAAGCGCGCGTGCTATAATCGAGCTGCCCTTGAACCGGCTGAGGGCATCCGTGAAGAACGCCTCCCCAAAGGAGAGGTTCCAGTCGGTTCTCGCGGCTACCTCCTTCATCATCCTGAAGAGGCCGGGCAAAGGCGCTGGGCCGACGACGAAGTCAATAGTTACCCCGTTCTTTTGCGCCCTCTTGATGCCCTTGCGGGCCTGGCCGTGGACGTTCGACCAGATCTGGTCCTTCTCTTTGGTGAGGTCGATTGCTAAAGACTTCCGGGGCTGCACGGTCCATGTGGAGGGGGCGCGTTTCGGTAGGTAGCGATCTCCAGGCGAGGTAATTATGAAACCGATATCGTACATCTCATGGGCGGCCCACATGAGGGCGTCGATTATCCCCTCCTTTGCTGGCTCAAATCCTGGTAGGACTGTAAGACCCCCGTATTGCGACATCGACCTTGGCAGGGGAGAAAAGAACGCGTTGAATCCTGGCACCCGGAATTCGCATCCGAGGAGAAAGCCTCCAGGACCACCGTTTTCCCGGGCAATCAGGACTTTGGTGCGGAGAGACCCGCCCACGGCTTTGTTGCGTAGGACGGTCTCCAACCACATGGGAGCGCCGAACAGTGTCGTAACGCTCGAGTCTAGTTCGGGCACTTCTCTCCTGAGGTCCCTCAGGGTGATTTCCTCGACGCTTACCAAAGGCGGGCCTCCTCGCCAGGGTATCGGCGAAACGTTCCGAGAGATGCCAACACAAAGGGCAATGAACCCATCCAACGATTCAGGTTGCCTTCAGCTCACATGCCATAATGCTCCACCTTTGAAGGTCTCTTGACATTGCCGAGAAGTAAAGCATCACCCTGTCTTGGCCCAGGGGCACGGGGTCTGGCGTGTCAAAGGCGGTGTGCGACGAAAGTGGAGGGGGAAGATCTCCTGAAGTAATCGCGGCGCGAATCTCCTGGGTGGTTCTCCAATTCGCAGGGGACGAATCGCTCTCTACCACACCAATCAGCTGCTCGAAGGGATATCCCATGGAGTAATTCGAGCAGGCCATGAAGAAAAGGTGAAGTTTGTCTAGAACTGTATACCCTGGGCAGAATACCGACTCAAAGGGGGTTCCAGGGGGGCAATTCAGGGGGATCGGTTCCCTGCGTCCGCTGATGACGCGCGGTTCGTTGGCGCTGACCTTCAGAATCCCTATCCTGCGCTTCTCGTATCTCATGAAGCTCTGTTCGCTCGGAAAGTGCGGCCTCCTCAGGAACGACCGTGCGACCTGGCGAAAGCGGGGATAGGCGCTGCTGTAGAAGAACATCATGGAGTCGTTTTCTAACATGTTTCCCGGTCCGAGATCGACATTCCTCCCCTCCCAGGCTTCGCTCGGAGTGTAGGGCCGGCCCTCAACCTCCCACGGCCCGTCCAGGGTACTGGACCTGGCCACGAACACCCGTCTGCTCTCGTTACTTGCCCTTCGCCCCGCAAAGGCCAGCACGAAGCCATCAGAGGTCTTAATGGCGTTCGGAGTAATTGTCTCTGCGAACCTCCATTCTGACTTGATTTCAACCAGTCTCGGCTCCGAGGGGACGCCCTCGTCGAAGTCTGCCACTGCAATGTGCCACTGACCTGACAAGGATTCACCACAGAAGAATATCTTGTCCTGAACCACCTTCTGGAAGGCTGCCGATCTGGACATCCAACCAATCTTCTCATCCGGCTGGAGGACTGTCTCGGGGCTTGATGTGATCTCTAGCAAGACTCGTCTCGTACCCTGATGGCGCGTTCGACCGTAAGGTAATTCATCTTTGCTCCTTATCGAAGGAAGTACCGCCTTGGAGTGCTTCCAGCAGTGTGCGGACATTTCCACTTATGCGGTCGGGGTTAACCGAGGCCGTTGTCACCGCGTAAAGACTGTCCTTCATGTCGGACAGGTAGCGTGCAGACTCTTCTAGCGTCGAAGCACCTGATGCTAGGGTATTCATTGCTATTATCTTGGTCTCCTTGCCGAGAGCTGAGACCACCTTTTCACATGCCTCTTTGGAAGGAGCCATTTGATACCCGAGCGGATTCAGGGGGGTCATGACATAGCTAGCCGCAGCGCTGAGGTCGCTCATGGAAGGTCCCAAGTACCCTGCGTTTCTTGTTTCGATGCCGAACGAGATCCCGGTCTCTTTCGTCACGTCTTGGCCAAGCCTCCTCAGTAGCTTCCAGGACCCAAACGCAATAATGGGTTCCGTAAGCACTTCGTGGAGCAATACAGCTTTCACACGGTTCTTTGGCAGGATCTCAAGGAAGGGCTCGAGTTCTCTCCTGATGAAGTGTGCGGGGATCGAATCCATGCTCAAGAGCATTGAACCGACGCCACTCACTCCGAGTGTTCTGAGTATGCTCCAAGCCATATCGACTGTCCCCCGAAGGTTGGCTTGTCTTACGTACTCGTACGCGTATGGAGTGAGTATGTAGTAATCGAGTCTGTCTAGGATGTCCCCGCTTTTTCCTTCAAGGTGGTTGAACAGGTCCAGAATCTTCGGATGGGTCGTGAATGTGAAACCGGTGGCTCCCGCGTCCAGGGCCGCTTTGAGCACTCGCTCCATTTGATCATTTGTCGCTACCCTCTCCTCATCAACGCCTTTCCCGCTCGAAAGGTGGCTAACGCCTATGAAGGGATTATCTCCGACCAGAATCCTTGTTGCCAAGTTGCACCACCGAATAGATTTCGTCAATTAGTTTCATCGTCGCTTCACATGCTTGCAGGCTAGTTTCGGGAGCGATGCCCCCGGTGATACACGATAGGAAGTGCATGTCCTCCAATGTGTACTCCGGATCGCCAAGATTTACGGCGGTGAGGTCCCTATAATAGTCGGGCTTCGAGATGAAACGGCCCTCCTTTCCCCGGGGGGTCAAGAGCAAAGAATCCTCGCAGGCGTCTACTGCTCCTTCAGAACCGGAGATACGGATCCTCGCGGATGGCCATCTAACATTCTTTGACGACCAGGTCACTTTCAGGTTAATTACAGCCCCGTGCCTTTCCCTGAGCACCGCGTCAACAGAATCATCAAGCGGCGTGTAAATTGACCTAGCATCTGCCGTCGAAACGGTGACCTGCCCAAATATCCAACTGATCAGGTCGATAGTGTGGATTCCCACGTCAAGTAGGCACCCCCTCCCCAATTTGGAGAACCTAGTAGTTTCTGTCAGGAAGTCTCCGGATTCAAATGAGGCTTCAATGGTCTCTAAGGTTCCGAATGCGCCGGCGTCGACCAGCTGCTTCAGATGCCTGAACGGAAGCGCAAACCTCTTTTGCAGCCCCACCATATTGATACTTCTGTTTCCCAACTGGCCGATTAGCCGAGTCAGTTGCGCAGAGTCCCTGGTCGGAGGCTTCTCGACGAAGATGGATTCGACCGACGGCGCAAGGCTTGTGACGAGATCATAGTGGGACGAAGCGGGCGTGGTCACATAAGCTACGTCAGGGCTCTCCTTGGCGAGCATCTTGTCCACTGCACCGTAGAATCCCACCCCTTTGAGGAATCTCGACCCAGCTGTCCTCACCAACTTGCTTTCGTCTACCACAACCACTCTGTTCTTCTGATTCAGCATCTTTAGAATCGTGGAGTGAAGCGCGCCCATCTTCCCGAACCCGACCACGGCTATCGTGCCTGAAAACTTGCTTCGATTCTTGTACTCCTCGAATAAGGACGACATCGGCTCGTAGGAACTGCTATCGGGGAACTTCGCCAATACGTACCAACTCCTCGCTGTTCACTTAGTTCTAGCCCCAGGACTCACTAGCCCAAGAGCTTTTCCCGTGCGAGAGTCATGCATTCGCAGCCGCTGCTATATTGTTCGATCTTTCTTGTTTGCGGAATTCAGATTCCCTCTCTCATATTCCTGATCTCCAGGAGAATCCTGCCTTCGGACCTCTTGGTCAAGAGGGACCATAACGATAAGGTGCCCGCCTCAGTGGCGAAAATCAGGAGCATTCCACCGAATAGAGCGTAGGCACTGTGCCATACGTGGAGGTAGACACTGGCATACATCGTGTAAGCCAGGATCCCTACTGCGGGAATTGCGCTGAGTGATGCGATCCCCCCAAACAGGAGCAAGGGATTGTTGTAATAGGCCATCCAAAACAGCGTGCTGAGGATCTTTGCACCGTCGGTCCGACGTAGTTTCTGCTTACCTATTCTCTCCCTGTAGTTGATCGGCACTTGGGCTAGTCTCCCGGTCGACGTAATCTTGCTTGCTATCTCAACCTCAATGTCAAACGAGGTCGATGAAACGTTCATTTTCCTCATTTGGTCCGTTCTCACGAGATACATTCCTGAGAGGACGTCGGTTATAGGGACGTCGAAGAGGAGTTTGAAGGCTTTTGATATCATCCAGTTGCCAAACCTGTTGATGCGTGGAATGTTTTTGCGGCCGGTGACCCTGGCGCCGATGACCTCGTCGTAACTGTTTGCATGTCTGAGTAGGCGGTGCGCATCCATTGCGGGGTAGGTGCCATCTCCGTCCATGACAAGCATGAAAGGAGTCTCAACGTAGAGAGCTGCTGTGCTCAGAGCTCCCGCCTTTCCCGGTCCGATCTGCTGCAGGACGTGTGCCCCTTTCTGTTGCGCTGCTTCAAATGTTCCGTCCTTCGAGTAGCCGTCGACAACCAAGATATTGTAGAATCCCTCGTTCCTCAATTCGTCTATCACTGGTCCTATTGCCTCCCTTTCATTAAGGGTCGGGATAACGACCGTTACCATGCTTGTCGTCGGGATGAGCTTATGCCCCTCATCAGAAGATGAAGTGAGAAGAGCCTCTATATCCTCAAGAGATCTGCGTCGAGACTGGACCTTCTTCTCTTCGACTTCTGGAGAGATCAGAGAGGTTCCCCCGCTGAATCTGCATTTGTGCTCGCCTTGGGGGTCAAAAGGGGCGAATAGGGGTACATATCCTGACAGCTAGTCCGAATTTAGAATACTAATAACGGTTTTGCATCTTTTTAGCAGTAACTCTATAGCATGGGGCTCCCCTGTTACACACCCGACCGTTAGCTGGGTATCGTAGGCGGCAGGCATACCTACCTGCGCATACTCATCTACGAGTTAGACCGAGGTCAGAGAACGACGCGGTTAGGTGGCAGTTTGTGTGGTGCAGGGCATGATGGGCCCATTGACCGGTACGATGGTGTTATCGTTGTTGATTGTCACGGTTCCAATCTGGATGTCCACCTGCCTCGACATCTTTGCACTAGTCCTTCCTATCCCTCAGAATCGCTAGGTCTCAGGGTCAATCTCGTCAAAGATTGACAAGATAGTCTCCAGTTCCGCATCTGACGCGCCGGTAGAAGGGCGACTCTTGTCCAAGGCCTTATACAGAAGATAGGCCCCCACCACGGACAGCCCAAGGGAGTCGAGGACGTTAGGGAAGATTGGGAAGAAGACCCAATGGTCGAAATACCTTGCGAAACCGATGGCCCAAGCGAAGGCAATGCCGCTGAGGAGGAAGGCCAGTGGATTCTGGATGTATGCGAACTTCATCCCACTACATCTTAATCCATACGCCTGATCTAGGTTACCTTATTTACAGTTTTAATCCCTGATTTTTTCGTTTGTAAAGAGAAGAAATAGTTCCAAACCAGACTTGCTCCTTGTTGGAACAGACGATGTCCCTTTAGGCTTCGAATCATTTCCGCCCAGCGCTGGGCCGTTCTCATGAATAGACCGAATCCGACACGAAACGGATCTGGTGGTGATGCTATACGTTCGCCTGCAGGCGTAAAACTCAGGCGGTAGGCACACCCGCCTGAGCAGATTTAGGCAGTTTTGGCGGGGTTGGAGACGATAGCAGTCACAGTGGGTGAAAGGACGGTTCTGCCATCGAGTGCGAGGACAGTGAGTGATACTTCAAAGTTCGGGCCACCTGCGGGGGCTGGCATGGTCAAAAGAAGACAAGTGGTGGGCCTGCGGGCAGCATCGACAGCGCATGTCGTATAGGCTACCGAGTCCTTACCGACCGTCACGTTCTGCCCGTTTGTGGCGTTCCTGAACCAAGCCGACATTATTACCGATGTGTTGGAACCTATGTGATTCACCAATGTGGAGTTGATGCAGAATCCTATCACCGGACACCCTTTGGGCGCTCCAAGGAAGGTTACTGGATACTGTATGACGGTGGTCGTGATGGTGCCCCTATGGCTACTGCCGACGAGATACCCCGCTCCCGCACCAGCAACTATCGCCGCCACCAGCAGAACGGCAGTAACCCCGTTTCTCATGGCTCAATTAACTCGATATCAACCAAAGTCGAAGGTTAGAA
>Ga0187771_10001485_pt1 | contig 15700 bp, 13 predicted proteins | sample 0116_SJ02_MP15_1_FD_133139 | JGI IMG/M metagenome (GOLD analysis project Ga0187771, IMG submission 133139) | Tropical peat soil microbial communities from peatlands in Department of Meta, Colombia - 0116_SJ02_MP15_10_MG | ecosystem: Environmental > Terrestrial > Soil > Wetlands > Peat | place...
AGAAATCTTTTTTCTCTCTCTAATCCGTGTAATCGTCCATAATTCGTGTAATCAGAGAGTTCTGCACTTTTTCAGAAATCTCTAAGATTTTAATTGACAATTGAAGGGGATTCAGTAAAATTTAAAAAGTTTGGCGGTGTAGCTCAGTCGGTCAGAGCATGCGGCTCATATCCGCAGTGTCCGGGGTTCAAATCCCTGCACCGCCACCAATAATATCAGTAGCTTAGGCGATTCCCTAAATTCCCCTCTGCGGTTGAAGCAACATTCAAGTAATCGGTCCATTATCCTTCTTCTACCGTGCCTTCCTTACTTTCTGCTGACTCTGCGAGATTTAACCGCAGTGTCTTATGCTCTAATCACTATGTGGACACTAATAACATCGACTAGTTATATCAAAACAGAATTAAATTTTACAGAACTACAGCAATATTGCAGTAGTTCGGAAAGGGAAACTTAAAGGGCGATGGGGCCTGAAATGCGCCATTTTAAAATTGATTTCCGTCAGCTTCCTGAGAGTAAGTAGCCAAGATCTTGTCTCGCAGACGTGTGTACTCATATGCGCCCTCAATCGCCCGGGCTGCCCTCTGTGGTCCCTGAAAGATGGGGATTCCCCGTTCGATCAGGATTCTCAGAAGAGGATCTTTTGTGTTCTGGAACGTGTACCCAACAAGAGGTTTATGATGACTTTCACGCAGCCGCATAATTGCCTCCGAGTATCCGTCGACCAGCTTAGTAGCCTCTTCTTTAATCCGATCCAAGGGAACACCCGTCAGTCTCATCAACTGCTGGAGCCTCTGGCTGGGTGCAAAAAAATAGAAAAGCAGGATATCCGCATTCTTCTCATCCAGCAAGGCTCTTGGGATTTCAGTGAAGTAGTCAATGAGGTTCTTGCCAAACGTAAAATCTACAGGGTTGCTGATGGTCCCCGTGTGGGGGATGAAAGGCCTCAGTCTCTTGACGGTCTCGGGCGATAGGGGCGGCAATTCAAGACCTGCCCTTGCGCAGGCATCGGCTGCTTCCGCCCCAGGGCCCCCGGAATGGGTCTGTATCACGACACGCCGACCCTTGGTTCCGGGAAGAGAGCCGAGCATCCAGCAGATATCGAACATTTCCATCACTGATCGTGCCCGGATGATCCCACTCTGACGGAAGATGCCCTCGTAAAGCCTATCAGGTCCTGCCAGCGCCCCGGTGTGTGAAAGGCCTGCCCGGCTACCTGCTTCCGACCCTCCGATATATAGAGCCACGATGGGCTTTCTCGGAATGATCGACCTTGCCATTTCAACAAAGGCTCTCCCCCTGCGGATGCCTTCGATGTAGAGGGCGATCACCTTGGTATCCGGACATGCGCCCAGGTATTCCATGCAGTCGACGAGATCGATGTTGGCTTCATTTCCCACACTGAACGCGGTACTGAATCCCAGGGCATAATCAGAGAGATAGCCAAACATCTGGGTCACAAAGCTCCCACTCTGAGAAGCCATGCCGATAAAGCCGGGCTTACCCTGAAAAGCCCTGAGGGTTGTGTTGAGCTTACCACGGGGGTTCGCCACCCCGATACAGTTCGGGCCCAAAAAGCGTATGCCGTACTTGTTGGCAACTGCCATAAGTTCTATTTCAAGATTGACGCCTTCACCCCCTATTTCCTTAAAACCGCCGGAGACCACGATGGCATGTCGGATGCCCTTCTTGCCGCACGCGTCCAGTGCATCGCATACGATGTGAGTCGGAAGCACGATCATCGCCAGGTCTGGCACGTCGGGCAGATCATGGACGGTTCGGTAAGCTTTGAGATTCTGCACTCGTTCCTCTTTCGGGTGGATGGGATAGATGTCACCTTCGAAGCCCGACTCCAGAGCAGAGTTGAGGAGACTTGTTCCCATTGAAGTGATGCTATTGGAGGCGCCGAAAATAACGATGCTTTTCGGGTTGGCAATACGGTACAGGACACTGGCTTCAATCGATTCTATCATTAATTTATTCGCTTCTTTTGAGTAAGGCCGGTGCGTTGATAGCGGCCACCCGCCTCTTCGAATTAATGATCGACCATCGGATCGATGTCAAGCTCGCACACCGTTTAGATAAGATTGTTTCAACACTAAGAAATGTTGCAGTTTAAACTAACCACACCCGGATTCCAAGGCGATTCATTTGACTTTCTATTAAAGAAATCGTAATAAACTTAACATATAAGATTTTTGTATTCTTATAACCCGATTGCCTCATTTAATTCAACTTGAAGGTTTAAAAGACTGGTGAAAAATCCACGAGTATCCTTGTTTACCCTTATTTTATTTAATGGTAATGTCATCACTATGGATCCAACATTCCCCAAAGCTCAATCGGTTGCGATCCAAAATAATAAGATTTTAGCAGTTGGAAGAAATGAGGACCTTAAAAAATTCAAAAATACAAACACAAGTGTTATTGACTGCAAAGGTAAAACTGTTTTGCCTGGCTTCATTGATGCCCATTGTCACATTCCATCTTTTGCCGAGAGCTTCGTCGCGCTCAATTTAAGCCCTCGGAATAATGTGCATTCTATTTCCGATATCCAAGCCAAAATCCAATCTCTTTCTAAAGGTCTCCCATCGGGCACATGGATAAGAGGCAAAGGATATAATGAATTTTATCTGACTGAGAAGCGTCATCCCACCCGTGAGGATCTCGACAAAGCCACTAAACTCCACCCTATTAAACTCACGCACCGATCAGGACATGCGCATGTATTGAATAGTGCAGCTCTAAGAATTGTAGGGATCTCGAAAGAAACTTCCGATCCACCAGGAGGTCTCATCGATAGGGAAATCAGGACCGGTGAGCCTACAGGAGTTCTCTATGGAATGAGCAATTATCTTTCAAAGATAATGCCCTTGATTGATAGCGATCAACTGGAGCAGGGGATAAGACTGGCCGATCAAGAACTCCTTTCTTATGGCATCACTTCCATTCAGGACACTACCTCTTGCAATGATTTTGATCGATGGAAAATGTTTCAACACTGGAAAGAGCATGGGTTGCTAAGGGCTAGAGTAAGCATAATGCTAGGCATAGAAGGGTTCAAAGAATATAGAAAGCATCCATACTCAGTTCAAGGAAATGAAAAAAGCCTCCGCCTTGGAGGTGTAAAGATCACCATCCATGAAACCACTGGCCAACTCACTCCGTCTCAACAAGAATTAAATGAGATGGTAAGTAATATTCATCAAGCTGGATTTCAAGCCTCCCTCCATGCAATTGAAGGGAATCCTATTGAAGCTGCTTGTAATGCTATCGAGTATGCCCTCAAGAAGTCTCCTAAATCAGACCATAGACATCGGATCGAACACTGCTCTGTATGCTCGCCATCTTTAGCCAAGAGATTAGCCTCTCTCGGAATCCTAGTCGTCACGCAGCCATCCTTCATCTATTATAGCGGAGAGAGGTACCTGAGAACTGTGCCAATTGATCAGTTAAAGTGCCTATATCCTATAAGAACACTTATGAGGAATGAAGTAATAGTCGCAGGTAGTTCGGATTGTCCCATTGCCCCTCCCAATCCACTGATGGGAATTTATGCTGCTACCTCCCGAAGGGCTGATAATGGAGAGATCATTTTACCTGATGAAGGGATAACCGCTGAGGAGGCTCTAAAAATGTATACAGAAGTTGCGGCGAGGGCTAATTTCGAGGAAAAAAATAAGGGAATGATTTCTCCTGGTAAACTGGCTGACCTTGTAGTTTTAAATGGCGATCCAACCAGACTTCCAATTGATGAAATAAAGAATATTGAGGTAGAAATGACAATCCTTGATGGAGAAATACTTTGGAATAAAATGAGCTAGCCAACAATCCCCTTCTCGATGAGCGATGAAAATTCTTCTTGTGTTATGCCAAGCAATTCAATAAAAACATACCGATTGTCTTCACCCAATAATGGTGCAGCTTTCCAACCCGCTGTTAGATCATCTTCAAATCTTATCGGAGGCCTATCTGAAATCGTGCTACCAAGGATCGGGTGTTCTAAGTGGATAAAAAAATTCCTTGCCACTAGTTGAGGATCTCTTGCTAAGTCTTCAGCATTTTGGACCACCCCCGCTGGAACGCCGGTTTCTTGCAAGAGATTCACAATTTGTTCTGGTGCATGTTGAGAAGACCATTGGTTCAGTATCGCGTCTAGTTCTTCTGCATTTTCTCTTCGCTTTAATAGGGTTGAAAATTTTTCTTCCTTCGTCCAATCGGGGTCCCCCAATACCTTACATAGACTTTGCCACTCCTCCTCACTAAACACTGCTATGACGCACCACCTATTTCGCCCCGAGCATTTATAACATCCGTAAGGAGCAGCGGGGATATTATTTGACCGGTTGCCGCGAGGGAGGGCCTCTTTTTCATGAAGATATCCATCCAAAAGCGTAGGTCCCATCAAGGTACAAATGGCCTCATATTCCGAGAGGTCAATGTATTGACCTTGACCTGTTCTCTCTCGGTATTCCAAAGCCGCTAATACAATCAAACTTGCGTAAAGACCGGAAATGGAGTCCCCGTAGGCATAACCCAAACCCATGGGAGAATCTTTCTCAAAAGAGGTTAGGTAGGTGAGACCTGAAAGGGCATGGAGCGTTGGTCCAAAAGCAACATAATCTTTCCAAGGCCCAGTCTGCCCCATTGCTGACATACTGACCATGATTAGAGCCGGTCTAACCTCTTTTAATTTCTCATAATTTATACCCCAGTTCGACATCACTCGAGGAGAAAAATTCTCAATCAAGACATCACTCCTTTCTACTAGCTTCAGGAGAACCTCTCTTGCCTCAGGGTAACTCATGTCTAAAGTGATGCTTCGCTTATTTCGATTCCATGTGTTGAAGTATGTCGTCAGGTTGGACTCAATCCCTTTGGCCGTCCTTTTGCACTGAACTTTTATGACTTCAGCTCCAAAATCAGACAGAATCCTCGTCGCATACGGACCTGCCAACATCCAGGTAAAATCCAATACTCTTATCCCGGTAAGAGGTTGCCCATTCATCACTTTTCCTCAGATGACTTTCAGAGTAGCAAGCCTTTCAAACTCCTCTTTAGAAAGACCAACCTCATTTTGATAAACTTGAACATTATCTTCGCCGATTAAAGGTGCTCGTTTCCATCGATCTAACGAAGAAGTTAATTTATAAGGTAAACCCGGATAAAAGATTGATTTGTTTATTTCCGGATGTTCCACGGCAGTAAAAAACTCCCGCGCTTTAAGTTGGGGATTGTTTAACACTTCCTGCATAGAATAAATCCGCGCCCACGGAAAGTGCATGAGCTGGCCTAACTCAAAAAGCTCTTGGGTTGTATGACGTTTGGTCCATTGTTCGAATATTTCGATGATGTGATCCATGTGGGCAATACGGTATTCCTCCTCAAGATATTTCTCCTCCTGCAGATCTCCAGCCATGCCCTCACTCTTTATCCATTCAACTAGAATATCCCATCGCAGGGAAAGCGTGAGCAAGATATGACCATCCTTACAAGGTAAAATGCAAAAATCGTTATTCCAATATAAACGTCCTTGCCTCTCTGCAATCACCTTTTCGTAAAAAAATCGAATCATGGCATGATCCACGACGGAAACGACTGCTTCTTGCAATGAGATATCAATATGTTCTCCTTTTCCGGCATAAGCCCTCTTTCGGAGCGCCAAGAGAATGCCCACGGCAGCAAAAAGAGAAGCAGTATAATAGGATTGTACTCCAAAGGGCTTCAGAGGAGGAGTCGAGGGAGAACCGTTCAAATACATACTCCCTCCAACTGCAGAGGCTACGAGGTCGCACGATTTGTCCCGACTTCGTGGACCTTTTTTTCCAAATGCAGTTACCGATACTAAAATAAGTTTCGGGTTAACCTCTCTTAAGACATCAAAACCTAAACCAATTTCTTTAAGGTATCCTGGGTGGAAAGTCTCTATGACAGTATCTGTTTTTTTAAGCAGTTTAAAAAAGATTCTTTTTGCCTCTTCGTGTTCCAGGTCAAGAGTGATCCCTAACTTATTGGTATTATTACAGTAGAAAAAAAAACTCTTCTCTGTATGGGGTACACCTTCTAAGAACGGTCCTATTCTACGCGACGGGTCTCCCCCTGGCTTTTCTATCTTGATCACTCGAGCTCCCAAATCCGCCAGAAGCTTTGAACAAAAGCTCGCCTTCTCATCCGCTAAATCTAGAATTTGTATTCCTTCGAGAAGGCCTTTCTTTTTATCCTGCGTCCCCAATTTTCAAGTCCAAAAATTTAGATAATTTTCTTTAGAATTTTTTTATATTCTGAGAAGATCACAAATGCAGGTTCTCTTCACTGGAGTTTTTAGCTTGGCTCCCCATCTTGCCCATTTTGTCAAGCAAAATGGTTTTGTCAAGGTGAGTTTTTTCATGGTGAGGATTTAATTCAATAGACATCTCATAATTCTTCAAGGCTTGAGCCCATTCACCTTTCTCAAAATATTCGTTCGCAAGGCTATGGTAAATATCAGCGACCAGTTCCCTGTCCCCCCATCTCATCCTTGAGGGGTTACTCAGATGTCCTTTATAGTCAAAACCATCTGGCAAAATATTCTCAATATCAATCGAGAAGCCCTTAGTCTGGAGAAGGGTTAAGACATGCGGGCCGATCCCAAAAGCATTCTCCAAATAAAGTGCGTCAGCCCCAATACCCATTCTCCTTAGGAGGCAGTTAAAAAGCAATGTGAGGCCAAGGCAATTCCCCACGCTCTTGCTATCTTTGTTGAGATGGGCCTCGATGACACCATCTAAACGGAAGTTCCCATGGGATTTGTATCGACTGGGTTTCTCTATCCATATCCAGGTGAAAAGGGCTCTTGCTCTCATGACTGGATCAGGGGCTGGCTTGATCTCGTGGACGAATTGGCGTTCAAGATGGCCAATCTTGTCCGCATAAGCATCCATGCGATTCTTCTCTGTAACCCCCGAAGCCAATAGAGCTTCCCTTTCTAAATTGAAGGTTCTCTGTTTTATGATAAATCTCCTTTTGCCAGGTTCTTCTATACTGATAAATGGAGACTGTTTTGATCAATCCGATGAAGGTAAAGGCTTGGGTTCTTGGACTTCCATCTCTTTATCACAACAGACCACTTTACCTTCACCGGCCTTCGTACAAAGTATTTCGGTTCCACAGACTGAGCACCGATACCTCTTCCCAAGTTGACTCATGGTTCGCTTCCTCCTACTTCTTCAATTCCATAGGTTGACCACAACAATGAACTGTCCCACTGCCACCCCGGGTAACGATGAACTCTGCCCCGCACTTTTTACAAACATATCGCTTGCCTACCTGATTTGCCATCTCTTCTCCTCCTTAGATATTAAGGTTGCCCATGTTGCTCCCGAAGCTTCTTCCTTAAAACCTTACCCATTGCGCTGCGAGGCAAGGCTTCAATAAAGACCACAGACCTGGGTCTTTTAAATCCTGCAAGTTTCGATCGACAATGCTCGATGATCTCTTCCGCAGTGGCCTTTTCCCCTTTTTTCAGAACAATTACAGCCCTCGGCTCTTGCCCCCACTCAGGACTTGGAATCCCTATGACTGCTGCTTCTTCAATTTTCGGATAAGAGTGAAGTGCTTCCTCAACTTCTTCCGGAGAAATGTTCTCGCCGCCCCTGATGATCATGTCATCAGCACGACCCGATAGATAGATATAACCCTCTTCATCCATCCATCCCATATCTCCCGTACGGAGCCACCCGTCAGAAGTCATGACCTGTCCCGTCTTTTGTTCATCCTTCCAATAACCTGTCATGACCCGAGGTCCCCTAGCCAATATCTCCCCTACTTCTAAATAGGGTAATGCATTCCCTTCCTCATTCACGATCTTCACCTCCACATCAGGCAAAGGCCTGCCGATTGAAGAAGTGAGCCTTTTCAGTTTTTTCTGCCGTTCCTCTTCTGTTCCCTCAATGACGTGATCTTCAGGCCCTAAGGTTGTGATCGTGGAGGCAGTCTCCGTTTGACCAAAGGCATTGATAAACCTCGCCCAAGGCATCGCTTGAATAGCTTTGCTGATCACTTCAAAGGGCATGGGAGCTGCCCCATAAGTAATAACCTTCAAACTCGACAGGTTATATTTGCTAAAATCAGGGTCATCGATGACTCTCTTCAACATCGTCGGAACAAGCATTGCCCGAGTCGCCTGCTCCCGCTGGATCGTATCCATCCACTCCTTCACTTCAAACTGTCTCATTAGGACTAAAGTCCGGCCTCCATAGACAGCAGCTAGCATCGCTTGTATGCCAGCCACATGATAAAGAGGGACGGTGAGCAAGTTCCTTTCCTCTATCTCTGGACTTGCAGGGTCTACATTATCGAGGACATATGTCACAAAAGCGTTGTGTCTTAAAGGTACCCCTTTGGGCCTTCCTGTTGTTCCTGACGTATACATGAGAATCGTAATGTCGTCATCCCCAATTTCAGTGGACATCTCATCCGGTGGAGCAGAACGGATTAGATCTTCGTACATTAGCTTTGCTCCACCCTCTATCGAGACACATTCTTTCACTGTTGGCATCTGAGGTAATATCGTATTGACCACATCCAGATACCTGCTCCCCACAAAGAGGATTTTCACCTCTGCATTATCGATCATATAGGCTAATTCATCTGCCTTGGCCCTGAAATTCAATGGCACAAAGATGGCACCCAACTTGGACGCGGCATAATAGGTTTCAATATATTGATTGCAGTTGACATGAAGTATGCCAATTCGATCGCTTTTTTCAATGCCTAATTTGGTCAAACCATTAACCAACTGGTTGACCCGTTCGTTGATCTGCGCATAGGTCCATCTCTTTCCTTCAAAGACAATGCAATCTCTATCGGGACAGATGGCATTGGCGATACTCAAAAAATCCGTGGTGTTCATTCTATCTGATCCTCTCTCTTCTCACGGTAGCCCTGAAGCAAGCCTTCCCTCTAGATCCAGGCCTTCTGAAAGACTTAAATCCAATCCCCTTATAATTGCCTGCTTTGCTTTCCCTACGGCATCAGGATGATAGGAGGCAATCTTTTTTGCCATCTGCTCAGCGGTCTGATGGAGTTTTTCTTTTGACACCAGCCGATTGACCAGGCCGAAACGAAAAGCTTCTTCCCCACCAATCCATCGGTTGGTAAGTAACATCTCCAGGGCCCTAGCCCTTCCAACGATTCGAGGAAGCGTTTGCGTCCCCCCTGCAGCCGGGATGATTCCTAACCCAACCTCCGGTAAACCAAAACGCACATTTTCTGAAGCGATTCGAAGGTCGCAACATGATGCTATTTCAATCCCTGATCCCAAAACATATCCATGAAGGGCAGCGATAAGAGGCTGGGGAATACTGAGGAAGAGACCCCAAACATCCCTTTCGAACCGTACCTCCCTCGCAAAGGTTGGCGAAGGAGCGGTCAGAAACTCACTTAAGTCTGCTCCCGCACAGAAAGCTTTCTCTCCTGCTCCCTTAAAAATGGCAACTCTGACTTCAGAGTCATTTTTAATGGCTCCTAAAACTTCAAAGAGATCGTCTCGCATCTGAATGTTGTAGATGTTTAATACCTGAGGCCGATTAAGTGTCACAGAGGCAATGTTATCTTTCTTCTCATAGATCAGGGTTTTAAAGCCGCTCATGGAATTCCTATTTTCCCTCAAACTTAGGAGTTCTCTTCTCCCGAAACGCTAGGATTCCTTCTTTCCGGTCCCGGGTCGTATGGGTCAAGAAATAGAGATCCGCTTCCAAGCGCAGCCCCTGTTCAAGGGTGAGGTCCATCCCTTTATGAATTGCTTCTTTCGTGTACCTTAAAGCGATGGTACTTTTTGAAGCCATCTCTTTAGCGACTTCCATGGCCACGGCCATGAGTTGATCAGACGAAACAACTCTGATGATTAACCCAATCCGAAAGGCCTCCTGGGCATCGATCGTTTCTCCCGTGAGGGTTAATTCGAGAGCTTTACCCTTCCCGACCAATCTTGACAGTCGCTGAGTCCCTCCATCCCAGGGAATTTCACCATCCGTCACTTGAGTCATGGCAAAACGGCTGTTTCTTGAGCAGATCCTTAAATCGCACGCAAGTGCCAATTCAAAACCTTGACCAAAGGCATCGCCATTGATGGCAGCAATCGTTGGACAATTGAAAGCCCCCACAATAGAAGCCAACGAAAGCCGCTTTATTCGCATTAGTTTGTCTTCATCGGGAAAATACTCTTTTTTATCCGTCCCAACAGAGAACGCTTCCTGCCCCGCACCGGTAAGGATGACCACCCTTACATCGTTGTCCCAATTAATTTCGTCTCTGATATCGGTCAACTCCGAAACCATTTGATCATCTATCGCATTTTTGAAGTTCGGCCGGTCAAGCACAACGATCCCTACCGATTCTTTTTTTTCGTAGATCATACTCTTCTGGTTCATTCTTATTCGACACCTCCGCGAAGCATTTCCAAAAAAGCTTCCACCCTTGTCTTCAAAATCTCTCTATCGGCTATCATATAATTGTGCTCAAGCAAAACACTCGGAATCCCGAGGTTGTTTAAATAGTCTTTGACCTGAGGCACCTCAAAACCATGACAATCGCAATATTTCACCGATTGGAGGATTGCTCCATCTACCTTCCAAGTCTTTACAAAATCTTTCAAGTAACCAAATCTTTCCTCCAAATCTGCTGAGTAATCTTTCCTTCCTCCAGCACTGGTTGCTTCTTTGAATGTCCGAGGACATCTCAGTTCTACGAGATAGTGATGGGCAAGGGATCGCAGGAGGTCTCCGTCAAACTTCACATCTGCCCAGTATCCCCTGGTTCCAGTACATAGATCATCAATTACCACATGGGCTCCAAGGTCCTCAATCATCTCTATAAAAGCTGGATGATCCAGAACACTTCCCCAGACAAAGATTCGAGGACCTTTGGGTTCACCACTCTTGCGCTTCCTGATCTCTGCAAGGACCTCCCTCAACAACTTGTTCCCATCTTCAACAGGGATGCAAGTAATGGCTCCGATGACTTGAAGAATCTCTGAACCTGAGATCTTGGGGGAAACCCCCTCTGTCATGTCATAAAGACTTCTTACCAGGCCTCGCTGTTCATTATGACTCTCGACGGCCCTCTTGAGTTCTCCAAAACCCAATTCTCCTCCGGTGAGTTCCTCCAAGCTCCTTTTAAAATCATCCAACCCTTCTCTGAAAAAATTTTGGTGCCTTTCCGAAACTTTTGTAGGCAAATCCATGAAATGGAAGTAGGGATGGTCGACAACAGATTCCCATATTCGACCTGTTCTCTCCATGGCGTCACAGCTATGGACCAAAATCATCCCATCTAAAAAATCGTATTCCCCTTTCAGAGAAAGATCAAAGACACTCCGGACAAAAGGGCAGAATGCCTGGGGTAGGAAACGGTCCACTCGTGTGGGGGACTCATAAATATCCCCCAGCATCCTAAAGGGAACGATTTGAAGAGCGGTCATCATTTCTAATGGAGCATGGAGACAGATGTAGCCCAATATTTTCCTGCCATCTCCTTTAAGCTCCTTTGCTCTGCGAAATCGATCCCGGTAGATAACTCTTGCTCTTTCAATCCCTTGACTTCCTTCTGGCATGGTCAAGATCTCCTCACATGATTGACCCTATTTATTTTCAGGATGTTTCCTTCCTCAGCTTCCTATAAGATTCCATGCTTTCCTCAAAAGGTTCTACCCATCTCATCACCTCGTCAGGGTTGAAGAGTCTCAGATCTACAATATCTCCACTTACGATCATTGACGGGATCTTTAAGTTCTGTCTCATCTTCTCTTGAAGGTACAATTGATGCGTGGAGGTACTCCGGCAAGTGAGAGGCAAATGGAAAAAGGCGCCGTCACACTTATATTCTCTGGCAAATTTCAAAAGGGGGTAACCCATATAGCCATAGTATTCCCCCTCACCTAATGCGTCTTTAAAATAGGCGGTATGGAAATGGAAACTGAATCGAGCAATGCGTTCAAGTGGGTCAGAAATCTTGCCCAAGTCTAAGGGCGGAGGTGGATGATAGCCCCAACTCTCGATCACGAAATTCCACCCTTGTTCAGCCATCTTATCGAAAACGCTTAAACTATGCCAAGGAGGGAGTTCGCTGAAAAGAAGACGGAACTTCTCCTTTGTATAAATGCTACTGATTTCATGATTGACCCTCTCCTTTACCTCCTTCAGCATCTCTTTATAGAGAACCAGTGTCTCTGCGGGTTTCCCAGCAAGAAAGAGGGAGGGGGGCATTGCGCTCCAGAAGTCTCGAGAGTGCATGGGGCAGGGAATGGCTTTACGGAGTTCGTTGACCTCGAACCAAACCCGGTTCATCTCTTCAATATCGTGGACGGTTTTTTCCAATCGATCCCAGTCCATCTTCATCCCTAGAATACGTTCGAGGAAGTGAACAAATTCTTTTAACTCTTCAACGATGAATTGAATACATCGTTCATAAACGCCGTCCTTGAAGAGCTCTTTGACTCCAGGAATCGGCATATCCAGTACCCAGACGGGAGCATCGAGATATCTTCCCAACGCCTGGAACCACTTATAACGTGCATCACACCCAATGTTCGAGGAGAGTAGGAAGATGGGTTTAGGCATTCCACCAACAGGCGCCTCGGGCGGAATCTCCCCTTTGAGTTCCCTTGTCATCCTTGAAGCATATCCAAAACAATTTCTCGCATAGCCACAGAGATGTGAAGGGAAACCATCTGCATCGGCTCGATTCAGGTAAGATTCTGCAACCCCTTCCGCAGCGCAAACGGCGCTGAAATTCTCGGGATAGACCGTCTCAAGCTCCATGGCTCTAAGGATTGGATCTCCATACCAGGCATTGATCATGGCCCAAGCAACCGGTTTCCCCACTCGGATCGCTTCAAGGCTTTTTTTATACGTCTCCTCAATTTTCGCTCGAAGGGGAAGAAATGACTTCAACCTATTTATGTATTTCTTTTTTTCGTCTCCACCCACAATGGCCTCCGTTTACCTCTAATTAAAAACTCCTTCCTCAGACAATTGTATGAACTCATCATCAGAGAGACCTAAGATTCCAGTATAAACATAGTAATTGTCCTGACCTAAGCAAGGGGCAGCCTGTTTAAGTTCCGATGGAGTCTTTGAGAGTTTGAAAGGAAGACTTTCAACGCTATGAAGGCCGATCTCGGGATGGTCCAGTTTTCTGAAATGCTGCCGAGCGTTCAACTGGGGATCCCCATAGATCCCTTCATTGTTTTGGACCACACCTGAAGGAACCCCTGCCTCCTGCATCCGCTTCATCACTTCTTCAGCAGAAAATTCCTGAGTCCATCCTTCGACGAATTGATCCAATTCATCTTCATTCTCTTTTCTCGCGGAAAGGGTTTGGAACTTCTGATCTTTCGCCCAATCAGGATTTGATAAGACCTTGCAGAAAGCTTTCCATTCTTCATCGGTGAACACGGCAATGGCACACCACGAATCTTCTCCCAGACAGCGGTAAATTCCATGGGGAGCGGCATCACGGCTTCGATTTCCCATCCGATGATGAACTCTTTTATTGACCGCATGATCTAGGAGCAGCGGAGCTAGAAAATGGACCGCACATTCATATTGGGAGAGATCAATATACTGCCCTTTACCTGTCCTCCGGCGATAATCAAGAGCTGCAACCAAGGCTGCGGCCCCATAGTAGGGCGCGATAAAATCCGTATAGGCACCGTAAACCATCGCAGGGCCCCGGTCTGGCCAATTGGTGATGTGAACGAAGCCAGCCAATGAAGTTAACTGAACTCCATAACTCGGCTGTTGTGCCCGTGGGCCAGTCTGGCCCTGAGCGGAAGTACTCATCATGATGAGATCAGGTTTTATCTTAACCATTTCTTCATAGCCAAGATTCCACTTCTTGATCACTCCAGGAGTAAAGCTTTCGATAACGATATCGGCCCATCTGACCACTTTCTCAACAACTGATCGTGCTTTTAGATGACTCAGATTGAGGCTTACCCCGTATTTATTGTTATTATACTTGGCAAACCAACCGCTCCGATTAATGCCAGGCTTGTTCTCCTGAAACGGAGGGGTTTGCCTCAGTGTATCGGGTCTCGTAGAAGATTCGATTTTAATGACCGTTGCCCCATGGTCTGAAAAATATTTTATGATAAATGGTCCCGCGGCAAGCCATGCAAATTCAGCGATCTTAACTCCCTCAAAAGCTTGTTTAGCCACTCTTTCTTCTCGCCTCTCTCAAATGACTCCATTCTGTTTCAGGGAGATGAACTCTTCCCTAGACAATCCGAATCTGGCTTGGTAAGTTTCTTCATTATGCTCACCAATGAGGGGGGCACGATGCCAAGGACCACATGAGGCCTCGGAAAATTTTGCGAAAGGGCCCGGATAGACGATGGTCGTTCGCAATTCAGGATGCTCCAATTTTTTCCAAAAATTCCTTATTGAAAGATGGGGGTCCTTGAGGATGTCCTCGTTAGTATTGACTGGCAAGAGTTGAATACGTCTCCTTGCTGCTTCTTCACAGAGTTCAGCTTTCGTATGCGCCAGGAAGAACTCACCAATGGGTTTCTCTGCGAGATCATATTCCTCTTGTGTGACTTTACCCAAATCGAGTTCCTCCCAGTTTCTCATCCGAAGGTAGTCATTAGCCATCCCTTTGCTATCCATCCATTCGACCAGAGTCTTCATAAATCCCGCGCCGGCTTTTCCTCCCATTACCCGAAAGGCGATAAACCCGTTCCGACACGGCCATATCTCTCTTAGCCTAGCTCCCGTAGTGGGTCGGACACGAAGCTGCCCAGTTCGGCCCACTTTGAGTCGATTCATCTCCCAAATCTGGGCAATTTCTGCAGTTGTCCACTCCGCGCACTGTTGGGCTGAAATATCGACACATTGTCCTTCTCCCGTGGTTTCTCGGTAATAATGAGCAATGAGCGTAGCGGCAGCGGCCGCTGCTCCTGCATGCATATAGGATTGAGGAAAGCTGATCCTCACTGGCGCTCGATCCGAATCACCGCAGATATAGAGCATCCCCCCTAATGCCCAAACGACAAGGTCAGGTCCTTTAAAATATTCGTAGGGACCATCCTGACCAAAAGGGCTGATCGAGGTCATGATAACTCGCCGGTTAAACTGACTCAATGTAGAATAGCCCAAACCTAACTTTTCCATGTAACCTGGATTAAAAGATTCGATGACAAAATCTGCCTTCTCAACAAGTCTGAGAAAGATCTCTTTTCCTCTATTTTTTTCAATATCCAATGTGATGCTTTTCTTGCCTGTGTTGAAAGCAAACCAGTAGAGGCTCTTTTCCGGATGAGGAGTATCCTGATAAAAAGGCCCAATCTTCCGCGATGGGTCTCCTCCCGGCTTCTCTACCTTGATCACTTCTGCTCCCAAATCCGCGAGAATCTTTCCACATAGAAATCCTTTTTCGTCGGTCAGGTCAAGAGCGAGAAAAGGCTCCAGCATTAAATCCTGTTTCCTTTCTATTTGAGAGGGAGATGTCCTTTCCATAACCTTGGACTTTTAAATCTACTACTTCCCAAAGATCGCCACAGCACAGTTGAATTCTCCGGGTTGGCCCCCTTGACAATGGACCAGTCCGAGTTCTGGATCCTTGACTTGCCTAGGCCCTGCTCTAAGCAGAAGCTGATTGTATATCTCATAAGTCATCCGAAGGCCGCTTGCAGCAATGGGATGACCAAAAGCTTTGAGGC
>Ga0187771_10001486_pt1 | contig 15685 bp, 20 predicted proteins | sample 0116_SJ02_MP15_1_FD_133139 | JGI IMG/M metagenome (GOLD analysis project Ga0187771, IMG submission 133139) | Tropical peat soil microbial communities from peatlands in Department of Meta, Colombia - 0116_SJ02_MP15_10_MG | ecosystem: Environmental > Terrestrial > Soil > Wetlands > Peat | place...
CTTCATAGTGTTGATTTCGATCTGGCTCAGATACACCAGGATCATGTCCGTTCTCCCTGTGGAAACGAGAGGAACGATACTCCTGAACGGGGTCCTGCTCTTCACCGTGGCCCTCGAGCCCTTCATCTTCAACATTCTACGTTCGTTCAATACAATCAATCCTCCCTCCGCTGCCCTATACGAGGCAGCGTCCTCGTTTTTCGGCTTGGACGTGGGGGGAATGATGCTCATCATGGCGGTGTTCACACTGGCCCTCGCCGACGAGGAGAATCGCCTTGTGCCTAGGTCGATGCTCAAGCAGCTCAGGGAGGAGGCAGTCACGTGGGGGGTCGCTGCCGGGCTCTTTCTGATTTCTGCCGTGCCTGTTTTTGGAAGGATCAACCTAGGAGGGGTCGCGGTCTCCGGCCTGTCGTTGAGATACATACTATGGTTAATTGCCTTAGTCTTCTCCTGGCTCAGGAGCGGCATCAGGGAATCCCTTGGCCCTTCCCAGGCACCGCGCTAGACGCGCGCCATTAGGCGCTTCGCTTAATTCCGTGCTCGCAGGGATTCGAGATTCATGCGGAAGCTGAATGTGGTCTCGTTCGGAGTGGGCGTGATAGGCAGCCTCACTGCTAGATTCATCCTTGAGGAGAAGAAGAAGCAGCTGAGCCTTGTTGGAGCCTACGACATCGACCCTAAGAAGGTGGGCAAAGACCTAGGAGCCGTAATCGGGCTCGGGCACACGGCCGGCATCAAGGTCTCAGACGACCTCCACAGGGTGCTGGCCGACGACGTCGACGTTGCAATCCACACGACCTCAAGCTACCTCAAGGGTGCATATCCACAGGTCGAATCTGTAGTCAGCCACGGCGTAGACGTCGTCTCCTCCTGCGAGGAGCTCTCCTATCCATACGTCGTCGACAGGCAACTCTCTGCGAGATTGGACCTGCTGGCGAAGAAGCACGGCGCGACCGTCCTTGGGACGGGGATTAACCCGGGCTTCCTCATGGACGCCCTCCCCATCGCGCTCACTGCTCCCTGCGAGAGCATCAGAAGAATCAGAATCAGCCGGAGGATGAACGCCGCCACCAGGCGCGTACCGTTCCAGAAGAAGGTGGGTGCTGGGTTGACGAAAGGAGAGTTTCAGTCTGCAATCAAGAATCATCAGATATCTGGCCACGTGGGTCTTGAGCAATCTGTCTCCATGCTCGCAGACGCCATTGGGTGGAAGCTCAACAGAGTGGAGATAGGCAGGGTGGAGCCCGTCATCGCAGAGAAGGCAACCAGCGAAGGCTATGTCAAGATCCCTGCTGGAAGAGTGGCCGGAGTGAAGCAATCGGCCAGGGGCCTGGCCAGGGGGAAGCTTCTGATCGAGCTGAACTTCGCTGCCTACGTAGGCTCCGAAGAGGAGTACGACCAGGTCGAGATAGACGGGACTCCGCAGGTGAACTGCAGGATAAGCCCCTGCGTCCACGGGGACTACGGCACCGTGGCAATGCTCGTCAACATGGTCCCGAAGGTGGCGAGCGCCCCAGCGGGGCTCCTAACCATGAAGGACATGCAGCTGCCATCGGCGTTCCTCTAGCCAACAGCTTCACTGAACCTGGGACTCCCTTCCTGCGGGGAGCCGGGGACGCCTTAGGAGAAAGTGTAAACTGTGAACTCCCGATGGCTTGGGTAGATGGTAGCACTTGTGGAGGTTCTTGGACTGGCCGCGGGGTTCCTGGTCTCCCTCGGACTCGTCCCGCAGATTCTGCGGATCTGGAGGCTCAGAGACGCACAGGAGATCAGCCTCCCGTTCAATTTGCTGTCCCTCGGCGGTACCGCACTCTGGCTGATGTATGGTCTCCTGCAGGGGTTACTTTCGGTCATTGTGTGGAACGGAGTGAACTGCATTCTGTACTTGATTCTGCTATCGGTGAAACTGAAGTATGGAATGGGCCGCGGTAGTCTTTCGCACTCTTCGGAACCGAATCCTAGATCATAAAATTGAGTTGCTTTTCCTGACAATGAATGAGGAGGAGAGTACTCATCCGAGCCAGCGGCCAAGCAGCGACAATGGACTACGGTCGCTACGAGGGCAGTCTTGGAGACCTAGGGTCCCGGCAGTCGCCGACGCCTACTTACCGAGCCCCACGAGGTACTGCTTCACTCTGGCGGCCACGAGCACGTCGGCGGAATCTCCACCCTTCTCATAGGCCTCCAGGGCCCCATCGCAGAGCGGCAGAGACTGCTTCGCCTTCGACCTGTTGTCCTCCTGGGATCCCAGAATAATCCTCACCCCCTCGATGTACCAATTGCCTGCCTCCTGATAGTCCTCGAGCCTTTGATTGCATTCGGCAAGCCACCTGCAGCATTCAACCCTCGTCTGCAGCGGCTTCGACTCGTCCTTCACCTCGAATTCCAGAGACGCAATCGCCCTCCCATACTCCCCGTCGTGGATCATTACTACTATCTCTTGCAGACTCATCGAATTCATCGACTCCGCCCTGAACCATAAGCGAAGGTGTATCCGACAGATGACTCTTGACTCAACAACCAGTCTGGGGGGGATAGCGGGTCATGCGAGAGCAGAAACGCAGGGTCAGCAGCCCAGCTATGGGGAGCGGGCACGGACCGCACTCCTTCAGCCATAGGCCGGATATCTGAGCCTCATGAGCCGGCGCATCTCGGACGAGAGCCTGGCGTCCACTTCCCTCTGCTTGTCAGACAGGCTCACACTTCCGGGCCCGGTGAAGACCAGGGGCCCTTCGGCGTAGCTCCCGCCTTTCTCAGGGACAACAGGCTCCGATCTTAGCACTGACAGAAGACGCCTCTGCAGAGAACCGCTCGGAAGCTCGCTCCCTCCTCCCATGAGCTGCATGGCGAGCTCAGGAGGGAGGCCTCTGTAGCCATACGGAAAAGGACCCTCGGGCTTCCTGCGAAGGGATTCGGCTGCCGAGCCAATCACTATGGGGGTGGGCTTGAAGAGCGAGTCTACCTTCAGCATCCAGGCGCCGTCAGGTCCCGCTAAGGTGGCGTCAAAGAATCCTGAGGTCGAGGACGGCGAAATGGTGAAGCTCCACCCCTTTGGGTCCCTGGCGTAGCTTTCCAGCATCCGACGCCTCAGCTCGCTCCCTTCGAGGATCTCCATGTCCATTCACGCCCGGACCCCCTAGTCGTATAAACGCGTTGAACCGTCGCTTCGCCCATGTCCGTCTTCACCAAGCGCTTCGAACTACGCACCGAGGCCGAAAACGACATCGTCGACATAACAGGGGAAGTACAGCAGGCCGTCGAAGAGAGCGGGCTCGATGCCGGGGTGGCGACAGTCTTCGTTCCCGGCTCCACAGCAGCCATCACTACCATCGAGTTCGAGCCCGGGCTTGCCAAGGACTTCCCAGTGATGCTGGAGAGGATCGCGCCCAGGGACATAGACTACGAGCACCAGAAGGCGTGGCACGACGACAACGGGAGGTCCCACGTGAAGGCGGCGCTCGTGGGCCCGAGCCTTTCCGTCCCTTTCGAGGGAGGAGTCCTCACTCTCGGCACATGGCAGCAAATCGTGTTCGTAGAGCTCGACATCAGGCCGAGGCAGCGCGAGGTCGTCGTCCAGGTGGTGGGAGAAGCTGAAACAGAGCCGAGATCCTAGCCCGCCTTCAGCGCGGGAGCCCCTCTATGAACTCGCCGAGCAGGCCCATGCCCTCCTCTATGGTCTCCCTGGGCGCGGCGAACGTTATCCTCAGATGTTTCTCCCCCGCAGGACCGAAGATGCTTCCGGGGAGCACGGCTACTCCCTTCGAGTCGAGAAGCCGCGTGCTGAACTCAAGCGAGCTGATCTTGGCGTTGTATTTCGGGAAGGAGTAGAATGCGCCCTCGGCACGCGCGAATTCGAGGCGAGGGATCCTCTTCATCATACGCTCCATAAGCGCCCTCCTCGCGCGGAGCTCCTCCCTGAAACGGCGGGTGCTGTTGCTCCCCTCGCGGAGTGCGTAGGCCGAAGCGCGCTGGATGAAGGGAGGGAAGCAGCTGAGTGTGTGCTCGATGAACCTGTCGAGCAGGCCTATGACCGTCTCGCCCGCTACCACGTACCCCGCCCGCCACCCCGTCATCGCGAAGCTCTTGGAAAGGCTGAAGACAGAAATCACTGACGAAGGCTCATGCTCCAAGGAGCCCATGGACACGTGCTCCTTCTCGTAGACGAGGTCTTCATACGACTCGTCGCTTATCACGTAGATCTTCCTCTCTCTGCTGAAATCGAGCAGCGCCTTCAGCTCCCGCCTGGAGAACATCTTCCCGGTAGGGTTCGAAGGGGTGTTCACTATTATCGCCCTTGTCTTCTTCGTGGTCCGCTTCCTGACTTCGTCTACGTCAAGAGAGTAGTCCTCGGCCAGGCTGTACCAGACAGGGTCTGCTCCTGAGAGGACGACAGGCTGGGAGTAGAAGTAGCCCGGGTTGGGTATCAGCACCTCTCCTCTGCCGTCGGTGGCGGCGACGATGGAAGCGTAGACGGCGAGCTTGGTCGACATGAAAATCGTGTTTGAGACATCGGCGTTGATCCTGTTGCGCCTTCTTACCTTGTTACTGATTGCCACCCTGACCTCAGGGATGCCATACGAAGAGACGTAGTGGGTGTCTCCCCCGTCCATGGACTCCCTGGCCTTCTCGATTATCGCCCTGGGAGTCGAAAACGAAGGTTCGCCGATGGCCAGAGGGTAGACCTTTACTCCTCTAGAAGCCATCTCGCTCACCTTTCCGAAGATGCCATAGGAAACCGAGTCCCCGATATCCCCCAGGGGCAACGCGGTTATGACGCCCCTGATTCGATTTAAGCATTGAACGCTGCTACAACCCTTTTTATCAGAACGACAACTCCGGCGCCTCGTGAGGCTTATTCGTTTCTCTTCTTCGGACGGTGGGGAAGCGTTCGGAATCTACTCGGATGGGAAGGCATCCGACCTTTCTTCGTCCTATGCAAGTTTCTCGGAAGCAGTCGCTGATATTGCCAACCTAAAGGCCCGGCCACCAATCGGTACCATGGATGTAGACAACACCAGCTTCTTGGCGCCTGTCGGCAGGAACTCGAAAATCCTCTGCATGGCAGTAAACTATCACAGCCATATCAAAGAAATGCACTCGGAGCAGACCAAGGAGCCCGTCCTCTTCACCAAGTTCTACACGAGCCTGACAGGGCCGTACAGTCCCATAGCTCATTTCGCTCACAGCCAGATAATGGACTACGAGGGGGAGATTGCAGTCATTATCGGTGGTAGGGCGCGAAACGTATCGCGTCGGGACGCTTGGGGGTATGTCGCAGGTTACACTCTTCTCAACGACGTCTCAGCCCGCAGCCTCTTCCGGGTGCCTCAGGGCAATGAGGTGATGCTCGACTGGTTCTCCTGCAAGGCCAACGATCGCGCGACCCCGGTCGGCCCGTGGATTGTGACGCCCGACGAAGCAGGAGAGTTCTCGAGATTCCGGATCGAGACATACCTGAACGGCGATAGGGTCCAGTCTCAGAGCGTCTCCGACATGGTCTTCGACGTACCGAAGATAATCGAGCACGTCACAAGCAGACTAACGCTGGACCCAGGGGACATCATCTCGACTGGCACCCCCGCTGGGGTTGGAGTTGCCCGCAATAGAACCTTGCAGAAGGGAGACGTGGTCCGGGTCCAGGTAGAGGGCATAGGACACATCGAGAACCAAATACTCTAGGAAAGAGAGCCCGCCGGCGGAGCAAGCCCGGTTACCACAAACCTAATCATCCACCTCAGGATCGTGGTTCACATGGACGCCTACGAGGCCATTGTCACGAAGCTCGACGTCCGCGATTTCGCCGACAAGCGCGTCGATGCCAAAACGAAGACGAAGATCCTTCAGGCTGCAAGGTTCACGGGCTCATCGATGAATACTCAGCACTGGCGATTCATCCTCGTGCAGGACAAGAACAACCTAGCCACCCTGGCCCAGGACAGCACCACAGGGCAGTGGGTGAAAAACGCGGACTTCGCCATCATAATCAACATCGATCCCAAGGTTCCTGGCTCGAACGTCGACAGCGGGAGGGTCCTCCAAGATATGGAACTGGCGGCGTGGAACTTTGGAGTGGTCTCCCGCCTCTATACCGGGTTCAAGGAGCCGGAGCTCCGGCGAGACTTCGGGATCCCGCAGGAACTGAAGCCAGCCGCGGTCCTGGGGTTCGGCTATCCGGTCAAGCCAATCAAGGGAAAGAAGAACAGGAAGCCCCTCGAAGAGCTCGTTTCTCTAGAGAGGTACGGGGAGCCTTACCACCCTGCGGAGTGAGCCCTATTAGGGGTTCGAGACAACGGGCGGGGGAGTGCTCACCGGCACCGCAGCAGCTTCCTGGGATGCCAGCCGGGCTTCAAGCTCCTTGACCCTCTTCCCTAGCTCGTCCATCGACCGACCCAGTTCTTCCACCATTGCAAGAAGTCTCTCCTCCTGAATCTCCTTCGCCGACTGGACCTTGAACGTCTTCGGGAGCCTCCCCTCCTTCATCATCAGTAGGATCATCTCGTAGAGCCTCTGCTCGACTAGGGTTCTGTCCTCGACCGTCGGGACGGTGCCTGAGTACATCTCGAGTAGTCTCTCCAAATCGGAATAGCGCTTGTCCTTGTACACCACTCTGTATTGGTACCCAGTCCCGGTGGCGTTTCCATAGGACCAGACATCGGCCCTCCGAGTCCTCTCGAACTGCGGCCCGTCCATTAGGTACTCTATATCTCGCCCGTTGATCGGGTTCTTCTCCGCAAGGTTGGGTTTGACGGACCCGTTGTAGTAGGAGACCGCAAATTCCTCCACAAGCCTGTGCCGCATCCCTTCACTGAAACTCGTCCCACCCTCTTCAGTCAGCCCTACTCACCGTCCGTCCCATGTGTCGGCAGCCATTTTAGAAAACGAATCAACGTTTCTTAATCACAGTGTCATCTTTGTGTCTTACAGGAGGACTTCGGTGGCACCTGACCGCACGTCTGGGGATTCCCTTCAATGTCTCATCACGCAGGCTGCAGTCCAAGGAACAAGACATAAGGCGCGCACTTCCTCACTCGTCCGGCCGTGAGCGGTCTGCCAGCCAGGCTGCAGCGGTTCCTGTTCCTCCCGAGGAGCGCCTGGATCCTGACCTCGACTTCCGCCATCTGGTCTATCGGTGCTTCCATGGCGAACCCCTACCAGTCCGTATATTTCGCATCCCTCGGGGCCGCGCCCTTTCAGATCGGGCTCCTCGTCGCCTATGGCACAGGCATAACAGCCCTGTCCCTTCTCGTGGGCGGATACATCGCAGATGTCTGGGGGAGGCGGAGAGTGGTCGTTATCTTCAGTTGGGTTTCCGTCGCCAGCGCTTTCGTCTACTGTGTTATCGGTTCGCCCATCCTCATCCCCTTGCCCCTCACCCTAGCATCGGTCTCCAGCTTCTACACGCCTGCGTTCAACTCAATCATGATGGACTCCATTGAGCCTGAAGATAGGATACGTGGCTTCGCGGTGTTCAGCGCAATCAACACCATTCCTTCCATCTTCGCGCCGACCATCGGCGGGGTGCTGATCGACCACTTCGGGACGAATCCGGGGCTGAGGCTCTGCTACCTGAGCAGTGGCCTGTTTGGAATCCTTGGAGTGGGGCTCCGCTCCATCAAGCTGAGCGAGACTTACGTCGTCAAGAGCCCGGGGGGACGCAAGTCTTTCGCCGCCCATCTAAGGGATTCCTTCGTCGACGGTATCGGGGCCATTCGACAGTCTGGAAGCGTGGTGAAGAGGTTGCTCATCTACGTGACGCTGGCTGGAGTAGGGACGGGGTTCACGTCCCCCTACGTCTCCATCTACGTCGTGGACTACCTCGGGATTAACGCGCTTAGCTACAGCGTGGTGGTGGACCTGGCTGGTGCCGCCACTGTCTTTCTCCTATTCACAGTCATCTTCCTCATCCGTAGGCTCGGGTCGAAGAAGAGCATACTGCTTGCGTCTGTCGCTGCGCCCCTCAGTAACGTAATGTTCACCCAGGCCAAGACCATGAATGAGCTCTTCGAGTGGGGCGTGACGGGTGCTGTTTCGACCGCCCTGCAGTCCCCATCACTTTCGACCATCCAGGCAGAGGCAATCGAGCAGCGCAACCGAGGTAAAGTCCTTGCAATGTTCAGCATCCTACCGACCCTGGTAGCCCTCCCGTCTCAGGTGTTAGCAGGCTACCTCTACAGCGCGTTCTCCCCAGTCGTTCCATTCGTGGCATCGCTAGTCCCGTTCGGGCTGGCCGCGGTGGTGCTCTACACCATCCGCTAGTGCGTCGGGGGTAATATCAGAAGACATACTAGACCGCCCACGGGACCACCCGCAGGAGAGCCGCACAGAGGGTTGAAGATCACCTACACGCCCTACCAGGAGCTGATTATCCACGAAATCATCGAGCAATCGAGTCCGAGCGCCTTCTTCGAAGACATCGTACGGCTTGCGCTGAGCGGGGCCCACCAGGTACAGCCGAGCATCAACTGGATAGACGGCGTAGCTTTCTTCATCGCCCCTTTGCAGCCCACGGAAGAAGTGGTTCGTGAGAACCTGGCAGGGAAGGTCCACTACGCCAGCGTCCTGTTCACGAGGACGGAATATCAGCCGCAGATTGCAGTAAAAATCGGGAGCCAGGACTTCACCGTCAGGCTCCGCAAGGCGGGGGACAATCCCACCCTAGTCGAGCTCGCAGCCTTCTTGAAGGACTTCAGACAACGGTGATACTGCCTCTTCCGAACAACTCTCTTTGCACGATTAAATGAGGCACCTGCTCTGGTAGGCCGCGAAAGCCATGTCCAAACTCGGAGATGCTAAGACCCTGGGCGGGGTTGGCTCAATCCTTTTCCTGATTCCAGTCCTAAACATCGTTGGGTACATACTGGTACTCATCGCCACCAAGTACGTCTCTGATGAGCTGGGCGACAAATCAATCTTCGACAATATGCTCTACGCCGTCATCACGGGCATAATCGGAGCCGCGGCTGCCGCGTTCATCATAATCACGGGGGCAGCATTCAGTGCAGTCTCATTCACGGCCTCAGCGATAGCCGGGGTGATAGTGGGCCTCGCCATCGCATGGATAGCTCTGATCGTGTCTGCGGTATTCATCAGACGCGCCTTCAATGCGATGGCCGCACGGCTGAACGTCGGGACCTTCAGGACAGCGGGCACCCTCTACTTCATTGGCGCAATCCTAGTCATCGCCCTAGGGCTCGGGTTCATCATTCTGTTCGTGGCCGCCATCATCCAAATCATCGCGTTCTTCGGAATCCCCGAATCCTTGCCAGGCATGCAGGCCCAACCAATGGGCGGAATGGGTCCCCAGCCAATGGGCACGATGTCTGCCCAGGGGGGGACGAGGTTCTGTCCCAACTGCGGCACTCAGCTGGCAGCGACAGCCACATACTGCACCAAGTGCGGCGCGAAACTATAGCCTAAACGCGTATCCTTACCTTTTTTCTAGTTTCGGCCAGTACGTACTCCGGTGGGTGCGCTTACGCTTTCCAAACGAAGCGCATGGAAATGAAGTAGCTGACGGGATAGGCTGCGACGGCTCCGACAATGTTCCCGACCGCCGGTGACAGCGCCAACCAGGCCAGAAGCGCCAACTGGACTGCGATGGTTATGGCGCTCCCGAGGGCATAGACACCCTCGAATTTCCCCAGCCTTACGAGAGTGTCTCTCCACCCCTTCTCACGCCGGCCCACACCCCTCACCGTGGTCCTCTCGTTCACGAAGAAGCCCACTACTACGCCGATTACGGAAGCTATGATGTCCAACGATAGGAGCTCGGGCGATAAGGCGAAATTGCTCGGAATGTTGACGTTCCCGTACAGGGCGTACAGCCCTGCGACCAGTATCGCCTCTAGGACAAGGAAACCAACGATTCCAGCAATCCCGAACTGCGCCAGCCTGAGTAAGTGGTATTTCCTGTCTAGCTCCCTGACTCTCTCCATCACGCATCATTCACCTCGAGGCCGCGCTCCAGGCCGAGCGTATTTCATCGACCGGAGATAGGGAGCCCGAGCGGGGAAGAAAATCACTTTCGGCCATCCCTCCCCATCTTTGGTTCCCTTAAGCCTGACCGCTAATATCTGCTGAATCTTCCATGAGGCCTCGATGTCATTCGCGTTAATTCCGCCCCAGCCGTTGCCCGCGGGACTAACCGGCGGCAGGCTGACAGTCCGCGAGATCAGGTGCAACACTCTGCTTCACCCACTCGCGTACCGGAACTCGACAGGATACACTGCAAACCTGTACAAGGGGTGCACCCACGGTTGTGTCTATTGCTACGCCCCATCCCTGACTCACGACGATAGGAGATGGGGATCATATGTCGACGTGAAGGTGAACGCCCCCCAGGTTCTAGAGAGGGAGCTCAGGGGATTGAGGAGGGACGAGGTGTTCCTCTCAAGCGCCTCCGACCCCTACCAACCGGTTGAGGCGAGGTACGGAGTAACCCGGCGCTGCCTCGAGGTCCTCCAGAGGCACAGGTATCCGGTATCGATTCTGACGAGGTCGCCCCTGGTCCTGAGGGACCTTGCCTTGCTCAAGAGGTTCGAGTGGGTAAGGGTCGGAATGTCTATCACCTCCGTCCCCGTCAGGCGATACGAACCAGGAGTCCCTCCGCTTCGGAGAAGAATCGATACCCTCAGGAAACTGTCGAAGGCAGGGATATCGACCTGGGTCTCTTTGGCTCCTGTGATTCCAGGAATCGTCCTGATCGACTTGGAAGAGCTCTTCGATGAGCTTAGCAGCGCCGGCGTGACATCCGTGTCATTCGGCATCCTCAGGTTTGAGGGTTACGAAGAGTCTAGGTTAATGTTTGAGGCGGCAGCGGCAATGGAAACGAACGAGGCACTTGCGGGGAGGGAGCAGATCATGGCGAAGCTGTCGAAGTTGGTCAGACAGTACTCCATGGTCCCGAAGAACGAGATGTTGGAGTGGAGCCCGGGCGACCAAAGCCATCCATCTCTCGACGGCTTCCAGTAACGGACGTCCCGCCAGTAACGCCGTTCGCTGCGTCGGGCCAGATTAATTAGGTGCGTGCACAGGCCAAGACGCCATGGCTCTCGACCTTCCGGCTGGAAAAATCGCCAGGTCGATTATCACCATCGAGGAGCACGCCACAGTGGTAGACGCCTCCAAGAAGATGGCGAAGAACAACAGGGGGAGCGTCGTTGTCACAAGGAAGGGGGCGACGGTCGGCTTCCTCACCGAAAGGGACGTCATGAGAAGAGTTGTCGCGAAGTCTCTCTCTCCGCGCAGTGTCAAGGTGAAGGACGTGATGTCGAAAGCCCCGGTCACCATTGACAAGGGCAGACCGCTCCGCGAGGCAATCGACCTGATGAACAGGAAGCGCGTCAGGAGGATGCTCCTGACGGACAAGGGGAAGATAGTCGGCGTGTTCACGCTCAGGGACATCGTGAGTTACATGAGAATCTGCGTGCAGTGCGGCAAGGAGATCAAGTCAATCCTGGAGACCAGCACCCCAGACCTCTTCATCGAGTGCGAGTGCGGTTCAAGGTATCACAAGGCCTGCGTGGAGACTGTGGTGCATTGCGTGACCTGCGGCAAGACCCTAGTGACCAACGTGGTCTACCCCGAGCCATCGGAGACTTTCGCGGGATAGACCCAGCACCGATAAATAATCGCCCTCGGCGTAACCAACCGAATGAACACAGGTTACATTGTTGTAGTGCTCGGAGTGCTGGGAGTCATACTAGGTGCCGGAATGTGGGCAGCTCAATGGCACAAGACGATAGGCCTCGGCGGCGTAGGTCTCGGGATTCTGCTCATAGTTGTGGGCGTTTGGATGGCTCGGAGCGTGCAGCCCAAGACCATGCCTCAGGCGGCCAATCAGGCCAAGCAGTAGAAGGAATTCCACAACTTCACCGTCCCCAGCCCGTATCTGTTAGGCTCAAGGTGTATAGCCCTCAGGGTTAGGTCGATTCTTGCAAGTGCTGACGAATGATGACAGAGGTGCGCCTCCACGGGAGGGGCGGCCAGGGCGTCGTGTCCGCCGCCCAGCTGATAGCGGACGCCGCGGTCCTCGAGGGAAAGTACGTCCAAGCCTTCCCTGAGTTCGGTGCCGAGAGGTCAGGAGCTCCCATTGCCGCCTATGCGCGGCTCAGCGACGGTCCCATCGAGATCCACTCCTTCATCCGCAACCCCGACGTCGTGATAGTGGTAGATCGGTCCATGGCCTTCTTCAAGAGCACGACCCAGGGCCTTGCCAAGGACGGCTGGTTCATCTGCAACTTCGATGGTTCCCCCGAGGAGCTGCGCTCCAAGCTCGGACTCGAACCGTCGGTGAAGGTCATCACCCTCGACGCGACGGGCATAGCAATGAAGTGCCTGGGGAAGGACTACCCCAATACGCCAATGCTTGGTGCGCTTCTCAGGGCAACGGGAATCGTAGGCACTGAGTCCCTCCAGAAGGTCCTCGGCGACCGGTTCAAGGGGAAGGTGCTAGCAGGGAACCAGGAGGCCCTCAAGCTGGGATACGAGGGAGGGAGCGCTGCGTGAGCTGGAAGCAGCTCGAAGAGGGCGCGGTTGTGAAAGGAGGAAGTTCTGCATCCTACAATGTCTCGGGATGGAGGGTCAAGAAACCGGTCATCAACGAAGCGAAATGCACCAATTGCCTGATCTGCTGGATCTACTGCCCCGAGCCAGCCATCATCAGGCACGAGGGGGGGAAGGTCACAATCGACTACGACCACTGTAAGGGGTGCGGCATCTGCGAGACGGAGTGCCCGCCCAAGGCGATAACAATGGTGAGGGAGCCGTGACCCTGACCCAAACCCTGCGCGTCGCCGCGCTTCAGGGGGACGAGGCAGTTGCGGAAGCGGTTCGCCAGTGCGACGTCGACGTCGTGGCGGCATACCCCATCACTCCCCAGACGATCATAGTGGAGAAGCTTGCCGAGTTCGTCGCCGACGGCAGGTTCAAGGGAGAATTCGTCCCAGTCGAATCTGAGCACAGCGCGCTTTCAGCCTGCGTCGGAGCCGCGGCTACGGGAGCACGCGTCTTCACAGCGACCTCCAGCCAGGGGCTGGCCTACATGCACGAGATGCTCTACAACGCTTCCGGCATGAGGCTCCCCATTGTAATGGCGGTGGCAAACAGGGCCCTCAGCGCGCCCCTGGTTCTCAACGCAGACCACGGAGACATGATGGGTTCCAGGGACTCGGGGTGGATACAGTTCTACGCCGAGAACGTGGAAGAGATCTACGACAGGACAATCCAGCTGTTCAAGCTCTCCGAGGATCCGAGGGTAATGCTGCCGTCAGCAATCAATTTCGAAGGCTTCATCCTCTCTCACGACAAGGAGAGGGTGCGTCTCCTCGACGACGGGCCCATCCTGAGATTCCTGGGGAGGCCGAGGCCGAAGCACAAAATCGACCCCGATGCCCCGCTCACCTTCGGCGCCATCGCAACGCCGGACACCTACTACGAGTTCAGGATGCAGCAAGCGGAGGCGATGAAGAACGCCCTCCACGTTTTCGATGAGGTAGAGATGGAGTTCGAGAGCTTCAGCGGGAGGAGGTACGGCGTTGTGGACGCCTACAACACTGACGGAGCCGACGTGGTCATGGTCATCAACGGCAGCGCTTCCGGGACGATGAGGGCGGCCGCCCGGGCGCTGAACGCGTCGGGAGAGAAGGTGGGGGTGCTCGCCATCAAGCTCTACAGGCCGTTTCCCGTGGAACAGGTGGTCTCGCACTTGGCCCAGGCCAAGACAGTGGTCGCCATGGACAGGAGTCTCAGTCCGGGTGCGCCATCGGGGCCGATATCTGAGGACGTGAAGTCTGCGATGCAATTGGCGGGGCTAACCAAGCCAGTCATGAGCGTGGTCTACGGCATCGGCGGGAGGGACCTCTCCACCGATGACGGGAAGAATATCTTCGGCATGGCGAAGGAAGGCAGCACTTTCGAAGCTTCCACGGTGATGTACGGGGTGAAGGTCTAGATGTTCGAGCCTATCAAGGGACTGAAGGAGCTTCCGACTGAAGAGCCTCTCTCCCCCGGTCACCGTCTCTGCCCTGGGTGCGGCGCCTCTATCGTCGTCAGGCAGGTGTTGCTTGCTGCCCCAAAGGACATTATCGTCGCGGAGGCGACGGGGTGCCTCGAGGTGTCCACTGCGCTCTACCCCTACTCTGCCTGGAATAGGCCCTGGATCCATTCGGCGTTCGAGAATGCTGCCGCGGTGGCGTCGGGAATCGATTCGGGCTTCAGGGCATTGGCACGGCGCGGCGAGGCCAAAGAGCACCCAATCGTAGTCTTCGGGGGCGATGGGGGGACCTACGACATAGGCCTCCAGGCACTCTCGGGAGCAATCGAGAGAGGGCACAAGTTCCTCTACATCTGCTACGACAACGAGGCTTACATGAACACAGGAATTCAGAGGTCAGGAGGGACGCCCCTGGGCGCCTGGACCACGACCACCCAGGTGGGCTCAGCCCGGGCAGGGAAGCAGGAGACCAAGAAGGACTTGGTGTCCATTGTGGTCGCGCACCACGTCCCCTACGCCGCCACAGCGTCCATCTCCCATTGGCGCGACCTGATGACGAAGGTCAGGAAGGCCCTCTCAAAGAACGGCCCCACGTTCCTTCACGTGATTGCCCCCTGCACCAGGGGGTGGCGTTTTGACTCTGAGAAGACAATAAGGATGGCAAGGCTGGCCGTAGAGACCAGACTGTTCCCGCTTTACGAGGTGGACGATGGAGTCTACAAGATTACCTTCCCGGTATCGAGCCCCAAGCCGGTGGAGGAGTACCTGAAGCTGCAGGGGCGCTTCGCACACCTATTCCAGCCTCAGAACGCAGGGGAGCTGGAAGCCCTCAAGAAGGGGGTTGACGAGAGCTACAAACGGCTTGAGAACCTATCCCAATTCACGGGTCAGATGTGCGCCAAGCCGACAACATAGCCCTCCAAGTCTGCTCGCAAATGCTCGCAGTTGCACGGTTCCATTTAAGACGCTGATGGCCGGCGCAAGCTTTCATGTCGAAACAAAAACTCCAGGAGCATAGACCTACTGTCGCAGAACTGCTTGAGAAGGCAAAGAAGCCCTCTCTCCTGGCCCCTCCCCTGCACAAGTTCTACGGGGGGAAGCTCCAGGTCATGCCGAAGTGCTCCATCACAAGCTACCAGGACTTCGCCATCTGGTACACTCCGGGCGTTGCTGCTGCCTGCAAGGAGATCCAGACCAACCCCGAGATGTCATTCGAGCTGACCAACAGGTGGAACTTCGTCGCCATAGTCACCGATGGCACAAGGGTCCTCGGGCTGGGGAACATCGGCCCAGAGGCAGGCCTCCCGGTCATGGAGGGGAAGAGCATCCTGTTCAAGTACCTTGGAGGGGTCGACGCATTCCCACTCTGTCTCAAGACCAGGGACCCCGAGGAAATCATACGCACCCTTGAGATGATTCAGCCCAGTTTCGGAGGTATCAACCTGGAGGACATCGAGAAGCCTAAGTGCTTCCACATCCTCGAGGAGGCAAGGAAGAGGCTGAATATCCCAGTCTGGCATGACGACCAGCAGGGCACCGCCACTGTGATACTCGCAGGCCTCGTCAACTCCTTCAAGCTGGTAGGGAAGGACCCCAAGGACAGCCTCATCACCCTGGTGGGCGCGGGAGCATCCAACACAAGGACCGCCTATGTCCTGATGAAGTGGGGGATCAAGCCTGGGAACATCATGA
>Ga0187771_10001487_pt1 | contig 15685 bp, 14 predicted proteins | sample 0116_SJ02_MP15_1_FD_133139 | JGI IMG/M metagenome (GOLD analysis project Ga0187771, IMG submission 133139) | Tropical peat soil microbial communities from peatlands in Department of Meta, Colombia - 0116_SJ02_MP15_10_MG | ecosystem: Environmental > Terrestrial > Soil > Wetlands > Peat | place...
AAATTCAAGGATATAAGCAGCAATCATATAAGAAAAACGCCGGAAATTCTGTTGTTTGAACATGAAGAGGATATTAGAAGGATTGATCCTTCAACCGATCAGAGTTTATGCTTCAAGAATTCTGCAATATCCAGATATTCAGCTTCGTTTAAGGAACTTGGAAATTGCTGCAGATGTGTGTATTCGAAATCGGACCTATGTCGCATCCGACGATGTAGGGTTCAATGGTCAATCCATTCGGAAAAAAATATTCGAAGCGTTATTATCCATAATCCGTTTTGAGGCTATGGTTGAAACAGGCACTGAGATTGGTAATACAACAGGATATATGGCGGAAAAAGCCAAACTGCCGATATATACTGTGGAGTCTAATCCCCTCTTCCATTCAATCGCAAAAATGCGTTTATCCAGCTTTGCGGGTATTCATTTTGAGCTGTCTGATTCAAGAGAATTTATAAAGAAGCTGGCGGTATCTCACTTATCAAACCAATGTGTATTTTTTTATTTGGACGCTCATGGGTACAATGAGCTTCCGTTAAAAGAAGAGATAGATTTAATCGCACGCAACTGGGAAAAATTCGTAATCATGGTAGATGACTTTCAGGTTCCGAATGACAGAGGATATGTATATGGCAATTATGGGAGAAATAGGGTTCTCTGTATAGAATATATCCGCGGTTCATTAAGTCAGTATCATTTAATTCCGTTTTTCCCTTCGATGCCGTCTGAAAAAGAGACAGGTCATAAACGTGGGTGTGTTGTAATAACCAGGCAGGGAGAGTTTGCTGAAAGAATAGCGAAGCTAAGTTCTTTGGTTAAAGCCCAAGGTTACGAACATCTTGCGACACCGGACTTCAATCCTGTTCTACCAAACAGGAGATAGACCATGCTGAAACAATTTATCCAGAAGATCTTTTCAACCTTCGGTTACACCTTGGTAAGAGAAGGATATTCACGATGGCATCCCGATAGGTGGCACCCCGATTACTTGAGGCAATTCGAATTCCATCCTCGAACTGTGGTCGATGTCGGTGTGGCTTATGGAACGCCACATCCCGAAAACCATTATTTTTACGAATCCTTTCCGGAGGCATATTTTGTTCTTATTGAACCACTCGAGGAGTTTGAACCTTACCTCCAGGATATTCTCAAGAAGTATACCGGTACTTATTTTTTAACCGCATTGGGCTCCAAAGAGGAAACGCGGGTTATCAATCTTGACCCTACTTGGATCGAGCGGAGTTCGATGTACAAACGAATGCCCCCTGAACTCACCTCTCTACCTCTGTCCCAGCGGGAAGTCCCTGTCACAACACTCGATGCACTGATGGAACGACATCTTTTTCAACCACCATTCGGCCTCAAAATCGATACCGAGGGCTTTGAATTCCAGATTATAAAAGGCGCCTCGAATTTCTTGCGCCACACTGAGTTTGTGATTGCAGAAGTACCAGTCGCCCACCGGTTTGAACAGAGTTATTCATTTACTGAATTTATGGACTCCATGCGATCAAATCGTTTCTACATGTGTGACATTCTGAATATCGGCAGAGCATCTCGTAACGAGGTCATCTTTATGGACGCCGTGTTCAAGTGCGAGGATAAATCCATCATTTATTAAATAAGGCAAATCGCTAAAGTGGGTTTTTAACTCAATGATGAAACAAATAAATATTTTTTTACACTATTTCAACAATGTCAAAAAACTGCTCAGCCAAAAAGCGATGGTCATGCTCGGAATCAGATGGGCTTCTTCATTAGGTTTGGCCGGCATCGAGTATTTCATCGCCATTTTGATCATTGTCTTTCTTTTTACCCTAAAGTTAGTGGAATCTTCAAAAATCCCATCATGGATATTCTTTGACATTCAAACTCTCTCTCCCATCACGGGTGGGCTGGTATTGGTTTTGCTCGGAGTTCTGCGGGCCGGATGTGAGTTGTTGTCAAAACAAACCGGCCAGGTTCTTCTGGAATTAGTCCGCGCTCGTTTGAATATGATTCAAGGGTATCAGATGCTTTTGGTGGACAGGAAAAACCCGGTTCCACTCAGCCAAGTGAATATGCGGATGGGAGAATATTTTCCAAAAGCTGCTGATTGTGCTTTCTATTTTTCCGAGTTCGTTTCGCATTTTACTCTGACTGTAGCGATCGGCATCGCCATGTTCTTCATCGCGTGGCGGGAAACCCTGCTGGGAATCGTATGCCTCGCCTTTGCAGGTCTGGCGATTTTTCAACTCACGAAACTTCTGGGCCATGTGGCGGGTCAAATACCTGCCGAAAAGTCAAAGATTGAACGCGCCCTGATTCGCATCTACAGGAACTGGCTATTCATCCATATCATGCGTCTGAAGAATATGGAATACTCGTCCTTTTTGGAATCGGTGTTCGCCTATTTCAAATTCAGTCAAAAGGTGTTTTATTATCAAAATATGTCTACGATCTTCCCGCCTTTACTGGGAATTCTTGCCTTATTCGTTATCCTCTACGGCAGTGTGCAATATTTTAAAACCCCCCCCATCGAACTTGTTGCATTCATCTATCTTTTCATCCGGTTTACCCAAATCACAGCTGGTCTCACCGAGCAAATCAGTATATTAAATCGTTTCCGAGTCCAGACTGACGAATCGATTAAGTTCATTTCGGCTTTATCTCCTGATGAACTAACGGCGGCCTTGATGCCTGAGCAGACATTAACAGTGTTCACAAAAGGAAAGAAGTTGGAAGGAAACAGAATATCCGATGTAACTAAAGCCGAGGATTCGCTATTGACGAAACCATTTTCTCCTCCGGAAATCGATGTTTGCAACATTACCTTTTCCTGGCCAGAAGCAAAAAGGCTGCTTTTTACGAACTTTTCTTTGCGCATACCCGCTGGTTCAAGTTTTGGCATTATTGGTCCAAATGGGAGTGGCAAAAGTACACTTTTGGGAATTATTTTGGGTATTTTGAAACCTTCTTCAGGGCATGTATTGATCGGGAATATCAAAAATGAAGAATATATCAAGAAATTCGGATCGGTAGGATTCGTTGGCGAAGACAACTATTTGATTTATGGCACGATTCGACAAAATCTAATTTATGGGATGAATGGAAATGTAGCGGATCGAGAAATCTGGGAAGCACTGAGATTGGTTGGCCTTGAAGACCCCATTAAAGTAAATGCAAACGATTTGGATTTCATGATTCAGGAGAATGGAGACGGCCTTTCCTCGGGGGAAAAACAACGTCTGGCATTGGCGAGGGCCTTCCTTCGGAAGCCGTCCCTTTTGGTACTTGATGAAGCCTCGGCCAATCTCGATCAAGAAGCAGAGGCGGAATTAACAGACATTCTTAAACGATTGAAAGGCCGTTGTACCATTCTCATCGCCTCTCATAAACCTGGGATATTAAGAAACGCCGACTGCGTATTCAGCCTTCGAAATGACTTTTATGGATATCCCGACCGAGGAGAAAGTCAGTCTGAAAAAAGGTATTAAATATATCTCTCTCCATGGGGCATTGGGCTATTTTACGGCGGCCAAACGGTATATGCTCGGGCTGATCCATTCGGGGATACCATTGACGTGGACACCCATGGTGCCGGGAGATGACTGGGGGATGAACCTACATCCCTTCACGGAGAGAAGGATTGGTGATCCTGATTTGGATTCCTACTGCAACCGGCCTGTCGAATATGATACGGTGATTGCCCATACCCCTCCTGAGTTCTACCCTATGTGGCGCAAACGGGAAGCCGGTAAACGGCTGATTGGATATACCGTGTGGGAAACAGATCAGATTCCTCCCCATTGGCCGCCATTGCTGAATATGGCCGATCAGCTTCTCTTGCCTTGCCACTGGAACAAGAGTGTGTTCAGACGGTGCAACGTCCTGGTTCCTATCGACGTGATTCCACACATTGCGGACGTTCACGAGCCGACGGCGCAGGACACCGTCTTTAACATTGACCCTGAGACATTTGTCTTTTACACGATTGGTACCTGGACGGCCAGAAAGGGTATTCAACAAACCATCCAATGTTATCTTGATGCGTTTACTGCGGAGGATTCTACGCTACTCGTCATCAAGACAACAAAAACGGGATACCAGCAAAGTGTCCTGACACGGTTGCACAGAACCCAAAAGCTTTATCACCTCCTCCGCAGTTCCTTAAAACTTCCAAATTACTTCAAATTCAGAGCCGACGCCGATGTCCTTATACAAAACATTTTGAGGAAGTCTAATCGACCACCCAGAATCAAGTTAATCAGCGATGAACTCAGCGAGGACGCGATCCGTGACCTGCACCGTCGGGGCGATTGTTTTGTTTCACTTTGTCACTCCGAAGGATGGGGATTGGGAGCGTTCGATGCTGCGGCAAGGGGAAAACCGGTGATCATCACCGGGTACGGGGGGCAATTGGATTATTTGGACCCTGCCTTATCTCACTTAGTGGATTACGATCTAGTCCCGGTGCGCGATGATCATGATTCCAAGAATTTTCGGAAAGAGCAGCAATGGGCCGAACCCAAGATCTCGGTCGCTTCGCAGTTCATGAGGCGAGTTTATCAAAACCCGGCGGAGGCACGCGAAAAAGCACGCGTCCTGCAGCACCGGATCCATGAAAGGTTCGGCGAGGAGGCGGTGATGAAGCGATTACTGGCCGCCCTAGGGAAGAGTTGACGTGAGATATGGTGTGAAATACGTTTCTCTCCATGAGGCTTCTGGGTACGGGAACGCTGCCCAATCTTACCTGTTAGGCTTGATGGACATGGGGGTTCCGGTTACCTGGACCCCCATGGTGGGAGGTGCGAGGTTGGGGCCGTTCTACCGACCGTTCACAGGAAGGAGCGTGGGGGATCGGCACCTTGACCCCGTGTGCAATAAACCCTTGTCCTACGATACGCTGATTCTCCACCTTGTTCCTGAATATTATCCTTTCTGGAAGGAAAGAGAGCCCGGAAGACGACTCATCGGTTACACCGTCTGGGAAACGGATAAACTTCCCGACCACTGGCCGCCTCTGCTCAATATACTCGATCACCTTCTGGTCCCTTGTCAGTGGAACAAAAGCGTCTTTGCTCGGTGCGGGGTCTCTGTTCCGATTGATGTCATTCCACACCTGATATCCACCCCGCCTCCTCAAAGGGATGAATTCCCATGGGCTATTCCACCGGGGAATTATGTATTCTATACGATCGGCACCTGGACGGCGAGGAAAGCGATCTGGAATACGGTCCGCTGTTACTTGGACACCTTTTCTGCCTCCGATCCGGTTACACTCCTCATCAAGACAAGCAGAAGGGATTTCACTAAGAGGGGCTTTCGTGCCTTTTTCAGCAATACAGCGGCAACGCTAAAACAGATCGTGAGGACCTACCCGAGTCCGGCGCAGATCCTCCTGATTAACTGGGAAATTGATGATAGGGAGATTTCTTCGATTCATCGCCGTGGGGATTGTTATATCTCGCTGTGCCGATCCGAGGGCTGGGGACTCGGGGCCTTCGATGCAGCCGCGTCAGGTAAACCGGTGATCATGACCGCGTTCGGTGGACAACTCGATTACCTGCACGCCGAATACGCTTACCGGGTTGATTGCACTCTGGTGCCGGTAGAGGACATCGCCGGCTGGCCCTCGTACCGCCAAGATCAGAGATGGGCAGAACCCTCTCCGACCCACGCATCATTTCTGATGCGACACGTTTTTGAGAATCAGGAGGCGGCCAAGGAAAAAGGAGAACGTCTGGCCCGCTACATCCTCGCCACTTTTGACAACAAGAAGACGATCGAACGATTGATCGAAGTCCTCAATGCGGGATGAGGAATGGAAGAGAGAATTCCAAACCAGTTCCTTTTCGTCTTCGGACTGAAAAAACAGAGGGAGCCATTTCACCTCTGCTACTATATATGCATCGAGTCTTGCTTCCAGGTCAACCGACCGGAGAAGATCTATTTCTATTATCAGTATGAGCCCTATGGACCGTATTGGGAACTGACGAAAAGACGGATCATCCCGGTGAAGGTTACATTGTCTCCCTTCGTTTCCCGTTATCGATACGGGTTGAAGAACCGGGGCTGCAAAAAATACCGCTATGCACACCACTCGGATTTTATCAGGCTCGAGAAGCTCATTGAGAACGGCGGCATTTATGCCGATATAGATACGATATTTGTCCACGAAATCTCTCCTCACCTCTTTGAGAAACCCTTTGTACTCGGGCGCGAAGAAAACGTTTATTGTCAAGTGACCAAGCGCCTCAGGCCGTCGCTGTGCAATGCATTGATTATGTCACGGAGGGGTTCAGAATTCGCTATCCGCTGGCTGGAGAATATGGAAATAGCATTTAACGGCTCCTGGAGTAACCATTCCACTTTCCTGCCTCAAGCGTTAAGTGAGAAATATCCAGACTTGATTCATATAGAACCCACACGGAGTTTCTATAAACACACGTGGACTCGGGAGGGAATCTATACGCTCCTTGAGGGATGCGATACGGATTATGAGGGCGTGATCAGCATGCATCTGTGGAGTCACCTCTGGTGGTCGAAAAAACGCCGCGATTTCTCCGATTTTCATGAGGGGTTGCTGACAGAGCGGTATATCCGGGAAGTCGACACGACTTATAATCTGGTCGCCCGGAGATTCCTGCCTAAAAAGGGATGATTGGAGGCTATTTTTGGAACGGGAGACGATGAGGTCCAGAATATCAGTGGTCATTCCAACGCTTAACCGGCCTGCCTTGCTGGAGGAAGCGGTTCGATCTGTTCTGGCCCAGACTTATCCTGCGGAGGAGATAATCATCATTAATGACGGATCGGATACGGCGGCGCAGGAGGGAATCAACGGCATGAAGAACCTGAATTCCTCCATCTCTGTCCACCATCTGCCTCAGAATGGAGGAGTTTCGGCAGCAAGGAATTTTGGCTTGGAAAAGGCTTCCGGAGATTTTGTCCTTTTTCTTGATGATGACGACCTACTCCATCCGGAGATGCTGGAATCAGGTCTGGACTGTTTTGCTCGGAACCCAGAGATTGACGTCATATGCTGCCGGTGCCAGATGTTTTATTCTCCTGATTTCCAGGAGGGATTTCCGGAGCGGGGCCGAACAAAAAATCGGCATTATCCTCTGCGCAAGATCTCCATGGTGGATCGGAGGAATGCGTTAAAGCTTGAAGCAGAACCATTCTCTGAGATATTTTACGCTAACCTTCCCATCCACTCATGTCTGGTCCGGAGGAAAAGCCTCGGGGATGTGCGTTTCCCTCTCGATTTAAGGGCAGGTGAAGATACTTTCTTCTGGCTGAGATTGGCCGCTCATGGCCGGCGTTTTAAATTGAATCCCCATGTCCATGCTTATATTCGCCGACACACGGGGAATTTTATACTGAAGCCTGAGTTCGACCAAGAGTATATTCACTTTTTAAAAAGGCTGGGGGAGAGCGGAATGCTCAAGAGTGGGCGCGATCATTTTCTCTTTCATGCCTTCTTGTTTTTCGAACTAGCAGCGACCAAAAACATAAAATGCTTGATCCACCTCGTGGCCGCTATCCTGAAATCCCCGTGGTTCTCCGTCAGATACGGAATCCATTTCTTATCCGTTCAATTCAATAAAAAACGGATTCTGGGAAAAATACGTCATGGGGGCATAACCCGGATCGGTGACCGACATCCATGAGCAAGCCGAACCTTCTATATTTGAGTCCGATCACCCCTGCTCCCGAGGGGGTAGGGCTTGCCATGAGGGCGTATCACAACCTCCTCGCCCTGTCGTCCGCCTACTCGATCTTCCTGCTGGTCGTTCCAATCTCCATCCGGGATCTCTCGCTTCATCCTTCCTTGTCAGCACTATGTGAAAAAATTGTCCGACTTCCGCTTCATCCCATTAAAGATTCTTTTCTGTTGATTCGGTTGTTTCTGGCTAACTATGGAATCCGATTCAATTCCGACTCTTCTTCCGTGCCTACTGAAATGAGTTTCCTGTCGCCGAGAAGAATCAGGACAGCCGTCCGTTTTTACCAAGGCATCTCTTTTGATGCCATCCATGTATTCAGACTTTACCTGTATCCCTATGCCCGGAGTTTTCACACTAAGAATCAAAACGCAGTCTTCCAAATTGATCTGGATGATGTCGAGTCTTTAACCCGTTGGGACCTGCGTAACCTTTCCCTGCTAAACAGGGACAACGTGATGGCTCGACAGATGGAGCAAGAAGCCAAGAAATACGAAAGATTGGAACAAGAATGGCTTCCTCACTTTGACCGGATATTTGTTTGCTCCATATCCGACAGAGAAAATATCAAACGACGGTACGGGTGCAATGGGGTTGAGGTCGTTCCAAACATCGTCAGGGTAACGAAGACCCGCCGGGAAGAGAAAGGATCCAGACCGTTCAGATTCGTCTTCATTGGGAATTTTTTGTATTATCCAAACCTTGATGGGTTAACATATTTTTGCGAACAGATTCTGCCCATACTGCGGCATCGGGTCTCTAATCCCTTTACCATAAAGGTAGTAGGGAAGGGTATTCCGCGGAAACTAACCGCATACTTATCGACTCTAAAAGAAATGGAAATCTGCGGACCAGTCCCGAATACGGAATACTGCTATCGGGAAGCGGATGCCGCCATCGTCCCCATCAGAGCCGGTGGAGGAACCCGGATCAAGGCTTTGGAAGCTATAGCCTATGGGCTACCCGTGGTTTCCACGACAAAGGGTATGGAGGGCCTGGAATTCCACAACAAGACCCATGTACTGCTCGGTGACACGGCATCATCGTTTGCTGAGCACTGCTGCCAAGTCATGACGCGTCCTGGCCTCCGACAAGAACTGGCTGAAAATGCATTTTCTCGACTCCATGAACTTTACACACTCGATAGAATCAGACCAGTCCTGTGCGAAAACCCGCGTACATCGGCTCGATAGCTTTAAGTCAAAAGCTGTTGACGGGATATCTTCTGGAATTCAAGAAAAAGTTCTAATCAGGTTCATGACCATTCAGGCATATGTCAAGAATGCCCGTCTGGATCCATGTTCCACGACTTGTTTCTTTCTGTCGGTGAAAGGATGGATACGCAAGAAATCCAGAATGAATACAGGGACCAGTAAGAGGGGCTAACCTTTCGTTCGTCCCACAACCGATTAAATCGGACACACAACTCTTTCATGTAAGAAGGGGGTTCGCTCGCTACAACTGGAATGAAACGTGTAACCCATTTACGATCAGGTAGCCTCTCCTTTGATCTGATCAATGGCTGGCACTGTCCAATCCGGGCTCACATCCCCGTCCCCCAAACCATCCTGCGGCTCGGTTATTTCAAGGAGAGTTTCAATTGCAATCGAGTATACTTTGCCAAGTTGCCCCCTCGTGGATTTCATGAAGGAAGAAACCTGCAAGGCCACGTAAACGAGGAGGGAAAATGAAACCGACCAGAAGCGTGAGAGTGCAGGCACTGCATCACCTGCACTTCTTTGTTCGACGATCGTTTCAGTTCATCGGGATGATGTCCGCGTAGGCAAATCCATTCCGCTCAACAACCTCTCCGATTCTGACCGGCACAGTTCTCCGAAACATGGGGCCACCCACGACGACCGTGTGGATTTCTCCATTTTCTCCGCACGGGTCGTTGCCCGAGGGAAACTGCGCGATCAAATCTTGGGTCCACTTCTGCCCCGCAAACCGTGACGGTAGTTTTTTCAGGTCGACACTGCTGACGTACGCCTCGAGACCAGCCGAAAGCATCTCTTCTGCAAGCAGTCTCGTGGGAAGTCCCCACAATGGGAACATCGGTTCAATTCCGGTCCCTTTCAATTGGTTTACTCGATATTGCCGGACCTCTTCAAGAAACAGATCTCCGAAGGCCATCCATCCAATTCCTCTACAGACGGCCTCCGCAATGAATTGCCGCATGGTCGCATCGCATCTCTCATTTGTGCACGAATCGGGTAGGTTGATCATTTCAAGAGGGAGTCCGATTGCCTCGGCCTGCCTCTGCAGCAATTCCCGTCTTGTCGAGTGCATTGAGACGCGGTCGAACCTCTCGTTCATCACAGTGAAAAGCCCAAGAAGGTCAACTGTGGGGTCTTGACGGAGGAGGTGAAGCGCCCATGCGCTGTCCTTCCCACTGCTCCAACTCAATAATGTCCTTTTCTTCATCCCTCTCGCTCATCCCCTACCTGTCACATAGTAATGATGTGCCCAATATCGTCCCCGTCTGGATCTGTGGTATTCTACCATACCGTCCTGTTTCAGCTTCATGAGGTGATGAGATACATTTCGGCCAAACGCTATTTCTAACTTGGTTGGCGTTACCCCAGGATGCTTTTTGATGTAATCCAGAATGTAAGCTGGCTTGAACATGCGTTCCACCAAATTGGTCAGAGGTTAAGACCCATCACCTCACCTTTCACTGGAGTTTATGGAATCTATAGTGAAGTGTGGATGAGAATTGGAAGGGGTTGCCTCATCCTCAACCCTTCATCTTACTTCCAGGCCGGTTTCGGCCAGACCAACTTCGCCTCCGCCAATTCAGGAGGGTAGACTAAGGTAAATTGTCCGTTAAGAATCTGTCCCACAGGCATCGTTCTTCCTTTGATCTTTCCTTTTTCGTCGAACTGAATGGACCCCCAGAAGGTATTCACATTCATCGTGGCCAGCGCATTTCGAACCTTCTCCACATCCAAGACTCCAGCCTTCTCCAATGCGATCCCAAGAGTCTGGATCCCTGCGGTCGCAGCAACGCTGTGGTATTCGGGCTCATATCCAAACATCTGCTTAAACTCTTTCACAAAATTTGGCGAATCCCCGAAAAGACTATCCTTATACTTAAAGGTCCGAAACCAATGGGTCGGACCGACAATATATTCTGCATCCTTTCCCAAGGATTTGACCAAATCAGCCTGTGGAGCAGAGATCCCAGTAAAGACCAATTTCGCGTTAATCTTCATATCCTTGATCTGCTTCCCGCCCATAATGAACTGTTCCAACTGACTCAAAAAGCCGAAAATGTCCGGATTCTTCGACTTGATCACTGTCAACTCTGCTGAGAAGTCAGATGCCCCAGCTGAAAATTTCTCATTGTAAATTAACGCAAGGCCATTATCCTTACACAATTGTGGAATCGGATCTGCTTGCCCTTTGTTGGCAAGATCGTTCTTCCAAAGGACAGCCACTGTCTTCGGTTTGGGATTCTGTTGAGTAACCAGGTAAAATAGATCCTTATAATACATCTCGGCTGTCGCGATCATCCCGAAAATATATTTGAACCCCCTCTCGTAGACCTCTGGAGTCGCAGCCAGGGGAAGGATCGTCACCTTCTTATACTTTTCCGTTATGGCACTGGCAGCAAAACTGGGGCCGCTACCGTAAGGGCCGAGGATGAAATCGATCTTATCTTCTGTGATCAACTTCTCAACCAGTTTCGTGCACGTCTGAACCTCCGACTCATCATCATAATACTTAATATCGACCTTATATCTCTTCCCCCCGATATTGAGGCCTCCCTTTTTGTTTATGAGAGCCTTATAGAACTCGTATCCATCCCTTGTCGCCTTCCCTTCATAGGTCAATTTTCCTGTCAAAGAGATCGAGCAGCCCAAACGAACCACATCCTGCCCAAAGGCTGTCCCAACCAAAAATATCCCTAATATAGCCCCTGTTAGAATTAGAAATAGTTTGTTCATACTTTTCTTCCTCCTTTACCCATTTCTCTTCAAAGAATGGATATGCCCCCATTTCGGCTTATAATGAATTATTGATAAAGCAAAAATGATATAGAAGTGGACGGTCATTAAGAAGAATTGCAATCATATAAGCAGTGTCCTTCCGTTTAAATCAAAAAAGCCGAACTTACCGGAGGTTCATTCTTCAGCAGCTCGGCCGTCCTCTTTGTAGACCCGCCGCTTTCCGCCCTCTTCTCACGAAGAGGTTGAGTTTTATAGGGTCAGCGTATTTAATTATTTTAATAAAATATCGAAAAAATTCGAATTTGTCAATCGCAAAATAGGATTTGAAAATTATTTTTCAGGGATTATCACTTGATCTTCAATAGAGAGGTCGGTGGAGCTACCAGCTCACATTCCAGGTTCCATTTTCTGCCCTTCCTCCTATCTGGACCCGGAACACGGAGCGCATTTGTGTGAATCATAGATAGAAATCGTTCTGGGGGATAACTTCGCCTTTGGTGGAGGGACCTTTAAGTCCCAAAGGAGAAGGTGGCCGTAAGTTTTTTCCTTCCTGAAGTCGCCATCCGAATTTTTTTTCATTCCGTATTGATTTCCTAATTTTATTTTAGTATCCTTTCACCGGACTCACCATGAGGGCTCAATCTTTTTTAGCTGAACAGGAGATGTATAGGGCCTTTAGGAAATGGTTTGAATGAATAGAGGGATTAACTTTGAGAGGAGATGGCGATGAATCTCGATTTCAATGATCTTAGGGAATCAAATGATTTTTTAAATGCCCTGATCGATAACATTACCTCAGCCATTTTTCTTGTTGACGGAGAGGTTAAAATTCGAAATTTTAACGATCCGTTTCAAGCTTTATTTCATAAAGACGAAGACAAGATATTGGGAGAACGGTGTGGTAACGTGATGGGTTGTGCATTTACGGTAGATCAAAGTAAAGACTGTGGGGAGACAAAGAATTGTAATGAATGCGAACTGAGGAAATCGATCCTAAGATCTTTCTTAGAGAAAGTACCTACTTACCGGGAGAAGATTGTTCGTGACTTCTATATCGAAGGCAAAAAAATAACGAAATATTTCCAATTCAGCACGAAATACGTTCAATGGAGCCATGAGACAATGGTTTTAATCATAGTCGATGATATCACTGCATTGGAGACGCGAAAATTAAGATTGGAGCAGCAAAATATGGAGTTGGAAGATCTGAACATACAGAAGAATGAATTTTGTGGAATGGCGGCGCACGACTTAAGAAATCCAATAACCGTGATCCAGAACTCCTCATCGATCATTTTGAGATATTTAGGGGAAAATTTAACGGAGAAGCAGAAAGAGTTTTTGAAAAAAATCAATGACTCCAGCCAATTGACGATCAATCTTCTAAACGATTTGCTGGATATATCAAAGATTGAATCAGGGAGATTGGAATTGGAGATCACTCCGAATGATTATATCGATTTCTTGAAAAGTAATATCGAGTTGAATAATTTTTTTGCAAATGAGAAAGGTATTTCAATCCATTTGGGAGTGAGGGGTGAAATACCTTCAGTGGATTTTGATAAAAATAAGATAGAACAGTTACTTAACAATTTAATTGGCAATGCAATCAAATATTCCTACCCGAACACGGAGATCCATATCGAAGTGGAAAGGGCAGGTGACTTTGTTTTCACCAAGGTGATCGACCAAGGACAAGGTATTCCAGCAGATGAACAGCCTAATATTTTTAAGGCCTTTCAGAAAGCGAGCACAAAACCGACAGCGGGGGAGAAGAGTACTGGTCTTGGGTTGGCCATTGCAAAGAAAATAGTAGAAGGACATAAAGGGGAAATTTGGGTTGAAAGTGAAGTTGGAAAAGGGTCCACCTTCTATTTCAAACTGCCTATGAACAGTCAGAAAATCGCCAGTGCGGATTGCGAAGAGGGCAGCGTAACCAAATGAACTCAAGGCATGATTCTGTCAGTGATCGTGATAAGGAGTGAGAGGAAGTGGTAAGAAGGGTAAGAACCTGCCGTAGGATGAATCATATATAAAGAAAGGGAATAACCCGCCAAAACGAATCGACCGCAAGATATGGAAAAATTCTCCTCATCCATTCGGGCGCTGGCCGGGCAACGGGCTTTGAAGAGTTAAGCTTATCTTCTACAGTTGCTGTAGGGTAGCATTTTCTAAGTGTGTGTTAACACTGAAATTGTTCTTTGAAAATTCCATAAGTTGGCAAAAATGTGGTGCCACAGATTATGCTAAATTATATTGACAGAAGCGTTTATTTTGTATATTATTGGGGTGTCCTTAAATGGGGCCCCTTCCATGTTTGCAAGAATCAAGAAATCCGGCCAGCATCAGTACCTTCAAATCGTGGAGAATCACCGTGAAGGGTCAAAGACCATTCAGCGTGTCATCACCACGATTGGCCGAATGGATCAGTTACAGGCCAAAGGGGATATTGAAAAGCTCATCCGATCCCTCTCACGGTTCTCCGAGAAGGTGCTTTTGATCTTGTCCGGCAAGAGTGAAGTTCATGCCTCTGCGAGAAAGATTGGTCCCTCCCTGATCTTCGAGAGACTCTGGGAAGAGCTGGGGATCGGGAGGATCATCCAAGGATTTCTGAAGGAAAGGAAGTATGAGTTTGATGTGGAGAGAGCCATTTTTTTGACTGTGCTGCATCGGCTCTTTGCATCCGGTTCTGACCGTAGTTGTGACAAGTGGCATCAGGATTATCGGATTGAGGGGGCAGAGGATTTGTCCTTGCATCATCTTTATCGGGCCATGGCGTTTTTGGGGGATGAAATTGAAGATCAGGAGGGCAAGACACCCTTTTCGCCTCGATGTACCAAAGATCTGATTGAGGAAGGGATGTTTTATGAGCATCGGGATCTGTTTACAGGTTTAGATCTGGTCTTTTTTGATACGACTTCAATCTATTTTGAGGGAGAAGGGGGGGCGGGTTTAGGTGAGAAGGGACATAGTAAGGATCATCGTTCGGATTTAAATCAGATGGTGGTTGGTGTTGTCCTGGACGAGAAGGGCAGACCCATTTGTTGCGAGATGTGGCCGGGCAATACGGCCGATGTCAAGAGCTTGATTCCTGTCGTCGATCGGATCAGGAAGCGTCTTCGTATCGGGCGGTTTTGCATGGTAGCGGATCGGGGGATGATCAGCGAAGAGACGATGAACGAACTGGATCGGAGGGAGATTCCCTATATTCTGGGGGCACGGATGAGGAAGCTCAAAGAGATCCGAGAAGAGGTTCTGCCCCGGGCGGGACGGTACAGGGAGGTCTATTCTGAGGGGAAATCCTCAAAAGATCCAGCGCCGCTCAAGGTCAAGGAGGTCCGAGTGGATGATCATCGATATATCCTTTGTTTAAATGTGAAACAGGCCCGGAAGGAAGCGTTGGATCGGCAGTTGATTGTCGATGCCTTGAAAGAACAACTTAAAAAGAATCCCAAAGCTCTGATTGGTAATAAAGGGTACAGGAAGTATTTGAAACTGGATCGTGATCATCTCTGTCTCGATCAGGAGAAGATCGATGAGGAAGAGAGATTCGACGGGAAATGGGTTCTGAGGACCACGACCTCTTTATCTTCAGAGCAGGTAGCCCTCAAGTACAAGGAACTGTGGCAAGTGGAGCAGGTCTTTCGAGAGGTCAAGTCAGTTCTGGAAACACGCCCCGTCTTTCACAAATGTGATGAGACCATCCGGGGCCATGTGTTCTGTAGCTTCCTTGCCCTTGTTCTGAGGAAAGAATTGGATCGCCGTTTGGATCAAGGAGGCTATTGTTTTGAATGGGCAGACATCAAGCAAGATTTGAAATCGCTCCAAGAGATTATCATAGAAGAAGATGGTAAGTCCCTCGTTGTCAGAAGCGAATGCAAAGGGACTTGCGGTAAGGTCTTTCAATCTGTTGGAGTGGCCATTCCTCCTACGATTCGAGAAATATCGTGAAGCACTATAAATCTTTCAAAGAGTCATCTGTGGTGCCAAGGACATTTGGCGCACCTCTATCTACTTGTAATA
>Ga0187771_10001488_pt1 | contig 15685 bp, 15 predicted proteins | sample 0116_SJ02_MP15_1_FD_133139 | JGI IMG/M metagenome (GOLD analysis project Ga0187771, IMG submission 133139) | Tropical peat soil microbial communities from peatlands in Department of Meta, Colombia - 0116_SJ02_MP15_10_MG | ecosystem: Environmental > Terrestrial > Soil > Wetlands > Peat | place...
ATAGAGCCCGACGATCTCAGAATCTACAAAGGCCGAAGTGACGTGTCACGTAAGTTCGGCGGCATGATTGAGAATTCGAGACAGACCGTTGAAATATGGACTACTATGCGCGGAATACAAGCCCTAGCAGATTTCAACCTTGCACAGCTTAGGGAAGCGAAAAGTCGAGGGGTGAAGATTCGTGTCATCGCTCCAATCACGAGCGAGAATACGGATGGGGCGCGTAGACTTGTACCCATCTCTGAGCTGCGATACTCTGAAGCACTGGGACCTGCCGGAATCATCATTGTGGATCAGTGTGAACTCATGCTGTATGAGAGACTCCCAGACGATAACAACGTTGCCGTTGGAGCTGACGTAGGATTCTGGACCAATAGCAGACGATTCATAGAGACAATGAGCGGAGCTTACGACGCACTCTGGAAAGGGGTATTTGCCATATATCCATCGAAACGTCGCGGTCTCCACGGTTAACGTCATATTCTGAGTCCGCGACAGTCAACCAACGAGGGACCTGTCGTGAGGCCTAAGATTGGCTGCATTCTTCCTGCTGACACATGCTTCAGCAGCCTAGTTGAGATTAGCCAGATCTGCGAGCGACTAGGCTATGACAGCATATGGGCATTTGATCACCTTGCCCCGTCCTGGTCAAGCTCCGCTAAGGCTTTCGAATGCTGGACGATTCTCGCCTCACTTGCTGCTCACACGGTTGACATCAAGCTGGGTAGCTTAGTGACGAATGTGAACTTACGTCACCCTTCCCTCTTAGCTAAGATCACGAGCTCTCTCGACAACATTAGTCATGGACGACTTATCTTAGGGTTGGGTGCAGGAGACAGACTTAGCAAACGGGAATTAACTTCCTTCGGCTATCGATATGAGACTCTTGATGAGAGGATGATGCGCCTACGTGAAACCGTTCAAATTCTGAGAGGGTTATGGGTATCGAATGATTTCTCCTTCGCAGGCAAATGCTTCCGCCTAACGCACGCGAGACTTGAGCCTAAACCCGCTCAACCCAACCTGCCGATTTGGATAGGTGGAAAACATGACAAGTTGATGGACCTTGTCGCTGAATTAGCGGATGGCTGGAACTACTGGAATATCAGCCGGGAGCAACTTGTGACGAAAACAAGCTACCTACGGGGCAGATGTGCACACGTACGACGTTCGTATGATCGAATAGTTAAGGCGTGGTCAGGAACGGTTCCACGAGATTGCCCAACTGATGAGCTTGTTGATCACCTCATGGAAGAATCAGACGCGAAATCCACATATTTCATCGGATATTTTGGGGGGCACAGTAATCGGGAGAGCTTAGAGAAGTTTGCTGATGCCACGCGCAGGGTCTAATCATCTCATGATTGTGTCAGAACCCGAACCTTACCTGCGTTGTTACCATTAGCAACGTATGTACTAAGCAAATTAAAGTAAGTGGCATACCTGAACTAGGGGGGCCCGTCTCGATGAAGCGTTCGATGAAGCTTTTCGAGCGTCTGCTGGATACTGACGTCAAAGCTGACTTGCTAACACTATTTCATAACAACTCGAACCTTTCCGAGACATCCGACGGCCTGGCCAGGAGAATCGGCAGGAACCCTACGGAAGTGCGTCGGGAGCTTGAGGACCTTGTCGAGCTGGGCATACTGAGAAAGGTGGAAATGTACTCCTTCGGTGTTGACAGGGACAAGGAGATTCAGGACGCGATCTCTAAACAACTGGCCCTTGGAGAAATCTCAGATAGCCAAGTTGAGGTTGAGCGAACTGCAACGCTCCCCAAGGTATCTACGGGCCTTGAGGTGCTGGACAGGGTGCTGCCTAGCGGAATGCCACAAGTGAGCACTGTGCTGATTCTGAACGACCCTGGCTCCGGAGAAGAGAGTCTTATCGCTCACTTCGTAAGCAAACAGGTTCAGGAAGAAAAATCCACAGTATATGTGACTCTGGATAACTTTCCGGCAAATATCCGACAGATCGTGCAGACGCAGATAAATGTGGAAAACGTGGATTGGTCTTCGCTGATGTTCGTTGACTGCTACTCCAAGACGGTTGGTGTGGAGAGTGACGAACCGCACATAGAGGATCCGGAGAATTTGTCAGCCATCAGCATAGCCATCTCTGACATAATGAACAAGAAATCGATTTCACTCATCGTCCTAGATTCGTTTAACACGCTTATTCGGAAGAGAGGCGTACGATCGGCGATTGAATTTCTGCGCGTGATCGTTGCGCGTGCCCGACAGGCTAAGTGCCTATGCCTAGTCACCATGAACCGGAAAGCCTTTCATCCAGCCATGGTCGCGTCCGCGCAGGACGTTGTCGACGGAGTTATTGAATTGAGAATTGAGGAAGGAACCGAAGGGATAGCACGGTCACTTAGAATCCTGAAGATGGTGGGCACGAAACATGTCACGGCTTGGACGCCCTACGACATTTCTGACGAGGGTAAGTTCGTCCAAACCAGGACAGCCGGGTAAGAGATTATCCTAATTCTTTCAGTTTTGCTGGAAGATACTTATCAACTATGAACGCGAGCCCGTAGCGACTGAAAGCTTCCTGCTCTGCCTTTCTCTTGACTTTCAAGAAGGTTGCAATCTCCTGCTTCCAAAGCTTGCCTTCGTATCGGGGGTCTTTTTCTAATTCGTAAAGTCGCTTAATATCCAGGTCAGTAAGGGGGTCGCTGGGGAGCTTGTAGTTCACTATGTCTGAAGCCCAAACTCCAGCCCACTTAGCGTCGGGAGTGTTCAGCTCTCTGAGGTGTGCAGCATTAGCGGATCCGGCTATGATGACGTTTGCGATGTGCATTCCCCAGGGGTCCGCGTCGCAGAAGATGTATACTGGCAGCTTCAGCTCCTTGTTCATTCGCCGTATTAGTGAACGTGTAGCTCTTGGGGCTTGACCTGCAGTGTGGATTAGCAAAGCTTTGTACTTCTCGTGAACTCTTTCCTCAATGAAACGGGTGAATAATCCGCCTTTCTCGATTGCGATGATCTTATCCGCTTTGCATTCAACAAATTCAGAGTTCGTTAATGCTGGGCCAATCATCATTCCGTCAGGGTGAGATGAAAGGTTGAGCGTCTTTCCCTCGTAGCCTGGGACTGTGTATTGTATGGTGAGGTTGCCGAATATTGCGCTGCGCTCCTCTGGGAAGACGTTGAAGTCCTCCCTTGCGTGGCCCAGCACGGTCTCAAGATCGGTGATGATGTCGTCGCTTTCTGCTTGGTCGGAGAAACTCATTTCGTATGCTTGAGCTGAGTAGAAAACGTCTCGTAAAGTGGACGTCTTCCCTTGCTCTGTGAGTTCATCAACAAATGAGCCGGTCCAGACGAGTTGGGTTAATGGCCTTACGTGTCTTATGTTTCGTGCGCTTCTTCGCACTAAATGGTCCCCGAGAATATACTGCCTCGTGCCTTGATCGTATCGGATGTTTGTGATTGATCGGCTAGGCATCTTGATTGATGGCCATTGCTTTTGAGCGAGTTGCGTGTAAAGCTGTTCGCCTAAACCCTTGAGGCTTGACAGCACGGTAACTTTCTTCTGCTCAGCACGATTAAGTGACTTACTCGTCTTCGATTTCTTCTTCATGTGTCAATACACTCTTCAGCATAGGACTAACATCCGGAGGTTTGCTTTTCTTGGCGAGTTTAGATGAGAAGATAGCTATCTTAGGCAGGTACTTTTGGAAGACGTCGAGTCTGCGCTTGTCGTGTGCCATGCTTATCTTCTTTGATAGGAATAGGGATAGTCGTCTAGCTACCTCTCTCACCGCGTTTAGGATCTCTCTTTCTACGTCTGGACGATCTGCGATGAATTCCTTCCCAACTGTCTTGTAGGGGACCTTTGTGGAGCAGATATGAACGAAAACTGCTATTGGCATATCCACCGCTGCTTTGTAGTGTCGCCAATCAACCTCAGTGTTCACGACCTTCCAGGAGACATCGCTTGCCTCATCGAAGAGGAGCGGTATCTTGTTCGCGAACCGGTAGAGTCTGATTCCGCTTCCGCCTTCTATCTGGCCTCCGTAGGCGATCCCGACTTCTACGATGAATGGGAACCCTGCATAGGCCGAAGGTTTTCGTTGATACACAGCGACGAATTCTGGGGAGAGCTCCTTTCTAATTCCTGCTTCGAGTAATTCTTCTCCTAGGGGGGATAAGCAGCTTGCGTCTGGCGCCAGGAACTTGTAGTTCTTCATCCCGTTCACAACTTGGACGATCTCGTCCGCGGTGAGTTTCTTTGGATTCCTCTTAGTGGAAATGTTAACTTGTGAAAGAAATGATGTTGCGATTGTTTTGCCGACTCTGTGGAAGTGGGATTTCAGAAATGAGACAAGGGTACGTTCCTTCGTGAATTCGATGAGGCGCCTCATGGTTTCAACATCTACACCATATGGGTGTGGTAGAGTTTCTTCAGGCGGCTTGGGCATCTGCATGGTCGCGCGGTCAAACCGGTACAGTCGACCTCTGGGGTCAACATAGGTTATTGTAGCGTAAGGCGCGACGATTGCTGTCTGCATCAGGTACTCGAGGATCTTTGGCATGGCACGAGTGTAATCAGCCTCAGTTGCGAAGTCAATTACCGTTCCATGCCACCGATCATCATTTGGAAGAATCTTATGACCGAGGACCATTGGCTTATTCTTTTGAATGTCGATTGTAATTTCGTAATGATGCACCTTATTTCGACCGGTACTGGACTTTATGCTTGCTTTTCCGTGCGTAGTAATTTGCCCGTACAATATGGCCATCTTGCCGCCTAGACCAAATGTTCCTCTGGTCTGTCGTAATTTGTACTTGGAGCCGAAGAGCACTTGACCAAAAGCTGATGGAATGATATCGTGTGGGATACCTATTCCGTTATCTTCAACATGAATCCGGTATACGCCGGGACCATCGGTGGGTCCTGACTCATGTGAAATTCTTAAGTAAACTTCTGGTGGGATTCCTTGAGTCTCACAAGCGTCTAACGCGTTCTCTACGAGTTCGCGAACGGTCGAATATATTGCGCGTGTAGGATTGGTGAACCCTGCAATGTCCCTGTTTCGATAGAAGAAATCAGCAGCTGAGATTTCCTGAAATACCTCTTGAAGCGACATCAAGCTTCACCTACGTGGTTTCTCATGATTGCTTGCCTGCGACTATGCGGGTTTCTGCCAGAGTTCAAGGGATTCTCTCTTCTTACTTTCGCTCTTTATCTTTCTAAGTAATTTGTACACTGTGGAATGCTGTTTTCCCTTAAGAAGTAGTTCTATTGCTTCTCTTGCAGCATTCACTGTTTCAAATTCTCCGAGCATCGAAATCGTGTGTCCGTAAACTGAAACCTGAGCATTCGTCATTTCTTCGATTAACCGCCGTATCTTTCCGTCCCTTCCTATAACGCGTCCTTTCAATCGGGCAATGTCCCGCTCGTTCTTTCCAAACGTTTCGCGGAGGTCAATGACATCTAGCACTATGTCATCGTCCACTAGCTTGAGGGCTCGTTGCGGCGAGAAACCTCGAGCGATTGCTACTACGACATCCCTGGCTCTGAGGATTGTTGTTGGATCATCTGAGGCGGCTGCAGGTATGATGTCCACACTTCCATTTTCGCTTTCGATTAGAAGTTGAGCTTTGAAGGCTTGTTCTATTTTGATCTTAGTTGAACCTTCTTTGCCAATAAGTACGCCAAGCCTGTCCAGGGGAATCGTAGCGTTGACTTTAGTTTCCATCCTCACCCGTCACCCATTTCCTGAGTCGCTGTAAAGGCGCCACTATGACACCTATCTTTTCGAAATATTGATTGAGTTGGACCAAATCCCTCTCAAGGAAGATTGATGCCATTTGGTGCTCCACGGTTACTGCTTGCGCGAAATCTATCAATACAGGGTTTAAGCCATCCATCATAATGTTGTATTCGCTTAGATCCCCATGAACTAGATGCCCCTTTTGATAAAGGCGTCTTACCGATTCTGCGACCTTGTCGTAGACTTTCGCCGGATGATCAAGCGGAGTCTCTCTGAGAAGAGGAGCAGGGCCTTTGCGGTCCCCGATGAACTCCATCAACAGCACGTTGCCCATAACTTTCACGGGAGTGGGTACTCGTACTCCCGCAGCGTTGGCTTGTTGAAGATTCTTGTATTCCTTCAACGCCCATAGGTTTACGAGTGACTTGGTGTCACGTCGAACGCTCTTGAACCTCTCGTCTCCTTGGATGTACGCTAACCTTCCTCTTTTGAATTCACGCGAGGTTGTAAGGAAGATCTTAATCGCGAGTAGGCGCTTGCCCTGTCCGAGTCCCCAATAAATGCGGGCTTCCTTTCCGGAGCGGAGTACACCGTGAATAGTTCTCAAATATCCCCGGTTGAGCATTTTGTAAACGATCATTAGCGTTGATCTGTCGAATACTTCCTCAAGCGACTCCATCTCTTCACTCCGTTTTTCCTTCATCAGTTCTTGAACTTCATACCGAGCAACTCTTCGTCGTAGCTTGCGCTCCACTCGTGATTCCGACTACGACATCCTCCTATTGTGTGGAAAAATCAGACGGCAAGTCGCCCTTGACTGCGGAGCCAGTTTGATTGACTCTCAGTGTAACGCCAAAGGATGTCTCCTCTGGAATCATTTTGAAAGTCCCATGGAGCCACCAACACAACGTCGCTCACCTTTATCCACACTCTACGCTTCATCTTACCTCTAATCCTGCACACTCTCTCATGACCGTCACCGCATTTAACAAGTAACCTGTCATAGCCGAGCATCTGAGTCACGATTCCGAGCATCTGCCCCTCTTCAGGCATAACCATCTCTCGGAGTTCGCCCTCACTCAGAACCTTCTTCTTTCCCACTCATTTCACCGGTTTAGTCACGAATTGCTAGTTGAGGGTATTATGGGTTTTCCATCTTTAGCCTTCAAATTCGTACGATCTGGACGTGGGGGATGCCAGCAATTCGAACGATCGCTGATGGGTCAACCAACCGTTCCTGCACGGCGGCGTCTACGATACAGCTCCCTACCAGATTCGCTATATCAGCAGAGTCAATCTCGCGCAAGGCATGCGTGACCGCGGTCTTGGTGCCTTTGTAGAAGTCAGCTTTCACCTCTAGTTTCAATTTCCCTTCTAGGAAAGTCTCACCGATCAGGCCAGAATCGCAGGCCGCGACCAGTCGGTAGTTTGAATCATGAAAAACTTTGAGATACACTTCGTCCACGTTGCTCTCACGCTCTTATCCTGGGAGGACGGAGGAACGTGCGCCACAAGCCTCACACCTTAGGAAGAGATATCTGCCTTCTTTCTCCATTTTCGTGTCGGGACGGTTGCAGATCGGGCAAATTACGAACCTTTGAGCGTAAATACTCAGCAGCCTCGTAACAGTCTCCACATCAAACTTGCCTTGAAAGATCGCTCTCGTGCCATCCAGCGAAGCCGCTGTAGCCATCTCTCTTGAGAGGAACTTCAGTAAGTGATGCGGTTCACGGTTCATTACGCTACTAATGTCTCCGAAATTCTGGACGATCGTCCTTCTGCCCATTCGAATACCGACAACTTTGGGTATCTCGAACCTTTCTCCTGTCCCTTCCGATTTTGGCAAGTTGGAATATGCCTTGTCGAGCAATTTCGCGTAATCTTCGCTCAAGTTCAACCAGCACTAAACAGGATAACGAGTCACATATTTGTTGATTCCTTTTTCCGCAACTTTACTCGGATAAACTCCACAATCATTGTAAACCCCTTCCGAGATTGGTTGTGCTGAATATATGTGGAGGAGCCCGCTATGGGAAAATGGATTGTGAACGCTGCATGGCCGTACGTGAATTCTGTACCGCACTTAGGTACGTTCATCCACCTCCTAAGCGCGGACGTCTTCGCTAGATATCTTCGCCTGAAAGGAGAAGAAGTAATCGCGGTGACAGGCTCAGATGAGCATGGAACACCTATTGAAATTGAGGCCATTAGGCGGGGAATTCAGCCAAGGGAGTTGACTGATCAGATTCACGGCGAGATTTTGAGGTTACTTAAGGCGTACAACATTAACTTGGACAACTACACTCGTACTGAGAGTCCCGTACACATTCAGTTTACTCAAGATTTATACCGGAAGGTGTACAATAATGGGTACGTTTACACTCAGAATGTGAACCTGCCTTTTTGCGAGAGAGATCAGCGTTTTCTTCCCGACCGCTTCGTTGAAGGAAGATGCCCTCATTGCGCGTTTGAGGGAGCACGCGGAGATCAATGCGATTCATGCGGGCGAGTTCTAGATCCTCTAGAACTGATCAATCCGAAGTGCGTCTTCTGCGGGTCTACTCCCATCATAAAATCGTCAACACATTGGTTCTTTGATCTCCCGAAGTTCCGAGACAGATTGCTCTCTGCCTTAAACGCGAACAAGCAACTCCCAGAGAACGCGAGGAATTTTTCTCTAAGGTGGTTAGAAGAAGGGTTGAAGCCGCGGACGTTGACGAGGGATAACAGGTGGGGGGTTCCAGCTCCTTTTCCGGGTGCAGATCAGAAAACCATCTATGTCTGGTTTGAGGCAGTGCTTGGATATGTCTCCGCGTCCATAGAATGGGCACAGAATGTAGGCGTGAAAGATAAGTGGAAGGACTTCTGGTTTGACAGTTCGACTCGTAATGTGCATTTTATTGGAAAGGATAACATTCCTTTTCACGTGATCATATTCCCTGCACTTCTTCTGGCCACTCATGAGAACTACGTGCTGCCCTGGCAAGTTGCCTCGACTGAGTTCATTCTCTTCGATGGCCAGAAGTATTCCAAGAGTAAGAAGATAGGAATCTGGATGGATGACGCGTTAAAGGTTGCGCCAGGAGAATACTGGCGCTACGTATTAATGGCCATTAGACCAGAACAGCGCGACGCCAACTTCACATGGCGTGATTTCGAAACGCACGTAAACAGTGAACTTAATGACGTCTTCGGGAACTTCATCCATCGAACGCTAGTATTCGTATGCAACAATTTCGATGGTAAAATTCCTGAGCCAGAGAACTTCAATGAGAAGGATGAAGTGTTCAAACATCAGATATCTGACGCACCTAACAACACTGCTGCACTCTTCGACCAATTTCAACTCAAGAATGCTCTAGCTAGCGTAATCGAACTAGCGAGGACAGGCAATCAGTACTTGAGCGAACGGGAACCTTGGCATTTGATTAAGGCTGATCGAGGAAGAACGGCGACCACCCTCTTTCTTGCATGCCAGCTAGTGAGGACTCTTGGAATTCTCATCTCACCATATTTGCCCGAGACTGCCGGGCGAATAAGCGACCAGTTAGGAATTAGCCGAGAGCTGCATTGGGATGAGGCTGGAAGATTTGACCTTGAACCAGGCCACGAGTTAGGCCAGCCTGAACCGTTGTTTCATAAGATAAAGATTCCAAGACAGTAGCGAGAGATCGGAATGCCTGACTTGAAGATCGATATGCACGTTCACACAGAAGGCTCCCCTGATGCTCACACGAGAATTGATGATCTGCCTAAGATAATTAGCGCTAAGGGCTTAGATGGAGTTGCTGTTACTGAGCATGATCAGCTTAATCCTCCTGAGTTCGAAAACGTAATCATCCTGCCCGGCGTCGAAATCTCTTCTGCTGAAGGCCATATCATTGCACTTGGTGTACGCGAGATCATACCGAGGAAACTCAGCGCTGATGAAACAATACAGCGAATTCATGATCAAGGCGGCGTGGCCATTATTCCACATCCTTACGACCCTGTATGTGAATCTGTGAAACTTTCCAACCTCAAAGTTAGGCCCGACGCGGTAGAGACTATGAACGCCGACGCGTTGTCCTTTGGGATCTCAAATTACCTTGCGAAAAGAGATGCGATCAAACTCAATCTTCCTCAAGTTGGAGGTAGCGACTCGCATATTCCTGAATCAATAGGCGACTGTTACACTATAATTGACTCCCCTACGCGCTCCGTAGAGGATATTCTAACCGCTATACGAACTGGACGAACACGCCCTGTCGGACACGCTACGTCCGTCATGAACAAATTGCGGAAACTAAGCTACAAGCTCAGATGAAGTGCACTTACTCCATTTGGTCAAGTCCTAAGGTTAGGTTCGTCTCGTCATCACTTTCGGATTCAGGTTCAAGCTCGTGCAGATTTATGGACAATCTTCTTGATGATGGCGAGTGGGGGAACGCGACCTGGGTTACTACTAGAAAGAGGTTAGTTTCAACAGCGCGTTCATCATTACGAGAACACATGATGATATTCGTAGGACACATTGCTTTTGATACCCATTGTGATACACAAGCCTGGCTTTTTCGGTTAACTCCGCGTCCTGAGATGCTGAGAAAAATTTCTGGGTTTCTTGAGAATTCAGTAACAGGTAACAGTTTTCTTAATGCTTTGAGAACGACATCTTCAACGTTTGAATACGACCTAATCCGGATGACTCTCGCGAGTTGTCCGCGCTGAAGTAGCATCCTAAGCATCCTCTTGCTTGAAGCATTTGTCAATCCTTCGCAGATTTCAAGAGCAATGTCTGAATATTCTAAACTTGCACCAGAATCGGATGATATGCTATCCGCGATTATTATTGTGTCACAGAATCGATGCATCAGTCTAAGATTTCGAGCTGTAGCCAAGTGAGTGACGTTTGTGTCATGAACGAGGCCGACCAGAAGAGATTTACTGCGCTTCGCAAATTCAGCAGCATCTCGAGTTCTTGCGTACTCAACTAGGTCCCCTGAGACGAATACTATGTTAGAACTCGGTTCAGCCACGACAACTCCAAATGGTTCGCTGCCTACTTTCAGTAAGTCGAGACCGTCCAAAGATTCAGCGTTTGCTTCTGTAAGGTTTTGTTCTCTTGAACTTTGCACAGTCGACCGATCGAAGAATCGGTCAGAGTGGCATACAAGGTGCTTTGCTAGAGGTGATTCAATTCAGAGAAGGCTAGGTGGGTGAGTTACGCACGTACGAGAGCAGAATATGAACCATGTCAGCCTCCGCCAACGGGAGGTACAATCGCAAACGTGCAATCTTTTGTGATTTGCGTTTCGAAGCCTTTGAGGGCTGAAATTAGATTGTCGTCTACGAGAAATTGGAGATTTGGCCGAGGGGTGAAGGTCTTTGAATCAAAAATGTAGTCTTTCAGTTGAGTGTGCCTCGTCACGATAATCTTCAAGAGGTCCAGTACGGTGATTCCCTGGGTAAGGTTGAGAACTTCGTCACGTATGTTGACCATTTCACGTACTATGGCGAAATATTGTACTTTAACGTTCATGAAGTTTCACTAGTCGATTTTCTCCAAGTTAACTGCATCGTTCTTGGCCGACTCGCCTTGGCCTCATCAATACGGCTTACGGTCGTTGAGTGAGGACTTGTGATAATGGTTTCTGAGTTGGCGTAGCATTCGTCGCTAATCGTCTGGAATGCTGAGATCATATTATCAATTTCCCGCTTGCTGGCGGTTTCAGTTGGTTCAATCAGCATTGCTTCCTCAACGATCGTAGGGAAGTAGACAGTAGGCGGGTGGATGCCGAAGTCAAGCAGCCTTTTTGCAACTTGTATTGCAGAGACACCTGTATCCTTAAGCAGTTTGGAGGAGGAAATTACAAACTCGTGCTTTCGTGGTACTCTGTTGCCATACGGTAATTCGAATCCTCTTATTTTGCTCAGTTTGGCTGCTAGGTAGTTCGAGTTCAGCACGGCGATCTCCGAAACGGTCTGGAGGCCGTCACATCCATGGAGGAGGATGTAGACATAGGCCCTGAGAACGACTGCTACGCTACCATAAAATGCTTGGACCTTCCCAATTGATTTCGGAATGTCGTAGTTTAGGTAGTATTCTCTTCCGCTGTATTCAACGACGGGTACGGGGAGATACTCGGACAGTGACTTGGTGACGCCGACTGGCCCCGAACCCGGTCCGCCACCTCCATGTGGCGTGCCAAATGTTTTGTGGAGGTTTAGGTGAATTATATCGAAGCCCATGCTTCCTGGCTTTGCTTTCCCTAAAATAGCGTTCAAGTTTGCCCCGTCATAGTACAGGAGCCCTCCCGAATCGTGCACAATGCCAGCGATCTCGATTATGTCCCGCTCGAATATACCGAGCGTGTTAGGGTTAGTTATCATTAGTCCAGCAGTTCTTGGGCTTACGGCACCCTTCAGCGCCTCTTTATCAACGCACCCGTTGGTTGATGGTATTTGCAGGACCCTGTAGCCTGCCATAGCGGCGCTTGCTGGATTTGTACCGTGGGCTGAGTCGGGAACGATTATCTCATCTCGTCGTCCGTCGTTTCGGTCCGCATGATAGGCCTGCATTAGGAGAACTCCTGTGTATTCAGCATGTGCACCTGCGGCCGGCTGGAACGTAATCTTGTCCATGCCAACAATATCGGCTAAGAGATGTGAAGCCTCGTACATTATCTGAAGAATTCCCTGCGCAGTCTTAGGGTCTTGGTATGGGTGCATTTCTAGGATTTTATGTGATGAAGCGATCTGATCGCTTAGCTTAGGATTGTATTTCATGGTGCAGCTGCCCAATGGGTAAAAGCCTAGATCAACGCCGTAATTCTGCTGCGATAGACGAGTATAGTGTTGGATGACGTTGATCTCAGCCAATTCTGGAAGATTGGGCGGTATCCGTCGTCTAACGTTGTGCGGTGGGGCAGACGTTTCGTCCCATGCGTAATCAAGTCGTTGATTTGTGCTTGAAAGCTGGATGATTAACGGTTCATCCCATCTCGCTTGGGCGAAGACCATGCCTAGTTGCCTCCTCGGAGGATTTGCTGAAGTTTATCGACCAGCATGTCGATATCTTCATGTGAATGGACCTCCGTGAAGCAGTAGAGGGCGGTCTGTCCTAGATCAGGGAAAATCGTACTGAGATCCAAACCTCCTTGTATTCCAGCCCGTAGAAGGGCCTGATTAATTTCTGAAACCGTCTTGCCTGTCTTGTCGAAGTTTGCAGTGAATTCCATAAAGTGGTACGAATCGAAGCAGGGGGCGTTTACACCCTTCAGACGACTGATTCTTTCCTGTGCATACCTAGTACGTTCAGAGATAAGGGCGCTCAGTTCCGTGAATCCTCTTGGACCCAAGATGGAAAGGTAGACAGAGGCGCCGATAGCCATCAGCGCTTCGTTCGTGCAAATGTTGGACGTGGCTTTTTCCCGTCGAATATGCTGCTCCCTCGTCTGGAGAGCCATGCAGTAGGCTTCGTGTTCTCCATCCTGTGTTGTAGTTCTGCCGATTATCCGTCCAGGCATCTGCCTGAGCGGCCCTTCGCCCTTGCATGCAAAGATACCTAAAAGTGGGCCTCCGAAGTTCATGTGATTTCCAAGTGGTTGACCCTCACCAATTACAATATCTGCCCCAAACTCGCCCGGCGGCTTCAGTATTCCCATCGACGTAGGTTCTACTCCAACGACGAAGAGGGCACCTTGTTGATGCGCTATCCTACCGATCTCTTCCACCTCCTCCTCGACGAATCCAAGGAAAGATGGATACTCGACGTAGACTGCGGCGGTTTGTGGCGAGAGAAGCTTTCGCAGATCAGACAGACTAACGGCACCGGTCTTCCTGTTCTGTGGTACTTCCAAAATCTTAATGCCGGCGGATGTAGCGAACGAGTATAAAGTACGATTTCGCTCCGGACTGCCGTAATGTGGGACGATGAATTCCTGGCGTCCGGTCACACGAGCAGCCATCCTTGCCGACTCACCTAACGCCGTGGACCAGTCGTAAAGTGAGCTGTTCGCGTACTCCATCTCCGTAAGTTCACAAACGAGACTTTGATACTCGAACATTGCCTGAAGCATCCCCTGTGATATCTCGGGCTGATACGGCGTGTACGAGGTGAGAAATTCTCCTCGTGAAAGGATCGCATCAACAGCAGCAGGGACATAATGCGGCCAAACCCCTGCCCCTAAGAAGGATACTATCTCGCGCGTGGACAAATTCTTACTTAGAACAGCTTCCACTTTACGTCGGACTTCAGCTTCGGACTTACGTGAAGGAATATTCAGGCTCGCCGCGTCGCGTATCCTCTTCGGAATGTCGGAGAAGAGCTCCTCGATTGAAGCAACCCCGATCTCTTCAAGCATCTCCCTCATCAGGAGAGGGGTGCTGTTCGGGATGTATCGCTGGAGCTCCGACATTACTATCCTCGACCGAGTACACACACTGATTATTATTCAATTTCGGTTCATGACCATATTAAATTAGTTCACCTTGCATCAAATCTTCTACGGGTAATCAGGCAATGTCAGTAGTTGACGCTTCACCTTTCGTTGAGAGACGGGACCTTCTGGGGCCGAATACGTGCATCCGGCCTGGGGCACGCCTCGAAGGAGAGATCAAGACTGGCCAAGATGTTCTTGTTGATTCGAACGCAATAATCCTCGGCCCAGTGAATATTGGGGACGGAACTTACGTGGGATCCAATTGTGTAATTGGACACCCGGACGTTTCCGGAATGGAAGAGCTTCGACAGAAGCATCGGATCACATCCAAACCTCAGACTATCATCGGAAAGAACTGTGTAATACGATCAGGTACAACAATCTATTCCGGAGTAAAGGTCGGAGACGACACAGTATTCGGCCATAACGTCATGCTACGCGAAGAAGTGGTCGTGGGGAGCGGAACCAAGCTTGGAACGAATGTCGTTGTTGACGGAAAGTCAAATATCGGGTCGAAAGTTTCGGTACAGACGGGTGTGTACATCTGCACATATTCGACCGTGGAAGATAGTGTCTTCTTAGGGCCATGTTGCGTGTTTGCGAATGACAAGTACGTGTACCAGAGAGAGTTCAAACTTGTCGGCCCAATAGTGAGGAGGGGCGCTAGCGTAGGTGCAAATGCAATCCTGTTTCCCGGCATCGTCGTCGGCGAAGGGGCTGTAGTAGGTTCACAGTCCTTGGTGAATGGGGATGTCCCTCCGAGGACCATTTTCGCCGGTCTACCAGCAAGGAAGATTAAAGATGTGCCGCCAAATTGGCGTTCCGCATTGCTGCAAAGCTAGGAGAACACACGCCAGAATGAATAAATATTGAACGTCCCATTGACGGGGCAGTTCAATTCGGACACCGATGAAAGCGGAGCTAAGCTGAGGTTGAAAACCAAACTGTTTGTCTGCGGCCTATTCATAGTTCTAATTCTAGGTCTCGTCGCCCCAAACGTCTCAGCCACCGCTTCACAGGCTGCTACCACGAAAGGGGTTAAAATTGAGATTCTTAGAACAATCTCATTAGGCCCGTTTGGAGTAATTCACATTAGTGACGCGTTTAACGTAACGAATAACGGAACAGGCTCATCATCCTATCTTGATTTCGGATTCCTTAAGCAATATCAAAGCGACTTCTATTACGTTTCAGCTCGTGACAATCTCGGCAGAACCCTGATCGTTGACGCGAACGTTAATTCAACATCTGACTTTTACTGGCTACGAGTCCATTACGCTCAGGACCTAGGTTCAAACGAGACGTACAAGTTTACTGTAACCTCCATTTTCAACAACCTCGTTGGAGTTGTTGGCACCGGATTCGAGTACAACTTCACGGCTGCCCCTGTGCTCACACAGGACGCCGAAGTCGCTAACGTGACACTTCTTGCTCCGCAGGACTCCTCATTTGTCACAATACCTAATTCCACCTACGTTTCGACCCGAGTAAACGGATTCCCGGCATTAGTGAACTCGTATAAGCCCTGGAAAGCATACTCGAT